>ENA-UOOH01001972-UOOH01001972.1-fermentation-metagenome-genome-assembly--contig:-NODE-1972-length-18762-cov-9.951141_pt1 | contig 18762 bp, 16 predicted proteins | sample MGYA00245778_ERZ724025 | MGnify/ENA primary metagenome ERZ724025 (study PRJEB28704, sample SAMN03018313) | fermentation metagenome | biome: anthropogenic terrestrial biome; feature: soil; material... | reverse complement strand
CCGTTACCTTTACATCAATGTAATTACCATTAGTTGTGATGCTGAATCCTGTCTTTGGAATCTCAATCATTACATCCCCATCATTACCTGACGTTATATCAGCAGCACTTCCATCAGCCTTCTTGGTAAAATCATTTGGATTCAAATAATACTGAACAACACCATTTTTAAGCACACAAGGCTTTATATCCTTGAATATTGCCATGCTATCCCAGGTAGAAGAACCAGCAGTCATTCCAACTGCATCATCAGTATAAGTAACCGCAGTTTCAGGGTTTTGGTTTGTAAGGTCAATACTTACACCAAATGTTTTGTAAGCTTGTGGAACACCACTGATTCTGTTGTTTTCGCTTACATTCACTTGGTTCTTATCACTATAAGGGAATAACCCATAGTAATAAGTAACACCATTTGAAAGCCCTGTATCAACATAACCATTAGAAGCAAAGGCATTTCTTGTAGTGTTGTTTACAATAACTGTTCCATCATCAGGGCTTATTGGGTATGAACCAACCTTTCTTACAAGCTTTGTACCGCCCCAAATTGCAATAGCAACACCTTCAAAGTAAGTATCTTCAGGGTCAGTCCATGAAATTGTAAGCTGTGTATTCCCTTGCTTTATTACAATATCAGTACAATCAGCGGGGGCAAAACCTGAACCGCCTGTTTCAATTTCAACCCAGGCTGTTCCATTGAAAAACTGAAGAACATCATTATACCAGCGCAACCCATGAACCCCAGCTTCAGTGTTAATGTCATCATCAATATGAGCATCAGTCAGGTCTTTTAACACTTTACCCTGTGCCGCTGATAAAGCTGAAGTTGTGCTTGTACTGGTTAGATTATTGACAACAGGTATTGCATTAGAAGCAGGAACATCAACCGCTTTTCCTGTCACTGTTAAAGGTGCTCCATTCACTTTTACAGTTTCAATAACATTTACTTCTGCACCCGCTTCAATACCAGCTAACTTTGTTTTTTCTTCAGTGGTGTAATCATTGGTTGAAAGTCCTTTACCTGTTACCTTATCAACCTTTTCATCCGCCCTGGCCTTTATTTGTGCATCTATATCGTCGAAGTTTTTATTTAGGTCCACATCCCAACCAGTAGCACCCTTATCGGGCTTAGTGAATCCATAGTTTGCTGTTGTACTAGCCATTTGCTTTCATCTCCTTTATTTGATTTTGCAAGTCTGCTACCTGTTTTTGTAAATCATTTATAGTGCTAGGTTGAGCAGTGTTTAATCCCCTCGTTCCACTACTAAAATATTCTGTATAATCCCTGCTACTATCAAAGATAGCGTCCATATTTTTAAGGTAAAATTTAGTGACCTCCCATTTACCTTGCAATGGCTTAGTTAATTTTTTTGGAACTTTTAATACAATACAATTTTCTTTTATAGGATAATTTTCAGGTAGTTCTCTACCATCATTCCACCCGAAAATGCTAACAACTTCCTTTGTGTCTTTATTTATTTCTACAAAATCAAACATTTTTAGCCTCCTTTACCACAAATAAATAGTCCCACTCCATGATGCCCCGCCGCTGCTATAGCAATGAAATTGAATGTTGTCATCATCAACATAGTTATATGTCATTATGATATTGCCAATAGTACCAGAAATAGAAACTATAGGATAATACCCCAAACCATGGTATATAGTCCCAGAACCATTATTCACCAGCGTCGTGGTTTTTGTATACGCCGGCATCTTCCCTACATTGTAGATACCTTGTTCGGCATTTATTGACCTTCCAGCACGGATTATCCCGGTTGCAATTATATTTCCGTTAAAAGTGGCATCCTTTAACACTGTTATATCACCGTCCACAGTTATGCCATCATAAAAATATGCCTGTTTGCTAAAATTTTGTATATCTGTATATAGCTCCCCAGAAGACGCCATGCTGGCAACATATACCTCACCCGAACCTTGAGCTTCATTTAGGAAAAAAGATAGCTTAGGGTAATTATAGACGCCTGAAAATCCATATCCTAAAGTCATGACCTTATTATTGCTGTTATATATGTCTATATACTGGTCATGCAGATACATGTAGTTGGAAGTACTTGAAGTTCTTAGTAAGGTCCCTGTAATGGTACCGCCCGAAATTCTATTTCCTGAAATAGTACCCGCCGTTATACTGTCTGCATCTAAATTTATTACAGTTATTTTGCTGGCGTCTAATGTACCAGTTGTGATTTTGCCAGCATCTATAGACGCTATTATGCCACTGGAGGCGGTTATTGTGCCGGTCTTTATTTCCGCCGCTGTAATGGTGTGCCCTGCTATTTCATTCGCCGTGATTGTCGCTGTTGCTATTTCTCTGGCGGTTATAGCATCCGCAACTATCTTGTCCCCCGTTATGGTGTTAGCGGCTATTAAATCGCCCTGTAACAGCCCTGTGTTGATGTTGCTGGCGTTTATATTGGTTATATTGGCAAGGCTGGCATCTATAGAACCGTGGTTTACGTGCAGGCCATCAGAATCAAAAACAACATTGTCGTCTATCCCGTTGAACCCTATCTTTATATTTTCCGCGGATTGAGCAATCTGGGAAGATACGGTATGAAAATCATCACTTTCAACTACAGTGCTGACAATAGATTCGGGAGTTACTTTTATTTCTACTCCGTTTAACCTGTCAGTTACATCAGCCATTACTATGTCCAGCGTTTTGCCATCCTTCGTAATGAATATCTTATCATCATTTAGGGCGTTGACTTCTCCACCGTATTTGGTTTCACCGTAGCCAAGTTCACCATATCCAATATCCTTGTCATTGTTCATCCCATCAAAAACAGTACTTATATTCAGCTTAGAACCTGATATATTGGCATCATCTTTGATTTTGCTATTGTCTATAGTACCGTCTGTGATACGTTGCCCGTTTATGGTACCTACAGTTATATTGTCTGCATTAAGATTTATAACATTGATAACTCCTGCATCTATAGTACCTGCGGTAATTTTACTAGCTGTGAGCGAAACTATCTTCGCATCCGTAATGCTCCCGTCTGCTATCTGAGCGGTATCTACTGCACCAGTGCCTATCAGAGCAGTTGTTATAGCACCATTTTTTATGTTTACAGTGTCTATAGTCGCCGCCGCTATCTTTGCGCCCGTAACAGACAAATCCTGTATCTGTGCTGTACCTATGGCCGCATCTGCTATTATTCCGCTCTCGGCTGTTATGGTGCCTGCCGCTATCAAATCACCTGTTATAGTGTTCCCCGCTATCTTGTCCCCAGTTATGGTCTTTGCCCCAATTAGATTTGCATTTATAGTACCGGCATTTATCCAGTCGGCATTAAGATTTATAACTCTTATAAAGTTTGCGTCTATAGTACCCGCTGTAATTTTGTCTGCACTAAGGTCGTGTATCTTGGCGTCTGTGATTGTGGCATCCACTATTTTAGCGTTGGTTACGGAAAGGTCTGCAATTTTTGCTGTTGTCACTGTTAGGTCCTTTATCTTTGCCGTATCCACAGCAAGATTCTGAATCTGGGCATTTGTAACCTGGACATTTTGTACCTTTGTCCAGTCCACACCGTCTATCTTTTCCCCGCTCACTCCTGCACCGTCAGGGGTGGTTATCGTATCCACAGAATCGGCAGTTTGTTCAAATTTTAATTGTAGGTCTTCAAGCTGTTCATATTGACTATTCAGCTCAACTTCGTTATTCTCGGGGTCGAAGGGGTAGTCTGTGGTTTTCACAATCCTAACAATTTCCATTATCTGTTTTTCATTGTCCACGACCCGGATAAAGTCACCCAGCTGATATTTTAGAAAGCTGTACGAATCTGGCATAAGATTTGCCAAGTCCCTAACATTAGCCTTGTATGCTACAGCTGGTTTAGACAATAGCTCTAGTTTGTCTACAGCATCATCCTTTAATGCCTGGGCATCCGTGTACTGGTCTGCCTGCCAATAGGCCAGTATAATCTGGCTACTGTAGCCATAGTTTTCTACATACTCCAATCCCGCATTTACGTCTGTTATACGCAGGTTGTCCTTCCCTACAGGTATAAGGCGGGTACAAAAATCATACGAGGTATTTTGCACTTGTAGGCTTGCCAGATTGAGTTTATCCACAAAGTACGCATTGCTTAAACCATTGGTTATTATTTCACTGAATTTCACTACCTTGTTTTTAGCGTCAAACATTATGTCGCACGTATAGGTTTCAGCCAGTTTTTTCAATATATCTAGAGGTGTGGAATTTGTCATGGAGAGGCTTCTAAGCTTGGTTACATTCGTGTCTACAGTCCATCCAGTACCCACAAGGGCATTGTTGGCTATCTCGGTCAGCTGTACATTTTCCCGGACAAACGCATTGTTATAGGTGCTCTTTAAATCCTCTGTATTTACCACAGCTACAACATCACAATAGTTTTCTTCCCCAGGGTTTACTTCTTTGATTACATATTCCTGGTCTGGCGTAACAATAAATCCCTGTGGTTGGATGAGAGGATAAAAAGAATCCACTCCCATGGCATAAGAAAAAGAAAGGGTGTCGTTTCCGCTCAAATCCCGCTCTATTTTTACATCTTTGGCATTGGGCAGCGGTGCAATAGGATAGTGCCGATCATCTTCCAATTTAAGCATATATTAACCTCCTCCCGGAGTTTTTTACTCCCCATCATCCACCATTCGAGCGAGAACGCCCATTTCTGCGGGGGAAATGTTGAACCCGTCTAATAGGTCTACCGAGAACGTAAAAACGTCTAATTCGACCGATATGGAAAGCAGTTCTTGAACATCCCTGTTCCAATCTTCCATACATTCCTTTTTTATATTGTATTGGTTATTTTTATTTATTTTAGGCTGGCCGTTTTTGTCTTTCTCGGCATATTTGTCGACAAGCTTTTGTCTCTCTTTGTTATATATTTTTAATTCCGAATCAACTTTAGATATGTTTTTGGCTATGGCATAGCTGATTTTTACGGGTAGCTGTTTTTGTGCTATATTTCTCAGAACTCCGATATCATTAATTAACTTTTGATTAGTAAATTTCATTTATAATTCCCTCCTATGCAAATATTGCAAACCCTAAATCTTTGGCTTTGTTCTTCACTGCTGTTTCAAAATCTGTATACTGCTGTACCGGTGTCTCTCCTGCTGTATTGGCCGCACCTTCGGTTTGCAGTAAGACTTTATTTGTTATGTTTACACTTACAGAAAGCTCTTTGTGCTGTTCTATGCATTCTTTATCAGAATTTTTCTTGTCAAAAATCTTATTTATTATTTCCTTAAACATAAATATCCACCTCTGCTATTATTATATCATTTTTTATATAAATCGTGGCTTATAACTAATTGTAATTTGTAATTGTACTGTCGTAAATCCTAAAGCTTCTAATCCTACGGGCACTGTGTTGCTCCCAGGCTGTAGAGTTACAAAGTCACCCCAAAATCTGACGTAATCATTCTCGCCATTTTGGAATACCGTACATTTCTCACTGTCTACGGTCAGTGTCGAATTTTTATATAGTGACCGCATTATAAAACAGTTTTTTAGCCACCCGTTTGGACTGGTGTCTGCATCTTCGGGAACGTTGAATTTAAGATTTTGGTCACTGACAGCATCTAAAATTTTTGCCTGTACGATAATAGGCACAGGCAAATTTCCCTGAATATTTACGCTTATGGATTTATCTTTGTCACCGTCAAAGGTTACAATATATGTCCCGCTTACTGTAGACAAATACGCATATGCGGCCTTTAGAGTCACATCTAACTTAAATCTGCCGTCTAGTATACTCTTAGTTGGTTCCCCAACCTCTTGGAGCGTACAATCATAAAGATAATCCATATCACCAAACTTTATGGTACATTTCCTCATGGCAGATACCAGATTGCTTATATCAGTAAGCGCTGAATTATCGTCTGTATTCTTTATAAGGAATGTCAGCTTTATTTGTTTATAGGTTACCTGGTCGCCAAAATAAAGGGGGTTCATGGCATTTTTTAGCCAATCGTCATAGACGGTTACAGTGCCTAACCCTATAGTCCTGCTTAAAAGCCTGGCGTTATAATCCATTGTATCGACGTTATTCGCAGTCATTTTTAAATCCATATGCCATTACCTCCTTCGCTTCGTGTTCAGCATAAGCCTATTAGATAGCGTTTCTACAAATTCATCCATGCCCTTTTTGCTTAGGAATGTATTATCCTTGACTACAATCTGTATAGGTGGGTCTGTGCTGGCTTCTACCCCCACAGGTACGGCAACATTGGCGTTTACATTCAGACTTATCCTGCTTGCATTTAGATTCTGTATAGCATTTACGATATTGTTTCCCACCTGCGCCAGTTGTTTGCCTAATCCTTGTATCATACTGGGAATATTAAGTAGGCTATTAGTGTCCTTATTTTTCAGTATAGTTTCCCCGCCATTTGGGGAATATACAAACTCAGGCCCTTGTTCACCTCGTAGTTGCCACCCTGGAAGAGCACTATTTGTGCCGCTTGCATATGGCATATATCCGCCACCGCTCATTATGGACCTAACACCAGGAACGTTCCATATACTGCCGTATCTGTCCAACATATATCGTATTGCCGCCGCCGCATTAGCTATTGGATTATATATATTATCCAAACCGGGCAGGTGGTATTTGGCAAAATTAGAACCGATTATCTGCATTAATCCCTTGGAAGGGTCTCCTCTCTGGGCGTTTGTATCCCAGTTGTTTACAGCCAATGGATTGCCGCCGCTTTCGTGCATAGCTATTTGTTCAAGAGCCGGAAGTGCACTCAACGGTTGGCCTGTTATTGCGAGTGCCGCGGACAACCACCCAGCTACTTGCTTAGTACTGCCCTGCATAACGCTGGTTATATTGCCAACTTCGTTCTTAAAGAAGGTTAATACCTGGCTATTTGTCCACCCTTTTATGGCACCAGCGCCCAGCATTTCACCCATCCAGGTCGTTTTTCTGGAAGGACTGTTTACGTCGAATCCCTCGGGGCCTTGAAATGCAGCTATTATTTTCTGCGCCAGTTCCTTGGCCATATCTGTGGCATTCTTTTCGGAGTTCTTCATTCCCTGTGCTATGGAATCCCCCACGCCCTGGCCTATGGACACACAGGAGGTCACAAAGGTTTGAAGTATATTTCTATTTTTTGTTACAAGTCCTGTGGTCGCTGTAGTTACAACTCCGGTATTCCCCGTTATGGCTGTGCCCAAATTCTTATCCATGTTCTGGCCATGCGTCATATATGTCTGCACTGCCGCATCCATTATCTTTTTATTGCTGGTATTCAGGGCATTTACTGGAGTTGTTACTTTGTCTTGGGTTTCAGTTAATCCTTTAGCCAGGGATATATTCATATTTTGTCCAAACTTCTCAGAGTTCTCTAGGTCCTCTGTGGCATTTTTTTGGCTATCATCGTACCCTTTACTTATTTCTTTGGCGACTTTATTGCTTTGCTCACTGTCAATTACGGATTCACCGCCAGAGAAATACAAAAGTTCAGGGCCTTTTTCTCCTACCCAGTGCCACCCTCGTGTTGCATCCATGGTGCCTTGTGCATAACCGCCCTGGGCATTTGCCGCCTTGCCTTTGGTGTTTCCCCCAAAACTTTCAAAGAAACTAAACACCTTTTTAACTGGATGCCAGTTCTCCCAAAATTTTTTAATTTTATCCCAGCGAGTTAAGATATTCCCCGTAGTTGTATCTACATTTTTGGAAGTATCGGAGTTCATTTTGGAAACCTTACTTACAACCTGGTTCCTCATATTCTCTGCGTGGTTCACAGTTCCATCGCGTTGTCTCTTGGCATCCGCTATGAGCTTATTGGCTTGGTCTACTGTAATAGAATGACTTTCATCTCTTGCCCGAATTATAGCGGCCACGGTCTTGTCATATTGGCTATTTGCCGCCGCTATGGCGCCATCTCTCTGTTTGTTGGCATTTTTAATTATGGAACTTGCCTGCTGGGCAGTTATATTAGTACCATAGTCCTTCATCCTTTGCAGTATTACTTTTGCTTGGACTTCATTTGTAGAGAGGGAATTCACGGCATTTATGCGCATGGTGTTTTGGATAGTGTTGATTTGCTGTTGTTCCTGGGAAGTAAGCGCCCTGTGCTGGCTCGCCGCTCTCTGCAATATGGCCTGTATCTGCTGTTCATAGACGCTTATACGTGCCTTCTTGGCATTGTTGTTAGTTGTCAGCTTCTGCAATGCCTGTTGTTCCTGGGTGGTATTCAAGGCAGAGGACTTTTGGAAGAATTGCTTCATTGTTGTATATTCAGAATTATAGTGTTGGTCCATCCCAGTTTTAATCTGGGTTCCCATCTGCTTGTATTTTCCCACCATGCTGGTCACGGTTTTATTTGTTATCGTATTGCCATTTACATATAGATTAGTCAGTGCTTTTCTAACTCCGCCATCCATTGTAATATAAGCACCTACAGCTTTTTTAGTCTCGGCGCTTATCTTTGTGGTATGCGTTGTAACCTGCTGTGTCATATTTCCATAGCTATCAGCTACAATTTTGCTCGACTTGGTAGTTTTGTCCGCAAATAAATCGACCGCAGGTATTGCCTGCTGTGTAAGTGCGTGGTGTATTGCAACTCCTGCACCCACAGCCCCACCGATAGCGAGTACATAAGGGCCTGCCGCCAGTGCCGCGGTCCCTAAACTTGCCGCAAATCCGCCAGCCGCAGTTGTTGCTCCCGCCGTTGCCGCCGCTGTTCCTGCTGTTGCCGCTCCAACTCCTTTTATTCCTGCTTCCGCTACCTTGGATGCCGCTCCTGCCGCGGCCGCCTTGCCTGTAAATCTGCCCGCCAAATCAAGGATACTGCCTAAGCCCTTGGATACTCCCCCGAGGCCTTTCAATACAACCCCAGAAGCCAGAGCAATACCTCCCATTTCAACTATCATTTTTTGTGTGCCTGGGCTTAAATTTCCAAAGGCATCTGCAAGTTTCCCAACATCATCTGCAACGGCTTTTATGGTAGGTGCAAAACTGGTTTCCAGTTTTATAGCCGCAGTTTCAAAAGAGCCCTTCATTTGCTCGACAGCCCTCTGGGTTTCACTCATCTGGCTTTGCGCCAACCTGCCGCCTGCTGTCTGGTCATTGGTGGCTTTGGTGTATTTCTCTATACCTGCGGTGCCATATGCCATCATTATGCTTGCCGCTCTGGTTGCATCAGACCCGAATATTGCATTCATGGCCTGGTCACGCTCGGCATCAGAAAGATTTTTCATGTGGGTTTGCAACTCTTGAGCTACCCCTGCCGCGTCTTTCAAGTGGCCATTATCATCTCGTACATTTATGCCAAGTTCCTGCATCTTCTTGGCCGCATCTCCTGTTGGCGCAGTAAGTCTTTGCAACATAGTTTTTAGGGATGTACCGGCATCGGACCCGGCAATCCCGGCATCCGCAAAAGCGCCGAGCACGGCCGTCGTATCCTGGATAGACCAACCGACTAAATGAGCCCCGGCAGAGCATTGTTGTAGCGCCTCTGTTAGTGGTTCAACATCTGTGGAAGATGCCGCCGCCGCTCCTGCCAGTGCGTTAGTTGCTTCGCTCGCCTGTCCTGCGGATAATCCAAATGCACCCATAGCCCGGACAATGGTATTTGCCGCATCTCCTAACTGCATACCGGAAGCCGCCGCCAGTTTTTGGGTTGCATCCAAAGCACCCATTTTTATCTGTGCCTCTGTAAGACCGCCTTTTGCAAGTTCTGTAATTGCCTGCCCAACCTGGTTTGCGGAGAACTGGGTATCTGCTCCTACCTTTAGTGCCAAATCTCTAAGGCTTCCCATTTGCCCGATAGGTTTGTTCAATGCTCCAGCCGCCTGGCTCATAGAATTTTCAAAATCCATGCCGATTTTCCCGGCCGCCACTCCTATTCCAACAAGAGGGGCGGAGAGCGTTAGAATACTGTCCCCGGCTTTACTTGCAGTATCTCCTACGGTTTTAAATTTTTCTCCACTTTCTTTTAAGGAAGTGCTTAGAGAAGCCAGTTTAAAATTAGCAATTTTTCTGTTTGTTTCATCTAGCTGGTTTTCAAAACCTTTTAGCTTCCCCTGGGCATTATTCATCTGGGTAGTATAGTTTTTTATGCTTCTGTCGTTGTTCAGAACAGCCTTTTCACTGCTCTCGTATTCTCTGGTTAAGTTATTAAGGTCAGTTTTTAGCTTTTTGGTTTGTTCGTCATTCTCCCCAAAAACTGTCTTACTTGCTTCGTATGCTCGTCTGGTATTTTCAACCCTGGTACGGAGGGTATTCATAGCCTGCCCATTCTTATCCAAAGTTGTTCGCAATTTTCCAATTTGTTCTGAATAACCTTGGACAATTTTCCTCTGTACTTCAATTTTGTCACCGAGCGCCTGGGCATTGTTCTTCAAGTTATCCAAACTTTTGCCCCAGTCTTTCACGCCGGCAATGCTAGACTTGAACCCGCTGTCTATTACGCCCAAGCTTCTCTTTAAGTTTTGCATCCCCTTTGTAAAGCTGGAGCCATCCAGGGCAACACGTACCGCCAAAGAACCAATACTTTCGCCTTCTGCCATATAACTGCCTCCTTTCTTAATAATTTTTAGGCAAAATAAAAAGCCCTATTTCTAGGACTTTAAAATACTGTTTATTTTTTTATTTTAAATAAAACCCTGTTGTCTTGCCATTTTTTGTATTTATAAGTACTGCATTTTGCAGGTTAAAATCCTTAGGCACTTCAAACACAATGTAAGTCTGCTTTGGTGTGTTAGGGTTGATGCCATCAAGTTCGCCCACAAACTCATTGTTTTCTTTGTATATAGTCTCTTTATTATTAGCCGCCGCGCCTGCATCTGTATTTGCTTTGTATTGCGTTTTTGTTTTGGAATCACCCAGTACAAAATCATCATAAGAATATTGGATTGCTGCTTGAGCTTTATTTGTAAGCTGTAGTTTAACCACAATATACTTTTGGGTTGTGGTTTTTGTCTGGGAGCTGTCTCCACCCTCTATTGTATTTGTCTCTTGTACGCCTAATACTTTCATAACCAAATTTCCCGAAGCGCCTTCTTCACCCAGTTTATATATCTTTTGTTCATCAGACTTAGTATCAGAAGCCGCCGTTTGAGTTGATGTCGCTTCCTGCGAAACTTTATTGTCCACTGCTGTATTAACTCTCTTTACGGCAGATGCATCTCCCACGAAGTAACCAACAACAAAAATTATAATGCCACACACAATTTCAATAATTAATCTTTTTTTCATAAAATAAATCCCTCCCTATATATCTCTATAATACCAAATTGAGGGGTTATTTTCCATGTCAGAAAATGTCATTTACATAAACTTTTTTCTCCTCTTTCGCATCTTCAAAACCGTTCAATTTCCTGTAATCATCCCACAAAAGCATCAATTTTCTAAAAGTGCAATTCCAAAACTCTTTTTCAGTCATTCCCAGAAGTTTGCTTATGTTCATTAGTCTTGCCCACGGAAGTTTGTTGTCCTCCGCTTTTGCTGGGCGTTTTTTGTTTGCCGTCACTTTCTGGAGCGGAGCCAAATAATGCCACGCTAATCAGACTATGCGCTTCGTTCATTTTTTGCGGAGTATCAATGTAGCTTCCTATATCCTCCTCCGTAAGGCTTTCGCCTGTCTCCCTAAAATTATGCTGTAGCCCAACCCATAGAAGCCACCTTACTTTGTGTATGCTCCCAGTCTCAAACACCTTAAATGCATCTGTAACGCTTCCATATTTATCCTCAAATATACAATAGGCGTTCATATCATAAATCAAATACCTTTTCTTATCTAATATAATTTCAACACCCTCGTTTTTTATATCTTTACCTTCCAAAATAATCATCCTCCTGTGAACTTTTTGGTTGTGAATTTAATTAATTCTAGCAATTCTAAGTATGTATATTTTTATTTTTAAAAAAATAAACAAGAGAGCTTATAAAAGCCCTCCTATTATGCAGTTGCAACAGTAAACTTAATGGACTGCACCGGCAATCTATTCCCGTACAAATCCATAATATTTGCAAGTATCAGGTTGTAAACTTTCCCTGCCACCAGAGACGCACCTGGCACTATAGTCACAGCTTTCTTGCTATCGTCCAAAGATGCCGTGCAGTTTACAATGCTTCCATCAGTCATATTTACAAGCACAGTATTGTATTCAAGCAGAACGTTGTTAAATATTAATACCGGGTGTATAGTAGTCGCTATGCCTGTAGCATTATTTTCAGGATTAGAAGACGAAAGAGCCAGTTCAGTTGATGCCGCAAGAGTAGGAACTGGAACCACATTGAAAAAGCTATCATCCAAATTATTTGTGGTATCTATATGGTATTCCCATGGATGTTTCTCCTTATTGCCCACTTTATAACTCCATTCCGTACTTTGTGCCGAACCGCTTAACTCTGGCACCTGGCTCAAGTCTGGTTTTCCTTCAAGTCCCTTCATGTCCGAATCGGGTGGCGTGAACATAATCTTGTAGAATACTCCATATCTATATGCCCCTGCATCTGTGCCCCTTAATGGTGCCTTATATAATATCGCAATATATGGAGCTTCATCTCCTGCACTGGATATTACTCCGCCGTCTCCAGAGAGGTCACTCCCCAAAAGAAATGCCTGCTCCTGTGCCGACATATAGTATCTTTTTATTGCAATGTCACTGTTTGCGAACGTAGTGGCCTGGTCAATCTGCCTATTCTCCGCATATGCCTGGTCGTCATTTACTTTTGGCTTACTACTCAACTCCTGGACATGCTTGTAATATTGTGGCACTGTATATACAAGCCCGCTTGCATCATCCTGGGTCTGCTTTGCCACGTATGCCTTTTCTATTCCAAATGTTGCCATTTTATTACCTCCTTAAATTTTTACATAAAAAAAAGAACACCCATTCACGAATGTTCCTCTGCGTATTGAAACCTTATAATTTTATGTTTTAGTTTGGTATCGGGTTCATATAGCTCCATGGCATATGTTCGGTACCAACCCGCCGCGGTCATAAGGCTCATTATTTGGTTGTATAAATCTTCTATATCACCCTGTGTAAATATATCTATCTGTACGGAGTACGTCGTTGCTATTTCTCTATTCTCACTAAAAGCTTCGCCATACTCGTTGTAGAATTGGTAAGTTATATAAGGGTCTTTCTGCCCTGTGTAAAACATATGTTTCACGGGAATGCCTTTATCCTTAACAGACTTTAAAATGTCCTCTATTACATCGGTTTTCATTTTATCGCCCGCCTTAATTCGGCTTTTATTATTTCGATAGCTTCCCTTTTGTGCCGTTCAAGGGCTGGAGCCACAAAAGGTCTTGCTGGGGCATAGGTAACTTTGTTTAGTTTGCCAGCTCTTTTGCCTTTGGCAGACATGTTTTTTCGGGATTGTCCAATGCTGTGGCCGAACTCCACAAACCAACTATAATTGCATTTGCCATCTGTATCTCCAACCCATACAGACTTACGCCCGCCCGTCCTTTTTATGCCGCTTATTTTTAGGCTTTTCCTGAGCCTGCCAGTTCTATCTTTGAATGCTGTAGTATTTTTCATATCCTCCAGTATTGGCTGGGCTCCAGCCTTCAATGCTTGGTTTTCCACCGTGTTGAACCTACCATTTGTAGCCTCGAGCTTTTCAATTAGCTCGGACATTCCGGAAAATTCTACATCAACTCCCATTTAAATCACCTCTTTTGTAGTGTAAGGTCAGTAGATAAGGGGTTAGAATTATATATATCCTGGATAAGCACAATGTCGTACTGTGTGTCGTCAAGTTCTACATGGTCATAGGTATCTATATCCCCCAGCTGTGGAATTCGTATTACCTTGTCTATGCTCATCTGGTTTGAATTGGCTTCAAAAAATCTTTTGTAACCTAGAGTTCTCTTGGTAAATCCCAGATTCTTGTATTTGTCTGTCCTATTTCCGTCATCATCTTCGAAAAATATAGTACATACACCGTCGGAAAACGGCACGAATTCAGTGGGCGTCTTGATTTTCATACCCCATCACCTCACTACTGTCGTTGTTTTTCCTGCCCGTATTGCCTTGTTTTCTTCGTTTAGCTCAACCACTAGGATGTCATTACCTGCCGTTGCCTCAATGTCGGAAAGTCCATCCCATACAAAATAGCCGCCTACAGCGTCACACACGTCAAAATAGCCTGGTATGGCAAGGTCTGTGCCTAGTTTATACACATAGGTATCGCCAGTATCTAGCCCCGGGGATACGGCTATTTTTGTATGCCCTGCCAGCGTCCCGGCAGTAGAAACAACCAACAACTTTTGTGGCTCCTCAAACTGGTGTGTAAGATGCAGGCCAAGAAGTTCACTTGCAAAGTTCTTCTCAAACATTTCTAAGGCCTGGGAATTTGCATACCTGCAATAGTCCAGAAGCAAGGACTTGGGCTGGTCTTCTGCTGTAAAATCCAGAGAAGACACACCTGCAATATCCTGCAAACGTGCCATTCCCCTATTTATAAATCCTTTTAGATTATTATCTGTGTTTTCGTCCTGCCAAGTTATGTGTAAGTAGCTTTTAACTTCCGGCAATAATTGTTCTGTTACAATTGCATCCGCCATTTAAACCACCTCAATTATGCCTGTTCCTTGGTCTTAACAACGTTAGTTACCTGCACTTCAAAGTCTGCTGGAACAACACCGCTAATGTCGAGTAGCTGAAATGCATTGTCGTCTAAGGCTCTGCCATTTCCATACATACGGACAGTATACACTCTCTCGTCGTCAAGGAAATGGAATTCGTCACTGTATTCTATTTTGCCACCAGCAGAGCCTCCGCCAATACCCATAAAGTATTTGCTTGCAAGCCCCATAACTGCCGAACCTACAGGGGTTGCAGGGGATTGTATTACAGTCGTAGGGAACGGGAATACATTGGTTGCATAAGTACCGTTAGTAGTCCTAAGTGTTGTAGCTGGGAATACCTTTGTAAAGTAGTCCGAGGGGTTCACAATCAGAATTACACCAGGTACAGGCCTTCTTTTTCCGTTTGGAGCTTGGGAAATTTTATCCAGCAAAGTTCCATAAGATACTGGGTCAAAAGCTGTAATTGGTACAGGGGTTTTCTTTGGATATACTCCGCCAGTCACAGTTACATCATCCGCCACACTTCTATCCATACCTATAGGCTCATTGTTGCCTGTGCCATCTACTATGGCAGTTTCAAGCGCCAATGCCAGTGCCTCGGTTAATGTTGCCCTTACATATGCGTCAACCCATGCAGGGCCAATATTCAGCATGTCTTTACTAAGCGGCATATATGCGGTCAGTTTGCAGATGGTCAAATCTATCTTTCCAATAGCACCCTGGAGTTCTTCGGTTATTGCGGAATTTAACTGCCCCCAGCTTGCCATCTGGCTACCTTGCTTGTTGACCAATATTTTAGTTAATATAGTGGTGTTTACAAAGTTTATGGCACTCAAGAGTGGATGCTCACTTTGTAAACCCTGCATTACATTGTCAATTATGGTTTCAGGGAAAGCAACATCAATATCGGTTATTGCCTGGCGTGGGTTGCTGGACTTCATTGCCTCAATCAGCTTAGTATAATACTTTTGTTCTATAGAAGTCAGCTGGTGCACTCCTCTTTTAGAGAGAATACTAGAATCCTGTGCTTCCTTATACTGGTTGTACTCTTCCATTACATTTTGTTGTACATTCTCTGCAAAGTCTGCAAACGCCTGTGTAATGTCGTCGGGATTTTCCGATTTAAAGGCATCTGCAAGCTTTTGTTTCAGTTCTTTTTCAACCAAATCCTTACTTTTCATTGTCATTATCATTACCTCCTGTTTTTCCTATTTTTGTTTTAAACATCATCATTAATTTTTCAGCATTATTTTTCTGCTGTTTAAGCTGTTCAGGCACTTTAGGCTTTTTTTGCATCTGTACAATTTGGTTCTTAATACATTGTTTAAATCTCTGCTGTGCCTTCGTAATGTTGTCATTTTCCTTGCCTTCTATTTCATCAGCGAGACCATACTGGACACATTCTTCGGCAGTTAGCCAGGTTCCAATATCTAGCAATTTATTTAAGGTAGGTCTATCTAATTTATCTCCTGCTTTTTCAAGGTAGCTTGAAGTGCTGGCCTGGTCTATCTTTTCCACATCATTTGCGGCCTTCCTAAGTTCCTCGGCATTACCAAAAACACCCATGGCCGCATGATGCAACATCATAACCGTGTTAACACCCATTATGACTTTATCTCCTACCATAGCTATTACAGAGGCTATAGAACATGCAAATCCATCTACATATACAGTTTTCTGTGCAGGGTGCCTCTTAAGTTGGTTGTATATGCCGAGCCCTTCACTCACATCACCGCCGTACGAATTTATATATATATTTATCTGTTCTACATCCTTGGCCTGTTCAAGTTCCTGTCTTATATGGTTGGCAGAGGTTTCGCTTTCTATGGTTTCGCCGCTCCAAAAATCAAAGCTGTCACCTTCAACGTAATCATAGATATATAACTCTAAGGTCTTCGGTTCTTCAGCCTGTCTGATTAGAAATATCGGTTTCGTTGCCTTCTCCATTTTCTCCACTCCCTTCAATTTGATTTGCTTGTTCATCTATGCCTAGATAATTTTTAGTCATCCAGTGTTTTTGGCTCCAATCTGTATCAAGCGGCGTATCTCCTGCCTTTATTCTTAAATCGTCTATACTATATCCGCCGCAGGCTATTAATTTGTCGAACGCCTGGGAAATACTGAATATATCCACATGTTTTATATTCGTGGTGTCAATTTTTATATATGAACCATTTAAAAAATCCCGCTTGCCATATCGCTTACGGGTTATTTCTTCGCCGATTATTGTTGTTATAGGGTCTATACAAAAGCTCAGGAAATTATTTGTCAGTTCTCCTATATCCGCAATGTCACCCCGAAGCAAAGACGGGGGTATTCTAAATGCCTGTGCTATCCTGTCAAATGCCTCGGCGGTTATGCTTTTTATATCAGCAATTTCCGACGTGCTTTTCTTTACGGATGCGTCCTGTTGTTCCTCATATTCAACGCCCTTCGGGAGATGTACCACGGCATTTTCAGCCTCAAAGTATTTTTTAAACTGGTTATTAAATAGGTCATCAATTTTTTTCTGGAAATCTTTGTCCCCTTTGCCTCCTGCGTTTATTTTTGCAATTCCTTTTCTTCCTTGGGCACGCTTGTATTTACCCTCTGCCATGGCTGTCAAATCCTCGTATTGGTCTATCAGTTCAGCCAGGAGTGCCCGGACATTTGTATCGTCAAGCTTAAAATACATCACGTCCGACATGTTAAACTGTTTGTTAAAATTCATTGTCTTGACCGATACATTCGTAAAATAATTTTCCTTGATGGCGTATTCAACTTGGTTAAAGCTGTCGGCCACAAGCAACTGCCCATTAATTTCTATTACTAGGGCTTCACCGTAAAACAGCAGTTGCCTTATAAGTTTCTGTATAAACTGTGTCGAACTTTCGTTTATGTTGGGCTCTATATTCCAGAGGTAATATTCATCACCCTTTACTTCCTTACCGTCAAGGAAGGTTTTAAACTCGCATTTAGAAATGGCATTTGCGATAAAATTAATTGCCATCACTATACCAAATTTTTCAATGCTAAGCCTGTTCTTCTTGTCTTCTATGGCTTTGGCCGTTACATATATCTCAGCTTTATCAGCCCCAAAGAAATGTTTTGTCCAATCCCAAAATCCCACTCTATCACCGCCTTTCCGGGCAAAAATAAAAGCCCTATTGGGCTAATATGTGTATACTCCTACATCAAAATCAATTTCCTCCCCGCTGTCCTCAAGCTCCGTGCCTCCTGCGGAGAAAGCGGCCACCATTGCCATGAAACCATCTGTTTTCCTGCTCTTCGGTTCTATCTTCCCGTATGTCATGTTGTCATACTTCTCCGGACACTTGCAGGCATTGTTCGTATACCAGCGCATCAGGGGATTATCACCATATACAATACCGTGGTTTACAAATAAGCTGTTTATGGTTGGGGCGACTAACATCTGGTTGCTCGGTCTTGTCAGTTTTATATTATTCACTCCGTTTTTATCGGTATTAAAACCTACCTCCCGGAGCGCTTTAGCTAGAAGCGTATACCTGTAGTTATCCATGCCCAGGGTGGTTATATTGTATTTCTGTGCCTGCCTTGCAAGCCACTCCGCAGGAATGGAGGGAGCTATTTCTACATCATCTATAAATGTCAATAGGCTTCCACCTTTTTCAGTTGCCCATTCTTCCAACGGGGCTTTTATTCTGCCCAGGTCATTGCAGTTTCGGCACACCCATGTATGGGTTATCCAATAGTATTTGCCCCTGTATTTAAAAAGCAATCCCGCCGCTACAAAGTCTGTAGTCTTGGCATAGTCCAATCCTGCCACGCAGGTACACCCCGCAAGGTCGTCAGCAGGTATCGGCTGGTTTGTAGCAAGAATATTATCCCAAGAGGTTACTTCAACATCTTTATTGCCCCGCGGCATATTCATGCGCTTAGTCATAAATGCGCTATTGCTCACGGGGTCGGTTTTGTAGTTCTCGTATTCCTTTTTCATTTCCCGCAGGAGTTCTTCATTGTAATGCAATGTAGGATTTGCTTTCTCCCACATCTTGGGGTTGTCAACTTCCTTCTCATTGTCCAGACGGCAAACAAAAGGTAGCATACCATTGTCGCCACCCTGTTCATTTAGGATTCTAAGCGCCCTATCTTTTACATTATCCAAGGGGCCGCCCCGGATGTCGCCATCAGTAGTGGTTATAGTGGTTCTGGGGTTTTTCTTTTTTCCCAG
>ENA-UOOH01001970-UOOH01001970.1-fermentation-metagenome-genome-assembly--contig:-NODE-1970-length-18772-cov-5.326334_pt1 | contig 18772 bp, 15 predicted proteins | sample MGYA00245778_ERZ724025 | MGnify/ENA primary metagenome ERZ724025 (study PRJEB28704, sample SAMN03018313) | fermentation metagenome | biome: anthropogenic terrestrial biome; feature: soil; material... | reverse complement strand
TTTCAACTGGCCACGTGGGTGGGTTGGAGCAATGCCCTGATCCAACCCTATTTTTAGGGGGGGCAGCCTCTAGCCAACAAAGGCCACGGGGAATCAAACCCGTGGCCTTTGGCGGAGCATTGGAGTGGAGACAAAAAAAATGGAGCCAACGATCGGATTCGAACCGATGACCTGCTCATTACGAGTGAGCTGCTCTACCGACTGAGCTACGTTGGCCCCAGAAAGGTCTTCAATATTGATTCAGGCTTCGTAAAAATGCAAATGCGTAGGACCAAGAAAACTGCATCGTGATCGCCCTCGCCCTATGCGCCGCCAAGGGCGCGAATCAAGGCGCGCTCCAATACAATCCTTGAATCCCCGCCCGTGGAGATCAGCTCGATGTTGGCCTGCACCAATGCGTCCAGGGCGTTGGTCAACCCAGCCATGTCAAACCGCTGCGCCTGCAATTGGCTGCTGTATGCGGCATACGGATGCTGCATCAGAGGATTGCCCCGCTTCTCCTCTGCGAGCCAGGGGATCGGCGGACCCTGTTTCAGCCGCTCCAATTGAGCCTGGAAGGCGCGAAAATCACGCGTCGGCCGCAAGAGCCCCTCGTCCATCATCATCCTCAACACCAGCAGCGAGCGAACCCTGGAGAACATCATATAAAGCAGACCGATCTCGCTCTCGCCCTGAAACAGTAACCGGTCCAAAACCTCTAGGGCCTTCTGCAAGTCACGCCCTCCAAAGGCCTCGTTCAGATCCCAGGCCTCGTTCTCCTGTGAAGGGCTGCTGATCAGCCGCACATGCGATACCTCGATCCGCGGAGCACCCATCGAGAGACAGACCAGCTTCTCCAACTCGTTCTCCATATGCAGAAGGTTCGGCCCCATCCATTCGCTCAAAAGACGGAGCGCATCCGGAGTGATTTCCGTCCCAAGCTCACCCAAGCGGCCGCGGATGTGCTCCGACAACTCCGCGGGAGACATCCCCTTCCCACTCTTGCCGCCTCCGACTTCAAGCAGGGATGCGCCCGGGATCTTAGGAAAGCGCTTGGCAAAACGAAGCCGCTTCGATAAGCTCGTCGCCGTCACCAGAAATCGGAAGTTTTCGCCCAACCCCGATTCGAGTAGGTCCAACAGCTCGTCCAATCCCTTTTTCACCCCGGGAGTCGTGGCGACTGCCTCCTCGCCCAGTAGGTTCGTATCCTTCCACCAGACCACCTTCACAGGGGTGAAGACCGGCAGCGTGTTGAGCGCCTCCATCAGGCGCCCGAGCAGCGTCTCGCCATCTGTGAGGCGTATGGCCATGCCGTCGATCACCTCCAGGCCGAAATCAGTCATGCCTGGATCGAGCCATTGATCCACCCAACGCTGTCCCTCCTTGTGCAGCAGAAATCCGTCCTGGGAATGGATCAGGACCAATTGGGCGGCGGACTTGTTTTGCGCTTTCATGATTGGGGCCATAGCAGAAGACATCCTAAACGTGGTGATGGCTCAAGTCGAACCGGATTGCACCTCCTGTTGGAATTGAGGCAAACTCTATTCCACTCACCCGGACCCACCCAGCCGGTCGGGTTGCCCCATTCCGCAACCTGACCGATGATAGGACCGGTTACCCACCCTTTTTCGATATGGCCCTCGTTGAGGCCCGCCGCGCAGGAGGTTGAGCAATGGTCGACATGGAATCCCTGAAGAAACAATTGCAGGACGCCGCTTCGGAAGGACACCTTCTGCCCTCCGCCCTCGAGAACATCTTGCGGTGGCTGACCCCCGGACAGTACGGGCCCGAGGTCGCCCAGGTCATCAGCGAGCTCGTCGAGAGACGTGCGTGGCAGGAGCTGAACGACCGTTTTTTTGAGGACCTCGAGTTCGGCACCGGTGGGATGCGCAGCCGGACCATCGGCGAGGTGATCACGCCGACCGAACAGGGTAAGAATCCCCCCGGAATGCGGCCGGAGCTGCCCGCGATCGGCTCCAAGACCATGAATTTCTATAACATCCGGCGCGCCACGATGGGGCTTTGCCGATTCCTGCTTGCCCAGTCACGCCCGGATGGGCACCGGCCCACGCTGGCCATTGCCCACGACACGCGCCACTACTCGCGTGCCTTCGCGGAGACTGCCGCGGAAGTCGCATCCAAGATGGGCGTCAATGCACTGCTCTTCCCGGAAGACCGCAGCACCCCACAACTATCCTTCACCGTCCGCGAGTACGGCGCCGACGCAGGCGTGGTCATCACCGCCAGTCACAACCCCTATCATGACAACGGCTACAAGGTCTATTACCGCGACGGCGCACAGGTCGTCGAGCATGCCGACGCCATCATCAGCGAGGTCAAGGCCGTGGAGTCGACCGTCCTGCCATCGGTCGATGCCCCAGGCACCATCACCATCCTCGGCGATGATGCCGACCGGAAATACCTGGCAAAACTGCTCACCGTGGTGCTCGATCCGGAAGCAGTGAAGTCACGTAGCAACCGGCTCGGTATCGTCTTCACCCCGCTCCATGGGACCGGTGCACGCACCCTCCCCGCGGCACTGAAGGAACTCGGCTGCGTACCGGTTCTCGTCCAGGACCAATGCTCCCCCGACGGCGCCTTCCCCACCGTCAAATCGCCCAATCCCGAGAACCAGGAGGCGCTGGCCATGGCGATCAAACTGGCCCATCACGTCTCCGGCAACCTCGTCCTGGCCACCGATCCCGATGCCGACCGCCTTGGCGTCGGCAGTCGCGATGAATCGGGGGAGATCCGTTTGCTCAACGGCAATCAAATCGGCAGCCTGATCGCCCATTACCGACTCGAACGTATGCAGGAATGCGGACTCCTTCAGGGCTCCAATACCCTGATCAAAACAATCGTCACCACCGATCTCCAAGCCGAAATCGCCGCCGAATTCCAGACCCAATGCGTCGAGACGCTGACCGGGTTCAAGTTCATCGGTGAAAAACTGCGTATCTATGAGGAGCAGGCCTGTGCGGCCATCCGCCAAGCGCAACCCGAACTCCTGCAAGACCGCCCCTGGCACCAACTGGACGAACCGCTCAAGCGTGAACTCCTCCAGCGTTACAGTACCTATTATGTCTTTGGCGGCGAGGAGAGCTATGGCTACTCAGCCGCGGATTTCGTCCGCGACAAGGACGCCAACCTCGCGGCCGTCATGCTCGTCGACATGGCCTGCCACCTCAATGCCCAAGGGGTCACCATCCACCAATACCTGGACCGGATTTACCGGCGCTTCGGGTATTTTGAGGAAAAACAGGTCAGCCTCTTCCGCACCGGCGCCTCCGGCCAGGAGGAGATCGGCCGGATGATGGCGGGGTTGCGCAGCGCCGCCCCCTCCGAAATCGGCGCAGTCAAGGTGGAGCGCATGGTCGACTTCAAACGGGATGAAGTCCTGGATGCCGACGGTAAGGCGCTTCCGAATTCGAACGTCCTCTCCTTTGTCATGGCCAACGGATTCAAGATTGTGGCCCGTCCTTCCGGCACGGAACCGAAGATCAAATTCTATATCCTGGGCCGCTCCCACCGCCCCGGAGAACGCCCTGATCTGGACGAGACCGGCCTGAACGAAGCCAAGACCCAGGTCCGGCAGCAAGTCGAACAGTTCGCCGATGCCTTCGTCGGCTTGGCCGAATCCCTGGTGTGAGGCAACACCAGATCCTCTGAGACGATGCGCGTCCTGGTTGCACCAGATTCGTTCAAGGGCACCCTCACTCCGGTCGAGGCCGCCAAGGCTATCGCCGAAGGCGTGGCTCGTACCCTGCCCAACGCCGATATCCGTAAGTTACCGCTTGCCGATGGCGGAGAAGGCACGCTGGAGGCCATTGCCGACAGCCTGCCGTTAGAGCGAATTCCAGTGCCGACCGTCGATGCCCGCGGCCGGCCGGTGCAGGCCCTAATCGGGCTCCTGCCCAGCGGGATCGCGGTCATTGAGACCGCCCAGGCCAACGGGCTCGCCCTGCTCCCAAGCCATCTCCGTGACCCCATGCGCGCGTCGACCTTCGGTGTCGGACCGTTGATCATTGCCGCCCGGAACAGCGGTGCCCGAAAACTGATCCTGACCCTCGGCGGCAGCGCGACCGTGGACGGTGGGTTCGGCATGGCGACATGCCTCGGTTGGCAGCACCTCGATGACCAAGGCGCACCCCTGCCCAACACGCCCTCGGAACTGGTCCGCCTCGCTAGGATCCTCCCGCCCGACCCGCCGCGGATCATTCAAGATTGCACAGCCTGGGTGGATGTTCAGACCCCACTGCTCGGCCCCGAGGGTGCCGTCGCCATTTTCGCACCGCAAAAAGGTGCGCGCGCTAAAGATCTCCCACGTTTGGAGGCCTGCCTCGCCCGCCTCGCTCAGCGGTGGGAGGCCGACCTCGGTATCCAGCTCGGACAGGTGCCGGGCGGCGGAGCCGCCGGCGGGCTCGGAGCCGGTTGCATCGCCTACATGGGCGCACACCTCGTATCCGGCGCGGAGGCGCTGTTCCAACTGATCGACCTCGATCGCCACCTGCAATGGGCCGATTGTGTCATCACCGGTGAGGGCTGCCTCGATCGCTCCACATTCCAGGGAAAGCTGGTCGCTCAACTCATCCGCCACGCCGACGCATTCAAGGTGCCAGTCCTCGCCCTGGCCGGGAAATTCGAGCCCGGAATCGAAGAGGATCCGCGCTTCACGCAAGGATTCACCCAGGCCGCATCCGTTTCGCAGTGCTGCGGCGCGGAGGCCGCCATGGAACAGCCGCGCGAGGCACTCTCACGCACCGGCGCCATGCTCATGCAGTATGCCAGAGCCCGTTCGAAAAGGTCCATGGCGAAGCAAGATCGGGGTCGGGGTCGAAGGGACGCGTGATAGGATTCGGACACGACAAACCGGGTGCCGCAACCGTATTGTTGCGCCCGGCAACAGGGCTTGAGCGATGCTCAGAGAGCCAGGCGCCATACAGACTAGGCAGGAATCGATTTTCTCGATTTTCTCGATTTTCTCGATTTTCTCGATTCACTCGATTCACTCGATTTTCTCGATTCACTCGATTCACTCGATTCACTCGATTTACTCGATTTACTCGATTTCGATACCGATTTCGATTTCGATTTCGACCCCGATTCAGACAATGATCCGGCTGATCGGCCAACCCTCGTACTCCTACTCGTACTCGCCCCATCGTCATGTACGTGTACGTCCCTGGGCCGAGCTTGAGCGTGCCTTTTCGGACAGCCTCATACCCGATGAAAGGTTTCAGTCCCTTCCAACCGGAAGCAGTCGCCGCCAACAATTCCGAATCCGCAGGATCGCTCCCAGGTTGGCGCCCACGGCAAGCAGATACAGAAACGGAACAAGCACTTGGACGCCCCATACCGCGGCACCAATCACGCCGATCAAGAGGAGAACCACCCGCTCAGGCCGCTCGAACAGAACACCCGCGCCTTCGACCGACAAACCCTCTGCACGCGCACGCGCATAGCTGACCATCATGCTGCCGGTGATCCCGAAAAAGAGGATCGCGATCACATCCTGCCGGAGCGGAGGGTGCCCCAGGAAATAGAAGAGCAGCCCGCAGAACCAGAGGATCTCAGAATAACGATCCAAACAGGAATCGAGGTACGCACCGGCCTTGGAATGCCGACGATTCAACCGCGCGACCTCACCATCCATCATGTCACAAATGCCGGAGACCAACATGACCACCGCCGCGGCGGCAAACCAGCCTTCGGAAAGGAAATAGGCACTGATCAAGGCCAGCCCGACGCCTGCCCAAGAAATCAGATCGGGATCGACCCCGCGCCTTTGCAGCAGCCGGGCCAAGGGATGGACGGCACGATAGCCGGATCGCTTCAGGATTTCAGGCAACATAAGGCTGAGGGCCGGCGCCGTTGCGGCAATCCCCGGCCGGGGATGTCCTTGTCATGGCTCGTGAAAACAAAGGAGGGCCGAGAGCTCAGACCACAGGATGGTCCTGGACTCGGTATCCTCCACGATGGGAGCGCAGTTCAAGTCTTTTCTACACGCCGCAGTGCCGGCGCATGACACCACCACATACAAATCTCACAGGCTGATCCACACGCATGCACCCACACATCGGTCACGCTCAGGCGAGCGCGGTCCAATCGGGGAGCTCATTCAATCGGTCGAGCACTCGCCGGTCCGCCGGTGGAAAGACAAATCGCTCCAAAGCCTCGGGCCGGATCCAGGTGACCGCAGCACAGTCCAGCGGCCGAGCCACGCCTGAAATATAGGTGCACACCATGAAATGGAGGATCACGCGCCGATCCGGATAGGTGTGATCGACACTCATCCAGTGATACTCCGGCCTGACAGTCAGCCCCGTCTCCTCCATGATCTCCCGGATCGCAGCCTCGAATAGCGTCTCATTCGGGAAGAGTTTGCCGCCTGGGAACTCCCAGTATCCAGCCAGGTGCTTGCCCTCCGGCCGCCGGGCGATGAGGAGGCCTTCGGGACCAAACACCAGACAGGCGACGACGTCGATCGGTGCCATCGGCTCACAGGTTGGATTCGAGCTCATGGTGAGACCTCATCCCGGAAAAACCCGGGGGATGCAAACCGATGATGCAAGTTGCATTCCTCCGTTCACGGGGTAGGATTCACCTCAACCTCAGCGCCCGATCCGAAACGGGTCCAACCGGCCCTCAATAGGCCATCGGTCGCATCCCCCTCGCCTCGTGAACCGGTCGGATGACGCTCATGAAATGGTTTTTTCTCCCTTCGGCAGCTGCCGGTCTACGCAACGATCATATGGCGATCGATCGTCGGATCTGGGAGCAGGCGCCCCTGCAACAGGTTCAAGGCGCCCTTCGCTTCTACCGGTTTCAACGTCCGACGCTCACGCTTGGCCGTCTTCAGAAACCGGATCGCCTCCCCGCTCACTGGCAAGATCTAGCGCTCGAATTGCAATGGCGTCCCACCGGCGGCCGTGCCGTATTGCACATCCCTGAGGCCGATCTCTGCTACGGCTTCTGCACCAGGCTCGATCACCCGGTCTTCGGCGGCGATACCATCACCAGCTCGCGCGCCATCCAGGAAGTCATCCGCCAGGGGATCCAGAAACTCGGGATCGAAACCTCTTTCTCCCTGGAACGTGAGATCACAGGTCCGGGCGCGTGCTGTTTCAAGATCCGCAGCGAGTGCGAGCTGATGATCGGCACCCGCAAGGTGAGCGGCACGGCTCAGGCACGCGGGCGGGAATGGTTCTTCCAACAAGGCGCCATCATCCTGGATTATCGCAGCGAGGAGTGGGAGCAGGTCTTTCCGGAACTCAAAGGCGAAGCACCCGTCATGGCCGGCTTGCGCCAACACCGGCCGGATCTCGATCTCGATCGTCTCGAATCCGCCGTGACCAACGCATTTGTTGAGAACGGTCTCGATCTGTCGATGGATTCAGACCTCGCCACGACAGCCTTGGAGGAGTCGACCCTACCCTCACCGGACCGCTGAAGATTCGGTCTCCAATCAAAGAGCTCCCTTCCCGCGGCCATGAAATGCCGAGCCGCGCGCATGAACATCCAAACCCTGAGCAAATTCCAATGAACCCCAATGATCACCGGCCCGAAGGCTCGGCCGAGCCCATGAAGACTTTCTGTCATTCCTTCGACGAGGCGTATCCCGCTAAAATCGTCGACTTCCACGGCTGGGCCCTGCCCATCCAATACGACGGGATCCTGGCCGAACACGCGTGGACCCGTTCCAAGTGCGGCATGTTCAATGTCTCCCACATGGGTCGGTTCCGAATCAGTGGTCCACACAGCGCAGATTTTCTCGATGAACTGATCACCGGCAGCGTGCGGAAGGTAGCGAACGGGCAGGCCTTGTACACGCTCCTCTGCGATCCCTCCGGCGGGATCCTCGACGACATCATCATCTACAAGCATCGGTCGGACGACTACTTCGTGGTGGTCAACGCCGCCATGCGCGACGCGGATTGGGCCTGGATGCAGGAGCATATCGCAGATCGCTCCATAGCCATGATCGATCAGAGCGGCGCACTCGCCCAGATCGCGCTGCAGGGTCCGCTGGCCGAGGCGGTCCTCCAGGACTATACCGATGTGGAGCTCGAGGGTTTGCGCTACTTCCACCACACCCACGGAACGGTCCTGGGCGCGGAGACCTTGATCGCCGCCACCGGGTATACCGGCGAGGACGGTTTCGAACTCTACCTTCCCACCGCCGACGCCCTCGCCGTTTGGAGCAGACTGGCCGCAGACGAGCGGGTGCAACCCTGCGGCCTCGGCGCCCGTGACGTCCTGCGAATGGAGGCCGGACTCCGGCTCTACGGCCAGGACATGGACCGAACGCGTACCCCGCTGGAAGCGGGACTGAGCTGGACCGTGGCCAAGGATAAGGCACAACCGTTCATCGGTCAGGCACACGTGCTGCCCACGGATCGTCCCGAACGATTTGTCGGACTCACCCTCGAGGGACGCCAGGCACCCCGCACGGGTTACCCTATCCTCGACCGGAACACCGGCGCCGTCATCGGCCAGGTCACCAGCGGCGGGTACGCACCTTCCCTTTCCCATAGCATCGCCATGGGCTATGTCCAGAAGCAGGCACTCGATGCCGAGTGGGCCGTCTCCATCCGAGGCAAGGCACTCGCCGCCGAGCGCACCAAACTCCCCTTTCTCAATCATGTGACCCGCCGGTAAGCAGAGGCTCCGCAGCGCGGTCACCCACGTATCACGCGCCCCAATAACAGCGGGCACTCACCCATGGGCCGGCAACCCGGTCCAGACCCTTACGAATCGGAGAGTAGGTAAGAGCATGAAACAGTACACCGAGAGTCACGAGTGGTTTGAAGCGATCGATGGCAATCCCGGCCTGGTGAAGATTGGGATCTCCGCACATGCGGCCAAGGAACTGGGCGATGTGGTCTTCGTCGACCTCCCCGAGGTGAACCGCACTTTCGCCAAGGCCGAAAGCATGGCCGTCATCGAATCAGTCAAGGCCGTCGGCGACCTGTGGGCACCCTTTGCCGGGACCGTCACGCAGGTCAACGAGCAGCTCAACGACGAGCCTACGCTGGTCACATCCTCCCCGGAGGACGAAGGCTGGATCCTGCTCCTGCAGGCAGAGCAGCCCGAGGACGTGGACAACGCGGGCATGACACCCGATGCTTACCAGGCACTGCTCGCCAAGAAAGGTTGAGCAACAACCGGATGCCTCCCTTCCCGTTGCCGCGACACAGGTGATGCCATGCCTTTCATCCCGCAAAACCCTCAGGATATTCAGCAAATCCTCGATGCCATCGGGGTCGCACAGGTCGATGATCTCTTCGGCGATCTGCCGCAGGAACACCGCCTCTCCAGGCCGTTGAACCTCCCCGACGGCATGGAGGAACGTCAGGTGCGCAAACAGCTATCCCGACTCGCGGATCGCAACACCCTCCCCTCCGCAGCACCGACCTTCCTGGGGGCGGGCTACTACCGACATGACATCCCCGCGGCCGTGGGCGCGGTTCTGAGCCGCCCCGAATTCTTCACCGCCTATACCCCATACCAACCAGAGCTCAGCCAAGGCACGCTGCGCGTCATGCTGGAGTACCAGACCTTTATCCAGCGACTGACCGGGTTGGAGGTCTCAAATGCCTCGCTCTACGACGGGCCGACCGCCCTCGCAGAGGCGGTCCTCATGGGCCTGCGCGTTCGTAAATCCGAAGAGGTCTGGGTGTCCGAAGGACTTCATCCCGAATATCATGCCGTCCTTCAGACCTACCTCGATCCACTCGGGATTCATATCCAAACCCTGCCGCTTCGGAATCTCCTCACCGAGCCCGCCGACGCCGCAATCGGCGAGACAGCTGTCGTCGTCATTCAATCCCCGAACTATGCCGGCGAGCTCGAAGCCCCCGCCCTGTTCCGTTCCATCAAGGCCCAAGGCAATCGGTTCCTGGTCCTCAATGTCTGCGAGGCATTCAGCCTTGCATTGGATCCGATCCCAGCCGAGCTCGGCGTCGATGCGGTCGCCGGAAGCGGACAGTCCTTCGGCAATGCACTCAGCTACGGCGGCCCACACTTCGGGTTCCTGGCCGGACGCATGTCCGACATCCGCCAGCTTCCGGGCAGGATCGCCGGGCGGACCGAGGACCGACGCAACCGAGAGGGCATCGTGCTCACCTTCCAAGCCAGAGAACAGCACATCCGGCGAGAAAAGGCATCGAGCAACATCTGCACCAATCAGGCACTCAACGCCCTTGCAGCAACCGTCTTTCTCCATTTCCACGGGATGGAGGGACTCCAGTCCATGGCCGCTGAATGCGCCGGTCTCGCAGCGGCATTCGTCGACACCGCCCGCACCATTGATGGCGTGACCATCCACAACAGGCGCTTTTTTAATGAGGTCTTCCTGCAGGTCGAAGATCACACCCTGCACAAATGGCTGATCGATGACGGGGTGCTGATCGAGGCGCAGATTCCCGGCTTGGGCAAAGGCCTGCTCGCCGCCTTTACCGAGGAGAACACCCCGGAGGAACTCGACCGCCTGGTCCGCATGCTGGGCGGCTCCGGCCTGCCCTCCGCCACCATCGACCTTTCGCAAATCCCCGATCACCTGAGCCTGCGGCACGATCAGATCGCCTGGAAGCGCACCAGCGAAACCGCCGTGATGCGGCATTTCCACAAGCTCGCGCAGCAGAACTACTGCGTGGACGACGGGATTTACCCGCTCGGCAGCTGCACGATGAAGTTCAATCCCAGGCTCAATGAGGAGCTCGCCCGACTACCCGGCTTCAGCCAGCTCCATCCGCTCCAACCGCCCTGCCAGGTCCAAGGCGCGCTGGAGCTGATCGACCAACTGGAAGCCGCGCTCAGCGAGATCACCGGCCTGCCGGCCTTTACGCTGCAACCAGCCGCCGGCGCGCATGGCGAGCTGACCGCCCTGCTGGTCGCACGCGCATTCTTCGTCGATCGGGGGGAGGACAACCATCGCAATACCGTGCTCGTCCCCGATTCCGCGCACGGCACCAATCCCGCCAGCGCGCATATGTGCGGCTATCAGGTCCGGACGATCCCCTCGGATGCCCGCGGCAACATCGACTTGGAGAGCCTCCGCGCCAATATGGGCACCCATATCGCCGTGGTCATGATGACCAACCCGAACACCCTGGGCCTGTTCGAAGAGCACATCATCGAGGTCCAGCGGATCGTTCACGAGGCCGGCGCCCTCCTCTATTACGACGGCGCCAACCTCAACGCGATCATGGGCAAGATCCGTCCCGGCGATATGGGATTCGACCTGTTGCACCTCAACCTGCATAAGACCTTCTCTACGCCCCACGGCGGCGGCGGCCCCGGCTCCGGCCCGGTCGGAGTCCGCGCAGACCTCGCACCCTACCTGCCCGGCCCCCGACTCCAGAGGAATGATCGCGTCCTCTATTGGGGACCGATCGGGGAGAAGAGCATCGGCCGGGTGCGCGGCGCGTACGGCAACTTCGGCATGCTCGTCCGCGCCCTGGCCTACATCCGCAGGCTCGGCGGTCCCGGCCTGAAGCGCGCCAGCGAAATCGCCGTGCTGAACGCCAATTATCTGATGGCACGGCTGCCCGAAATCCTGCCGCCCGCCTTCGAACGCAGATGTATGCACGAGTTCGTCCTGACCGCGCGCCACCTGAAAAGCGCCACCGGCGCATCGGCCATGGATGTTGCCAAGCGCCTGATCGACCACCACATCCACCCGCCGACCGTCTACTTTCCGCTGATCGTGCCCGAGGCGATGATGATCGAACCGACTGAAACCGTCTCCCTGGCCGAGCTCGACCGCCTCGCTGAGGCCTTGGTTTCCGTCGTCGCCGAGGCTCACGATGATCCGGCAAGCCTTGCAGAAGCACCGAAGACGACGACCTTCAGCCGATTCGATGACGTACGGGCCGTCCGTACTCCGAAGCTGAACATCGAAGGGACCTGACGCATGAAATCAGATCACGGCCGCCAAGGCCCGGGCCCTATACCACAGTGGCTCATCAACCAATCCCCCAAGCGCTACTTCCGGGACCATATCCAGGATGTACCGCTCGACGGGAGCACGACCGTCTGCCAGGAAGCCCGCTGCCCCAATCGCGGAGAATGCCTGGCCCACGGAATCGTGACCTTCATGATCATGGGCAATGTCTGCACCCGCAATTGCCCCTTCTGCGCCGTCGAGTTCGGACGCCCGCCCGTTGCGCCCGACCCACAGGAGCCGGAGAAATTGATCCGCTCCATCCAGCACCTCGGACTGCGCTATGTCGTGATCACCTCGCCGAATCGCGACGAACTGCCCGACGGCGGCGCCGGACACTACGCCCTCTGCATCCGGCGGATTCGCGAGGAATTCCCATCGATCGGAATCGAGATCCTGATCCCCGATTTTCTGGGTAAGCCCGATTGCTTCGATCGCCTGATCGCCGAGCCGCCCAACGTGCTCGCACATGATCTGCAGACCGTGCCACGCCTTTACAGGCAGGTGCGTCCAGGCCATAAATATGAACGGAGCCTCGATCTGTTCCGGTATTTCCACGAACACGCCCCCGACCTGCCGCTCAAGGCCGGCATCATGGTCGGGTTCGGCGAGACCGTCGACGAGGTCGCCCAGCTGTTGAACGATTTCCGGCAGACCGGTGGGACCTTGTTCACCATCGGGCAATACCTCAAACCAGGTCCAGGCCATCTCGACGTGGTCGAATACGTACCCCTGGAACGGTACCGTGAGTTCACCGCCATCGGGCGCGAACTCGGCATCCAGGTCCAAGCCTCACCACTGACCCGAAGTTCCTACATGGCCGAGCGGCTGGCCGATCGTTTGGCCACCAACGCAAGCGCACGGGACTGAGCGGATAACCAACTCGAATCGGAACGTCCAGGGGCCGGGCCCAGGCCGGCCCCAAAGGTTCCAGCCCGGAGAGATTCCATGCAGAACCGAGTTCAAGCCATTTTCGAATCCCTGCCCACCCTGACCTGGGTGCTGGCAGGCGCAGTTTGGCTCGCATGGGCTCCTGCCTGCCCGGCCGTGACCAAGGCCAAAGAGCAAGTTCAGAAGATCGTGATCCAATACCCGCCCCAGTTTCAGGACTTGGTCAAGCTGAAGGAGATCCAGCGCCTCGATCGCCCACTCCTGCTCCATCAAGCCCTCGAACAGTTCGACATCCGCAACAGCGATTTGGGGCGTCTCCTTGTCACGGGCGATTTGGAGCTGATCGTCGGCGGCGGCGTTCAGGCGCCGCCCGAACACACCGCCGCGCAAGTCATGCTCCTGGAAGCCCTGGGCATGGCTCCCGACCGACCGGAGGTCCTGGCCACCGTCGCGGAATGGCACTTGTGGGAGCTGGAAAAACCGCAGATCACAAACGACAGCCTCTATTTCCACACCGATCTCTACGAGCGCTGGACGACCTTGGAACCGGACAATTCCGCACCACGCATCGGACGTGCCTTTTTGTACTGGCGCATGGGCAATCGCATGGCCGCGATCAAGGAGTGCCAGGCCGCCTTGGAGTGCCCGGTGTTCGACAACCATAGCCGGTTCCAACAACAGGCCGTCATCCGTGCCTGCGAACACGTCGGCTTCAGCGCCGCAGCAGCCAGAGATCGCGCACTCGGCATCGGCACAGGAGTCCTGAAGGCGTTTCGCTCCCTCGCCACCCAGCTGCTGCGAGGCTCCTCATCCGACGAGGCGGAGTCGGTCGCCGCACTCCTCAACCGAATCGCCCAAAAGTTACAATCCGACTGCAGGAGCCTGATCCAGGAAGAAGCCGTGCTTTCGGCACGACTCTTTTGTCTCGAGTACCTGGCCAGGCTCCCCATCCTTCGCGAGCAGGCGGTTGCCGAACAGGCCGTGGTGATCCGGAGAAAAGAAGCCCTCGCAGAACTGCTGCGGCTGCATCGGAATCGTGCCATCCGCGATTGGACGGAAGACCGCTGGGTCGCCTTCTTCAATCGCGCCCTCGAGGAGGGCGAAGAAAAGGCCATGCGCTACGAGGCCTCGGGGGAGAAACGTTGACACAGTTCCAACCTGCGTGCTTTGGTGAATCAAAACCACGGGACGTCACCGTTGGAATGGAAAATGGCGGGACCGGAACGTGAGGAAAGGCTCGATGAAACAGACAAGTCATACGCGTAAACAGGCCAAGGCGATTCGATCGTATACCCTTTTGTTCCTACTGTCGCTCTGGGTGGCCCCCTCGAGTTGGGCGGCACCGAGAATTGCTTCGGTGGGCTCGGAGCTGGTGCGTGAGCCAATCGCCTTCTGGGAAAAGATCCGTGGGCCCATCCGCGCCAACCATATCAATAAATTTGATGCGGAACTGACCCAGACCGAACTCCAGGAGAAACCCGGGCACAATTTCCGCGTCCGCTGGGATGCGGAGGAGCTGGCCGGGACCCCGGTTGAGATTCGATTGGTCTACCGTCAAAAGTCCAACACCCAACCGGCCACGCTCAAGACAACCCTGGATAACCCAGGCGCACGCAACAACGAGACCTTGTTCCGGGTCACCGGTGAACGTTTTGAACGATTTGGACCCGTGACGGCATGGCGCGTCGAGCTCTGGTATCGGGGGCAACGCATCACCCAAAAGCTGGGACCATACCAGAATCTCCTGGTCGTGACTGAACCGGGTGCAGACCCTGCCTCCGCCCAAATTCCGTGAGCCGCCCGAACATGAATGGTGCCTGCCAACACCCACCGCCACCATCCTCCTCGGTTGAAGACAGCACCCTTCGAGGTAGCGGCCGTCCGAAAAGCCCATGGGGGCATAGCTGAAGGCACTGCGGCTCCGGATGGGGAGAACTCGCGCAGAGGCGCAGAGGCGCAGAGGGGGAATGGGGAGGTTTGCTTGCGGGGTTGAGATGATGCCTGGAACAGGATTGGTTGGTTGGTTGGTTGGTTGGAAACGGTAAATCTCATAAATCTCCCCAAAAGGCAGGGAGTAGAGCATTGATCCTCCCCCCCAAGCCAGCTCGAAAACGCCACCGCGCCTCTGCGCCTCTGCGCGAGCCTCTCCGGATGGGAATGGGGGGGGCAGGTCGGGAAAGCGGCTTCCTTTTCGGACGACCTCGAGGTAGCGTGTCATTGACGCTGGTTCGTCGGGTGCATTACTATGTTTCAGGGCAAATCGGTTGAACCTCTGGAAGTGAGGCGGATGTCCATGAATAAACAGCCGCAACAGATCCTCGTCGGCGAGAGTGGCCCAAACGTTTTTATTCGGCTCATCGGTCGCGGATACTTTCAAAACAGCGCAGGCCTTCGCCAGTACCTCGAGGAGCAAATCCTCCGAAAAAAATCAAAGATCGACCTCGACCTCAGTGAATGCACCGGCATGGACAGCACCTTCCTCGGGACTTTGGCAGGCATCGCCATGAAGCTCCAGCAGGCAGGAGAAGGACTCCTGACGATCCGCAACCTGAGTCCACTCACCCGCAGACAACTGACCCTCCTCGGTGTCGATCGTCTGAAATGCGTGCACCTGCTCGAACTGCCGCCCGCCCCTGTTCCTGAGGTCACACCGATGCAGGAAGAGCAGACACCTGCAGACGACCTCGGGAAAAAGACCGCGGAAATCATGCTCGATGCCCACGAAAACCTGATGAAAATCAGTCCCAGCAATGAGGCGGAATTCAAGGATCTCACAGAGGTCCTCCGCGATCGGCTCAAGCGATTCGAGCAGGGCGAGACCTGATCGCCGCAAGCCCCATTGCACCACAGAGCCGTTCCAACCCAATCAACGACTGGTTCGCCTTCCGTCACCCGCGGCTCGCCGCGCAGAGGAAAATCCAGTCAACCATCCTCGGTTTTGAGCCATTACCGGGCCCCGCTGAGCCCGCCGGTCTATGCATTCCAACCTTTCCCATGCCACAATCCATCTCGCCGCCGCAAACTCCGTGGGGTGGACGGTCACCCTCATCATCGCCTTCACACTCTGCCTCATTCTCACCGTCAAGCTCCTCAAGGTCTTATCCCAAGTCGATCTGCTTCATCGCCGGTTGAGCTCGATTCAGCGCAAGAGCAATGCGGTAACCGATTTCCTTCATAGCCAAAGTCAGGCACTCCACGAACCGGCGGATTCCATCCTCGGCAAGATCCTCGAGGCCGCCATCAAGTCCACCGAGGCTACAGGCGGTGCCCTCTTCTTGCTCCCGCCCGGCGCCGACGCGCTGAAAGCCAAAGAGCTGCGGGGATTCTTCCCGCCCTTGATCCCGCCGTCGCGCGAGGCCGGTGGTAAGGTCGCCTCGAAACTGACCTTCTGGCACGACATGATCCAGACCCAGGAAATCCCTATCCATGTCGGCATCTTTGAAGAGCTGTTCGAGTCCAATCGCGGAATCTGTATCGATCAGGCCGAAATGGACTCCCGCCTCTTCCAGGCCGACGACCCCAACCTGCGCGTTCGCAACCTCCTCGCCGTCCCGTTGCATTACAATCAAGCCCCCCTCGGCGCGGTCGTGCTCGTCAATAAGATCGATCAGCTCGGCAAACCCCTGCCCTTTAGTGATGAGGACAGGACAATGGTCGAAACCTTGTCGCTTCACGCAGGCTTCAGCATTCAGACCTCACGGCACTTCGAGGAGCTGGCCGAAAAACGGCGGTTGGATTTCGATCTCGATGTCGCCCGTGAAATCCAGAAACTTCTGCTGCCGAAACATTGGCCCGTGGTCCCCGGCCTTCAAATCGCCGGCAAGAGCAATGCCGCACAACAGGTCGGGGGCGATTACCTCGATACCCTCACCATCGATGAAAACACGATCGCATTCGCCATTGCAGACGTCTCCGGCAAAGGCGTCCCTGGCGCACTGATGATGTCCATCTTCCGTACGCAGGTGCGCAGTCGCGCCAAGTATCACAATTCCCCCGCATCCCTGCTCGCAGAGATCAACCAAGACATGGCCGGCGAGATCAAAAAGGGGATGTTCATTTCCGCGATTTACGGAGTCATTGACCTGCGCACATTTACCATCCGATTTGCCAGAGCCGGTCACAACCCACCCCTCCTCTTCCGTCAACGCGACTTTTCCCTGGCCGAAATCACCCCGGCTGGTATCGCCCTCGGACTCGGAGACCCGACCCTGTTCGGCATGATCCTTGAAGATACTGAAGTCGTGCTGAACCCCGGAGACACCATGACCTTCTATACCGATGGCGTGACGGAAGCGGAAAATACAGAGGGGCAGGAGTACGGATTGCAGGCCTTCATGGACGCCATTCGTAGGAGCGCGCGTCAGGGCGCACGCGGGATTCTCGAACACGTCGCCCACCACCTGACCCGGTTTTCCGCCGGGGCACCGCAACAGGACGACATCACCATGCTGATCCTCTGCCGTCCCGATGAGTCCGGGGAGCTTCCGCACGTCCGAAACGCCCCCGAAGAAGGGTTCCCCGATTCGATATGAATGTCCCCTCCGCCACTCAGCCCCATCCCCCACCGGAAGAAGAGCTGTTCCGATCGAATTCAATAGGGCTGTATCTGCATTTTCCATTTTGCTCGGAACAGTGCAGCTACTGCGGGTTTGTCACTCGGAAATTCAGGGCGCACGCAGCAGAGACCTACCTCGGTCTCCTGGAGAAAGAACTCCGATTGCTGGCCAGCGCACGAGAGCAGCAATCCGGAACACTGCCACCCACCGATACTCTCTATCTCGGCGGCGGGACGCCCTCCCTCATGACCACTCAGGAGATCCCGCAGCTCACCAACCTCCTGCGCGGACTCTTCCCTTTTCCCCAAATGTCGGAATGGACCATTGAAGCCAATCCGGCCGACATCACCGAAGCCAAAGCGGAGGCGTGGCTGAACGCAGGGTTCAACCGCGTGAGCATCGGCGCACAAACGATCTCCCCCGCACTCCTGCAACGCCTGCATCGCCGACACGGACCCGATGATGTGCTGCAGGCATGTGCACTGCTGCGGGCTGCAGGCGTACCACAGATTTCGCTCGATCTGATCGCGGGATTGCCGGATCAGGAAATCGGTCGGGAACTCGACTGGCTCCTCAGCCTCGCACCCGACCACGTCTCCATCTATCTCCTGGAGGTGAAAGAAAAGACCCCCCTGGAGAGCCAGGTCCGTACCGGCACCTTCGTCTTGCCCGATCCAGACACGACCGCCGATGATTATCTGCAGATCGTAGAGACCTTGACCCGCGCCGGCTACTACCACTACGAAATCTCGAATTTCGCCAAACGCCCTCCCACCGGCCCCGAATGCGCCCGGTGCAGCAGACACAACCTCAAATACTGGGCCATGCAACCGGTCTGGGCCGCCGGTCTTGGTGCCCACGGCTTTGACGGAGCAAGTCGCTGGGCCGGTGAGTCACGACTTCCGGCCTATCGCGCAAAACTCGAGCAGTCTATTCTCCCCTACGCATGGCAACGGCAAATGTCGACCGCGGACCTGTTGGAAGAGGCCATGCTCATGGCCATGCGCCGAACCAAAGGTGTGAACCTGCCCGAATTGAGACGCCATTTCCCCGCCACCATCCTAGATCCTGTGCTGAACGTTTTGGAGGGGTTCTTGACACCCGGATGGCTGGTAAAGACAAAGGAGCAGTACCTCCGTTTCACCCTGGAGGGCATGCTCCTGTCCAATGAGATCTTTGAAGCCGTCCTGGAGGCCTTGGAACCGTTCGCCGCAGCCCCTTCCGCGGAGATCGCAGAGGGGTGTTGACAGGCGCAAAAGAGGAACCGCCAAGACGCCAAGGGCGCCATGAAAGAAAAGAGGAGATAGGAACCGGCCAACGAAGTTGAGGGTCTGCCGAGGACCGGCTCATAAGACGAACCGCCAAGACGCCAAGGGCGCCAAGAAAGAAAAGAGGAGATAGG
>ENA-UOOH01001967-UOOH01001967.1-fermentation-metagenome-genome-assembly--contig:-NODE-1967-length-18804-cov-3.755240_pt1 | contig 18804 bp, 21 predicted proteins | sample MGYA00245778_ERZ724025 | MGnify/ENA primary metagenome ERZ724025 (study PRJEB28704, sample SAMN03018313) | fermentation metagenome | biome: anthropogenic terrestrial biome; feature: soil; material... | reverse complement strand
TGCTGTTCAAATTCTAGAACTTGCAACAGCCCCTTGTCATTTTTTATTTTTTTTGAGAAGGGGTCTGTTGGTACGGCGATATACCAAAGGAGTGGTCCCGTTGATTTTCTTAAATACCACCGTAAAATAATTGCTGTCATTGAATCCGCATATATGGGATACTTCCATGACGCTCAAATCGGTGGAAGTTAACAATTTGGCAGCCGCTAATATCCGGGTATAGTTTAAGTACTCTGAAAAACCGAATCCTGTGGTATCCTTAAACTTCCGTGAAAAATAGGCATCGGACAAAGAAAACATTGCAGCCATTTTAGGCAAAGTCAGGTTCTGGTCAAAATGCGTATTGATGTATTTGACCGCAGCCAAAATGTGGGCATCATGCATTTTATCTTCGTTGACATATCCGACATTTTTTCTTAGTCTGGACAAAAACACCAATAGTTCAAATAAGTAATGAAACATAAGCTTGGCGCTGTATCCGTCTGTGTTATCCTGCTCCGCTTCCATTTTTCTGAACAGTTCTTCCACAAAGGCGGTTTTATAGATGGGTACGGACAGTTTATAGCCGGAAAAGACCTCGCCAAGGAGAGAAGGATCCATGATGCGACCGGGAAAATAAACCAAGATGCGCTCGTGTTTGGTTTGGGAGGTAAAGGTGGTTCTGTGAAGGGTATCCCGCGGGATCAAAACGAAATCACCTTTTTTCAGTAAAAATACCGAGTCATCGATGAAATACTTTCGCTCGCCGTAAACCAAATAGTATATTTCGTAAAAATCATGATAATGGGCGGTAGTCATAAACAAGGGTGCATTGGCAGATTTTCGTTCGCAGCATATTCGCTGGCCAAGCCGCTCTTCAAAAAACTCTTTTTGTCCTTCTTGCAGTGCCATTTCTCTTTCCTCCTTCATATACGGTTACTTCAATATATCATATTTTTATATAAAATGAAAGCAAAATTTTCAAGAATTTAAAAATTTAGCAAAATAATCATAGATATTCCGTATGTTTTTTGTTATACTTTTTGTACTCAAGTCGTATCAAAAAATGAAAGGATTGTTTTATTATGCATATTAAAATTTATCAGAATCCCGATGAGCTGGGTGCCAATGCCGCTCAGTTTTGTCGCGATCTTCTCAACCGGGCCATTCAAAAACAGGGCAATGCCCGTTTGTTGCTGTCCACCGGCGCCTCCCAGTTTGATACCTTAAAACACCTGATCACCCTGGATGTGGATTGGAGCAAAGTAGAAATGTTCCATTTGGACGAATACATCCAGCTACCCGAAACGCACATAGCCTCTTTCCGCAAATATTTAAAAGAAAGAGTGGCACAAAAACTGCCCGTCCCCTTCAAGGCAGTCCACTATGTCAATGGCGAAGGAGATGTGAAAGCCAACATCGCCGCATTGACCCATGAAATCCGCAAATCTCCCATCGATTTGGGACTGATCGGTATCGGTGAAAACGCCCACATCGCCTTCAATGATCCTCCTGCCGATTTCAATACCCGTGAAGCATTCATCGTAGTCAATTTAGACGACAAATGCAAGAATCAGCAGGTGGGCGAAGGCTGGTTTAAAACCATCGACGATGTACCCAAGCAGGCTATTTCCATGTCTGTCTATCAAATCATGCAGTGCAAAACCATTTTGTCCTGTGTCCCTTACCCCGTAAAAGCCAACGCCATCAAAATGACGTTGGAAAACGATTTGACCAATCAAATTCCTGCCACCATATTAAAACAGCATGGGGATTTCCATCTGTATTTGGATCGGGAATCCGCTTCCCTGATTGATGAAAAAAAATATCAAGCATAACAGGAGGTCCGCATTATGGTCAACAAACCCCATGAAATCAACCATGCGCATGTGGCTGCTTTGCATCCATCCATGCGGTATAACGAATCGGAAGACTTGAAAAAGTGGCAGAAGAAAGCCAGAAAAAAGCTCAATGAATTGCTGGGTCTTCCGTTTGAACGCTGTGATGCTGCGTTCAAACTCGAATTTTCCAAACGGCACAAGGAATTTACTGAATACCGTTTTATCATCCAGACCGAACAGGGATACTTTCTTCCCTGTCACGTATGGAAACCCAAAATCCGCGGCAAACTTCCCGTTATGATCTGCCTGCAGGGTCACGCTAAAGGCATGCATATTTCCATGGGCCGTGCCGTTTATCCCGGGGATGAAAATGTCTACAAAAACGGCGATCGGGATTTTGCGGTACAATGCATCCGCCAGGGCATATGTGCGCTGATGATCGAACAAAGAAACTTTGGCGAATGCGGCGGCAACGAAAGAGGGCCCCAGTGTTACGAATCTTCCATGACGGCCCTGTTGGCAGGCAGAACCACCCTGGGTGAACGGGTTTGGGATATTTCACGCGCCATCGATGCTTTACTGGAAAATTTCTGTTTTGCTGATAAAAAGCGCATATACTGTATGGGCAACTCCGGCGGCGGCACCGCCACGGCTTATGCGGCGGCATTGGATACCCGCATTGCGGCCGCCATGCCTTCGTGTTCTATTTGTACCTACAAAGATTCCATTGCGCCCATGAAACACTGCGCCTGCAACTATGTACCGAACATTGCCACATACTTTGATATGTCCGAACTCATCGGCATGACCTGTCCCCGCCCCTATGTCATTGTCTGCGGAAAAACCGATGAAATATTTCCTCTTCATGGGGTGAAAGAAACGTATCAGATTGCAAAAAGATACTATGAAAAAGCAGGAGCCCCCGATTTTTTGCACCTAGTGATCGGTGAAGGCGGCCATCGTTTTTATGCAAACGATGCTTGGCCGGTTTTCAATTCACTGACGCAAAAGGATATATAATCATGAAAATCAATCTTTGCGGCGATATTATTCCGACCATAGACAATCAGCATCTGTTTGAAGCGGGAGACGTGGATGCGTTGTTCCACGATGTTTTACCTGTATTACAGGATGCAGATTTTGTAATTGGCAATTTGGAAGGTGCTTTGACAGACAAAAATTTTCCCATACGTAAACACGGACCAAATTTAAAAGCATCCACAAAAAGTGTTTTAGGCTTAAAAAAAGCCGGGTTTACCCACTTCTGTTTGGCAAACAACCATTCCGTGGATTTTGGTCCCGAAGGATTGGCTGATACCATCCATACCCTGCAACAAGAGGGAATCGGATATACAGGGGTGGGCGACAATGACACAAATTCCAGAAATATCTGTTATCTGGAAAAAGACGGTATCCGCGTTGCCATCGTGGATGTCTGTGAACATGAATATACCTATGCCAAGAAAAATCTCCCCGGCGCCAATCCCTTTGACCCCTATACGACCATGTTTGACATCCAAACAGCCAAGAAAAACGCCTCGTTTGTCATCGTGGTTTACCACGGAGGCAAGGAATCCTGTCTCTATCCTTCCCCCCGCCTCCTAACCGCTTGTCAGGCCATGGTGCGCCATGGCGCAGATGCCGTTTTTTGTCAGCACAGCCATTGCATCGGCTGCTCTGAAGAGTATCTTGGGGGAAAAATCGTCTACGGAACTGGCAACTTCTGCTTTATCAAAAAATCCTATATGGATGATCCCCTTTGGCATTCCGGATTGATGATACAATTGGAACTGAACAAAGATTGCAAACTCCGCTTTATTCCCGTTGTATATAAAGATTTGGGCATCGAGCTGGCAAAAGGAAATCAGAAAGAACAACTGATGCAAGCATTTGGAAAAAGAAGCGAAGAACTTCTGACAGATGCCTGGGAAGAGGGCTGGAACGCCTTTTGCCACAGCATGGTAGATCGTTATCTGGGTACCGTAAGAAAGGCATATGCCGAAAATTCCACCGAAAACAATCGTCGAGTCTTTGCCCATTACTTAGATTGCGAAGCCCATTTGGATGTGCTTCACACCCTTTGCCAAACCTGGCACATGGAAAAATAATACAATACTCGTTTTACATATCATCAAACTGTCTGAAACGTGGTACGGATTGATTGCGGGGATGGTATGTATATTGCTTGCCATCACCGTACATCATACGCAGCCTGTTTGGTACGATAATTCATTGGCAGTTTTGGATCCGTGATCTGCTTCACTTTGGTTGTCCTGCTCATCCTGTCTGTTGGATGTTGCGGATTTTAGTTTTGGAGAAAAAGAAAAGGCCACATCCAATGCAACCACCCATCAAAGTAAACCCTCATAACAATAGCAAGAGCAGTGCATATGCACTGCTCTTGCGTTTTATCTTTTACTTACCAAATACAGCTAACAAAAATCCAGCCGCAACGGCGGAACCAATGACGCCGGCAACGTTGGGGCCCATAGCGTGCATGAGAAGATAGTTGGAGGGATTGGCTTTCTGTCCTTCCACCTGAGAAACTCTCGCCGCCATGGGAACGGCAGATACGCCGGCAGAACCAATCAGGGGGTTGATTTTACCGCCGGATAACCAGCACATCAGTTTACCGATGAGCAAACCGCCCACGGTACTGAACATAAATGCCATCAGACCCAATCCAATGATCTTGAGCGTCTCAGGCCGCAGGAATTTATCAGCCACAGCCGTAGCGCCCACGGTGACACCCAGGAAAATAGTAACGATATTAATCAGGGCATTTTGCGCGGTGCTGGACAATCTTTCCACGACGCCGGATTCTCTGAACAGGTTACCCAACATCAGCATACCGATTAAGGGAGCGACCGAAGGCAAAAACAGAATACAGAACAAAGATACCGCAACGGGGAAACAAATTTTTTCAATTTTTGATACTTCACGGAGCTGTGTCATTTTAATTTCACGTTCTTTTTGCGTGGTCAACGCACGCATGAGAGGAGGCTGGATCAACGGAATCAACGCCATATAGGAATAGGCCGCAATGGCAATGGCAGGCAGTAAATGCGGGGCAAGCTTGGTTGTCAGGTAAATAGCAGTAGGACCGTCTGCACCGCCGATGATGCCGATAGAAGATGCTTCTTGGGGGGTAAAACCCAATGCGATGGCAATGACAAAGGCCATGGCAACGCCAAACTGCGCGCCGGCACCCATCAATAAGCTGGAAGGTCTGGCGATCAAGGGACCAAAATCCGTCATGGCACCGATTCCCATGAATATCAGGGAAGGATAGATGCCTAATTTAACGCCTCGATATAAGTAATACAGCAATCCGCCCGGTTGACCATTTGCAGGCTCGCTCATCAGTCCGGCTAAAGGCAGGTTGGCAAGCAATACGCCAAATGCAATGGGGAGCAAAAGCATGGGCTCAAATTTTTTAACAACAGCAAGATATATCAGGACACAGGCAACTGCAATCATGACCAAATGCTGCCATGTCAGAGCACTAAACCCAGATTCGCTCCAAATTTTTATTAAGGTATCTACAATCATAACGAACTCCTTTACTGCATAGATATGAGAGCGTCGTTGGTATTGACCGAGGCACCTTTGGTAACAAATACCTGGGTAACAACACCATCTTCGGGAGAAAAAATTTCATTTTCCATTTTCATGGCTTCCATGATCAAAAGAATTTGACCTTTTTTTACTTGTGTTCCAGGATTTACTTTGATATCCAAAATCATTCCCGGCATGGGTGCCTCAACCATTTTTCCTCCAACGGAAGAGGCCGGGGCGGCGGGTGCGGGTGCAACCGGGGGAGCCGAAGCTTCCGGAGCGGGCACCGTCACAGGCGCGGGAGTTTGAACGGCAATCTCGGTGGTTTTTACAATATTGGCTTTCCCTTGTTCTACTTCAACTTCATATTCCTTGTTATTCAGTGTAATGATATAAGTCATGGGATATTCTCCTTATAAATTTTATTATTCTATCGCTTTGATGGATTTGAAGCATAATTCTTCCAGCGGAATGTCCGTTTTATCGCTCACGATTGCCATCACCATGGCGGCAGTGGGTTCATCCACCCCGATCAACTTCATTGTACCGCAGGATACATGCGGCACAGTATTTAAATTGGGTGCCGATTCTGCTTCTCGTTCGATCGGACAAGCGGTTTCAACCCGATTGAAATTTCCGATGATGATGGAAAAAAACCGAATAATAATATACAAAATGATAAGAACAGCAAAAACGATCGACATACAAAACAAGGCATTCAGAGTGCTTTCTAACACGGTCATACAGTTCCCTCCGGTTTCTTTTGAATGATATAATCCACAACTTTGGTTTTACTTTCTTCTCTTTCACGAAAATATTTTTCTGCCACCGGCGGAAACGCGATATAAGAAAGAACATCTTCGTCATTGTAAGCCAAACCGGCCAGTTGTTTTTTGGTTTCTTCGAATATAGGCTCTAACGTTTCCGCGAAACGTGTGGTCATGGGTTTTTCATCGCCCAATACCTTTTGTATCAGTTCTTCATCGACCTGCCCCGGCGCAAACCCATATTCGCCTTTGAGATACGCTTTGATTTCTTTGGAGATATTTTTATATCGTTCGCCCGTGAGAACATTGGCAACTGCCTGCACACCCACCATCTGGCTCATAGGAGTTACCAGAGGAGGATATCCCAAATCTTTTCTGACGACAGGGGTTTCTGCCAACACCTCGTCCAATTTATCTATCGCGTTCTGGGCCTTGAGTTGAGCAATCAAGTTGGATAGCATGCCGCCCGGAATCTGATACACCAAAGCATCTGTTTCCGTCCCCATGACAAACGCATCCATTTGTCCCGATTCCACATACTTAGATTTTATGGGTTTAAAATAATCGTTAATTTCTTTTAATACCTTTTCATGTAAACCGGTTTCATATCCCATTTGTTTGAGGGAATACTGCATACTTTCGGTGGCAGGCTGGGAGGTGCCGCCGGAAAAACAAGAGATTGCCGTATCAATGCCGTCACAACCGGCATGCACCGCTTTCAGATACGTCATCGGTGCCAAACCCGTGGTGGAATGGGTATGCAAAAACACAGGAACTTTCACATTGCTCTTCAACGCTCTGATCAGATCGTAAGCTTCCTGGGGTCCCATGATACCCGCCATATCTTTGATACAAATGGACTGAACGCCCATCTTTTCCAACTGTGTTCCCATGGCTGCATATTTTTCCAGGTTATGAATAGGGCTGGTGGTATAGCAAATGCATCCTTGTGCATGGGCTCCCTGTTTCAAGGTTTCATCCACAGCAACTTCAATATTACGAAAATCATTCAAAGCATCAAAGATGCGGAAAATATCGATACCATTTTTGGCGGAATGGGCCACAAATTTTCTGACGATTTCATCGGGATAATGACGATATCCCAGAATGTTTTGTCCCCTCAATAGCATTTGCAGCTTTGTGTTTTTTACCTTTGCTTTGATTTTGCGCAATCGTTCCCAGGGATCTTCGCTTAAATACCGCAAGCAGGAATCAAAGGTTGCTCCGCCCCAACACTCAAGCGAATAATAGCCTGCACGATCCATGATTTCGAGAATTCCCTCGAATTCTGCGAAAGACATACGGGTCGCAATCAGCGATTGATTTGCATCACGAAGAACGGTTTCTGTGAAATTCACTCTCATACTTATCTATCTCCTTTGTATTTTTAACAACATAAAAATGGCAAAATTTTACCACGATGCTTTCTTCCCACGGGTAAAAATGATAAAAGCATCCCTCTGTTAAACAAAAAAACACATTCTTTCTTATTTTACATTGTAATACAAAATTTAAAAATTTTCAATGCTTTTTTTGTAAATTTTTGTAATAATTGAAAGAATTCTGTCATCATTGCAAAAGAATCTGGATACAACAACAAAATCGGAAAAGCAGGCAATGCTTTTCCGATTTTCGCCTTGTGCATATTTATTTTTTAGCTTTATGATTGGATCCATAGAGCCAGAATATTGGCAAATTCAATTTTGTACTTATCTTGTTTTCCATATCGTTCAGCTAGCGTATACGCATGCTGTATGGTTGCGCTTCCTTTGTATTCGGAATTGTTGATCACAAGACACGTTTCCACAACGGCAGAAACAAAATAGAAATCATCCGTTAAATCCGTACTGATTTTGGCACCGTGTTCATACAGCTGTGATTGCTGGGAATTCGGTTCTTTATATCGTACTTTGACCGAAAACAACTCTTCTTTTGCATTCTTTTTCAGGATCAATTCATAGACCGCAGTCACCGTCTGACCCGCACCCAAATCCCCCGCATCCACAGAATCGTTCTCAAAATCTTCGTTTGCAAGGGTGCGGTTCTCGTACCCGATCAAACGATAGCTTTCCACCGCATTTTCGTTAAACTCTACCTGTAATTTCACATCTTTTGCAATGGTGTATAAGGTTCCAGTGAACTGTTCGTTAAGAATTTTATTTGCCTCATCTGCATTATCGATTATATAATATCCACCATTCCCGTTGTCAGCAAGGACTTCCAGCCTTTTATCTCCCCAGGAAAAGTTGACACCAAAACCAAGAACAGTGAGGAAAATCCCTTTTTCACGCTGATTGGTTACCAGCTTTTTCATTTCTTCCACACTGCTGGGTCCCACGTTAAAATCACCGTCGGTAGCAAGGATGATCCGATTGTTTCCATTAGCAATCATATAATCCTCTGCGACACTATACGCAACATTCAATCCGCTTGCACCGGCGGTGCTTCCGCCGGATTCCAGTTGATTGAGCGCGGACAAGATGGTGTTTTTTTGGTTGCCGGATACACCGGAAAGCACCCTATTGACCCCCGATGCATAGGTGATAATGGAAACCTTGTCTTTTGGATTCAGATTTTCAACGGCGATGGCAAGTGATCTTTTTAACAACGGCAGTTTGTCTTCAGATCCCATGGAACCGGAAATGTCAATTAGAAACACAATATTGGACCCTGCTTGGGCAGAGGCTTCCAGTTTTTTGCCCGCCAGCGTGATCATGGCAAGTTTTGCCTTGTTGTTCCAAGCACAATCGCCTACCCAGGTCGTGACGGCCATGGGGTCATGTCCGGCCGGTTCCTCATAGTTGTAGCGGAAATAATTGATGGCTTCTTCTGTTCTGATATAATTTTTATATTGTTGTAATTTTTCCAGCGATAGTTGGGAGACGGTTCTTCGAAACAAAACATAAGAAGCCGTATCCACATCGATGGAAAACGTAGATACTTTTTCATCCGATGTTTTGATGAAGGGGTTTTCTGTTACTTGGTGATTGTTGGAATCCATTACATTCCCATCATTCATATACCCAGAATTCTCTTCTTCTAACGGCGTAGAATATCTGGGCCCTCCCTCATTGACATCACCTATTCCATTCATTTCATCATTATCCGTCGCATTTCCATCACTTCCATCACTTCCATCACTCGGCATGTAATTTTGATCTTGTTTTCCCTTTTCATTGGAAAACAAGTTTAAAAACAACACGGAAACTCCCATACCAATAACCAACAACAGGGAAGCGGCCAACCCGGCCCATTTAAACCATAGTTTCTTCTTATTTTGTTCCTTTTTCATGGTGCTCATGGCCTGTTGCAGCAACATTTCATTGTTTACCGCTTCCAGGGTTTTCTGTTTCAATTCGTCTGTAACCTGAATCGTCTTGTTTTCGTCCATATACTGTTTCAGTTTGTCTAATTTCATGGCAATCGTCCTTTCACCGTATCAAGTTAAAATTTTCCTCAAGGTGGCTGTGGCTCGGCTGAGCCGCGTACGGATGGTTCCGTTTGAGAGCTGCAATACCTGCGCAATTTCCCCAGGCGCGAGCTGGTGGTAATACCGCAATAAAATAACTTCCCGATAATCCGGTTTTAACGCCATCACCGATTGATACAGCCGTTCGTTTTCGATATTCTCCAAAGCAATCTGCTCGGCAGATTCACTGATACAGGCAACCTCCTCCAGCCCTACGTTCACTTGTTTTTGATAGGCGCTTTTCAGAACATCTTTGCACTGATTGATGGTGATGCGTATCAGCCAGGTTTTGATGGATGAATCCCCATGAAATGTGTCCATTTTGAGATAGGCGGCTAAAAACACATTTTGAAAAACATCCTCTGCAAGTTGCTTTTCCTTCAGATAGTGGTAGGCGGTATGCAAGACACAGTTTCCGTATTGGTCGATAAGAGCAGACAAATCACGCTGATCACCCCGATATTCCATTTCCAAACTCCCTTCTGCAATCCCTCAAGTATTAGACGACTGCATATCCGATTTGTTACATACTTTCTTTCTATATGAGGATATGAGTATACATTCGTGTTGATTATATCACACAAAACATACACATTCAATCATATTACACTCGATTACGAAAATATAACGAGCGACAATTCAATAAAATACAATATCATAAAAAATAAATAAATTTTATGAAAAAATCACTTGACAAATAAGAAAATCTTGTGTAGACTGTAAATAATATCAATGTACTTTGATATAATATTTTTTATAAAGGAAATAAATGAATGTACAAAGACAAAACGATTGTCTGCAAAGATTGCGGCACAGAATTCACATTTACGGCAAGTGAACAAGAATTTTTTGCAGAAAAAGGATTCACCAATGAACCCCAGAGATGTAAAGCCTGCCGTACCGCTCGTAAATACGACGGAAGATCCGCCCCGAAGGAAATGTTCCCCGCAGTTTGTGCCGAATGTGGAAAGAAAACCCAGGTACCTTTCCGTCCCCGCGACGACCGCCCTATCTATTGCAGCGAATGTTTTTCAAAAAGATAAATTAATTCCAGCCCATCTTTTTAAGCGCACCTTATCCAGGTGCGCTTTTTTGTTCATATGATCTATGTTTTTCTATGAAACGACTATTCTTATCGTGAAAAGTTATTTACTTTTTCCCCTTCCTTGGCTTCAATTGCCTTTTCGGGATTTCATCATGCCCGATGGAAGCTATAGGACCAATGCGGGCTTTGGCAATGAAAAGAAAGCCTTCGGCAACATCGATCCCGATGTTGCGGTCATCCGCATCAACAACGCGGATGGTTCTCCCCAGGAATGAAATCCGCCGTATCCAAAAAGAAGGCGTTGATACCGTTTCTTTGTGCGTACAGGCTGTTCGGATCGGGGATGTGATTCTCTATGGAATGCCCGGTGAAATTTATGTGGAATTCGGTTTCATGCTAAAAGAAAAATCCCCCCTCCCGGCATACCATGTGCGCCAACCTGGCAAATGGCTGTATTATGAAGCGCGAGCCTGCTGTTCGATCATAAGATGGCAGGTATCTTATGATCGAAAAACTACTGGCATTGGCGGATGCATTGCAAGAAATAGAATACTCAAAACGGCACCGTTTGGTGCCGTTTTTCATCTGAATTTACCAGCGTTTAACCGCTTCAGTACCGTGGACAAAGGCAAAACCATGGTTCCCATGACCACATTGCTGATTCCATGCATTACATCAAAAGGGAATCCCATGACAATCCAGCTGATTGTCCCCTGCAAGGTAAATCCGTATATGAGAGCTTGAACAGGAGCGTATAAGATGCCAAACGACAACCCATGGAGTCCGCAAACCAAAGGATATACAATCATGGCTGTACTCTTGGACAACTGTTTTGGCAGCAGCATGGTGATACCCCATAAAATGGTCCAAATATATAAATACGGAATCCACCAATAGGCGAACCCATAAAAAAGCCCGTCCAAAAACACATACATGTAGATCGGAATCAAAGCTCTGGTGCGGTAAACCAACGTCAGCATCATGATGAACATCCCCAACAGGTGAACATTGGGCAGTATTTCCATCAGAAGTTTGCTGCCAAACATCACAGAACCAAACAAGGAAAAAATCACGCTGTCACGCAGGGATGTTTTGAGTGTATCGTGTCGAATCATCTCAATACTGGGTCAATGTGATCACATAAGTATCCCCATCGGCCAGCTGCACTTTATCCACACTGTCTGTCCAATCACCGTCTTTGGTGATCATCCAATACTTGTTTTGCGCTTTGTCAGCAATTACGCCATTCACCGCGGTGACGAAAAATCCGTATTCGCCCATCTCCCCTTCCACCAAGTTCTGTTCCTGCAGCAACGCAAGAAGGGTATTTTTCTCTGTGGAAACTTTTTTTGTGGTTTTCACCGTATCGCTTTCCACAATTTCAAGGGTAATGTTCTTTTCCGCAGGTAGAGAATTCTTCTCTTCCTGGCCGCAAGCCGACAAAGAAACAACAAAAACCAAAACCAATACCAACGAAAACAATTGAACCTTTTGCATGACGACACCTCTTTTAAAATAATTATCCGCGCCTTCCCCCAAAGGGGCAAGGCGCGGATACCGTTCATTACTCCGCAGTGCCTTTCTCCCCATTGTCCGGAAGGATCACTTTCGGCTCAGCAAGCATTCTGACTGACAGATTTCTCTGAACACAGCAATGACTGTTGCAACGGATTTTCACCGTACTTTCCTTGTCTGAACCAATATTGGATTGTATGGCAAGTATAGCATAGGTACACACACCTGTCAAGCCCTATTCAAAAAATATAAACATGGCATGGTGCCTGTTTTTAAACCGTTTAAATAAATAAAACGCCCTGCTCTTTTAAATTTTTACGAAGTTTACGGACACTGAGGGTGGAAACGGTTTTCTTTTCCAATGCGATCATGGCGGCGGCCATACCGGCTGCATGTCCGGTGAGGGCAGCCACGGGGATCACCCGGGTGATCTCCCAACCTTCGGACGTTGCCCCGATGATTCTGCCGGCAGCCAGCATGTTCTTAAATTCCTTTTTGTACAAACTGCGGTAAGGAATTTGGTAGTGCATACCTTTTTTACGAAAATCGTTGCAACTGCCGATGGCATCAGGAAATTTCACGTTCAATTCTTCGCCGGTAAAGACATATTCCGCTTCAATGCGGCGGATTTTGCGGAATTGGGGCATACCGGGCAGCGTGGCAATATCCCGGGAGAAACGATCTTCATCCACATGTTCAAGAGCCATCTTTCTGGTTTCGATCATATACCGGGTGACATCTTCGGCACTTTCGCAGTGAAGAAGGGGCATGTCGGCAGGATGTCCGCTTCCATATAAATTGGAGCCAATCACCTTCCACTGCCGCATATGCTTGACATTGTTGGTTTCTATAAATTTGGGCGCGTTTTCATATTTGATTTCATGACTGACGCCAGATAAATAGTTATCCCCCAAATAGGTCATGGCACCGGCACGATGGAATACCGACGCGTCCCCGGTGGCATCCACCACGGCATCGGCCTCATAATACACCCTGCCTTCCACGGTTTCCGCAATCACACCCACACATCTTCCCCTCTTCATCACGGGAAACGTGGCATGGGCGTCAAATAACAACTCCGCGCCGCTGTCCAGAACAAAGCGATCCAAAGAAATGGCACCCATAGTGGGGGAAAAAAGGGTCGCATAATCACCTTTGTTTCCTTTTAATTTCTTTTTATTTTTCCAATCTTCGGGCAAACTATCAAACCCATCCCGAATAAGCACACGGAGTAATTCTTCCGCAATGCCCCCGGTCATTTGCTGCCCACATCGGTCACACAACGGTTCATACCAACTGATCAGGCCAACGGTGGCAAGACCGCCCAGCATCACCGTCTTTTCAATCAACAAAGTTTTAGCCCCATGCCGTCCCGCAGCCACCGCGGCAGCCACGCCGGCAACGCCTCCGCCCACCACGATCACATCATAGTTTCCTTTGTGAATGAACGGGCGGCTATCTGTAATTTTCATGTAAAGACCTCCTGTTTGCTTTCACTTGATTGTACAGCATCCCTTTGCCCTTTGTCAAGGGAAATGCGGATTGTTTCAATCCTTCTTTTGCCGATGCTCCGGGATACCCGTACTGCAAAAACAAACATAATAACGGGTATAGATCTGCGTCAAGGCAAAATTCCTATCTTCATCCCGCCCAATAATGCCAAACAACCCTTCGGCAATGACAGAATGCACCGCTTCCTGGGGAATCACCGGGTTTTCTCCTTGCGGGTAAGGTTTTGTGCCACATGAGGTGTCCAACCTGCCAATCATACAGAACAAAAGAACCGGAGAACATGCATTCTCCGGTTATCTGTTATCTTTTGATTTTATTGGTGGTGGTTTTAACAAAGGGCTCTGTACGAATGATCACTTTGGTCACATTCTTATACGAGGGCTGGTCTTTCAGGATATTCTGAATGTCCTGAAAAACGTCTTCATTTGATTTTTCTTCCTCCAGATACACTTCGGCAAGGAGAGAAAACTCATCGCCGTTTTCATTTTTCAAACCTCTGAAATATAATGGATATTTTTAATGATCAATTCAATTTCTTCGGGATAAATATTTTTGCCGCTGTTGAGAACAATGATATTCTTCTTTCTGCCTGTCAAAACAATCTGGTCGTCTTCCGTAATATACCCATAATCCCCGGTATAGAACCAACCGTCCTTCAGCACTTCTGCGGTTTTTTCAGGATTTTTAAAATACCCTTTCATGACCACATCGCCCTTGACACAAATTTCACCGATGCCTTCCGTATTGGGATTATCAATGCGCCATTCCAAACAAGGAAGGCGGGAACCGGCGGTATGAAAATCATTGCAGTGCTCGTCATTGACCGACACCAGAGGAGAGCATTCGGTAATCCCGTATCCCCCCGTGAGAATGATGCCGATATCATCAAAGAACTTGCCAAGTTCAGGTCGAATGGGTGCGCCGCCGCACACGATTTTCACGATACGTCCGCCGAACACATCACGCAATTCCTTGAACAATTTTGGACGCAGATCGATGCCGAGTTTTAATAAAAAGCGGGAGATTTTCACCCCGCGGGCAAATGTTTTTTCTTTTTTTTGCTTTTTAATGTTGCGGGTGATGCTGGCATAGAGCACTTCCGCCAAAGCCGGTACCAAGTATATGTAAGAAGGCTGATACAGCTTTAAGTCTTTTACAATGTCCTTCATGGATCGATTGATGCATAAGGTGGAGCGCAAATGATGCGCCACCAGAATATCACAGACCGATTCATATACATGGTTGTATGGCAGAACAGACAGCCCGACATCATAGACTTGAGATACCTGTAATCCGTAATACACACTAGAAACCAGGTTATGCTCAGTCAGCATGACCCCTTTTGCCATCCCCGTGGTACCGGAGGTATAGACCAGCATTTTCAGGGCGTGTTCATCGCTTCGCAACCCATCGTAAGCACTTTTATCCATGGCTTTTCCTTTTTCAATCAACTGGGCATACGAGAGAAAATCCCCGTCGTCTTGTACCAGATCAAATCCGATAAAGCAGCGGATGTTGGGGAGCTTGTCTTTATTTTCCCGTAAAAAGCTTTCTTGTTTTTCACTGAAGAATACCACGGTGCTTTCACTGTCATTGAGCAAATGCAGCTTGTCCGCCGCGGCAAGTTCTTTGTCAATGGGAACAAAAACGCCGGCGCCTTTGAGAATGGTCAGATATGCCGTAATCCAGGAATAGCTGTTTTCACTGATACAAGCCACATGGGCTTGTCCGTATCCCATATCGGTTAGGGCAGCTCCCAGATTCTCGGTGACATCATAAAACGCACGGAAAGTAACGTTGATCACCTGTTCGCTGTCATCTTTGTACCGATAGGCAATTTTGTCCGGCGATTCATTTCGGGCAAGCTCGGTCATCTCGCGAATGGTATTAAATTTTTGTACCGTATACGCAGGTTTATTTTGCTTCATGTTCAATACCTCTATTACGTTTTGAGTTTTTCAACGTATAAAACAACATCATTAACGGTTTTCAATTTCGCCAATCTTTCGGGATCCATGGTCACCGCAAACGCATCTTCCATGGCGATAATGACATTCAAAAACTCCAAAGAAGAAATGCCAAGACCGTTTCTGAGATTTGCTTCCGGCGTCACATCTTCGCTATGCAACCCCAGTTCCTCGATAAAAATTCTTTTGACCTGTTCAAACATGTTCATACCCTCTATTCCTACATGGTGGTCAAGCATATAGCTTGCCAACAATTTTATTGGCTAAAGACGTAGGAAGCAACTTAAAAATCAACACAGCTGCTTTATAGGTTACCCCCAAGGTGTACATGACCTTATTACGATTGCTCAAGGCCACGTTTCCGATAAAACGACCGGCTATTTTCGGATTCATACCGTTTTGTTCGTCTTTTTCCATCACAGCCACAGATTTCGAAATTCTGCCGCCGTATACATCGTCGCCCCAATGGATCTTTTCCCGCTTGGATGTGAATCCTGATTGAATATCCCCGGGCATGATTCCACAGACCACAATTCCAAAGGGCCTCACTTCGTTGGCAAGCGCTAGGGAAAAAGCATTGATAGCAGCCTTGGATACGGAATAATATGCCTGAAACGGAATCGCGATGGGCGCTGCCACCGAACTGATGTTGACAATCCGGCCGAAACCCTGACTGCGCATGTAGGGTAACACCGCCTTGGTCATTCTCACCATTCCATAAAAATTCACATCCAAAAGACGCTTGGCATCATCAATATCCGTGAATTCTATCGCGCCGGAAATTCCGAATCCCGCATTGTTGATTAACACATCAATGCGGCCTTCTTTTTCCATAATTCCCCGGACAGCTTCATCGATTCCCGTAGAATCGGTCACATCCATCCGCACGTGATGTATGTTGTCCTCGGTGTGTTCCCTGCGGCTGCATTCATAAACGATACAATTCTTTTGCGCCAGATATCGAGCCGTTTCCAACCCGATACCGGAACTTCCTCCCGTTATTATAACGACTTTACACATGCTTTGTCAACCATTTTTGAAGCAATCATATTTATAGCTTCATCAATCAGATTTTCGTTAAAGGATGCCATACAGCTCATGCGCAGCAAACAGGCATCGGGAGCGGTAGCAGGAGGTAAAACCGGATTCAGGTAAACCCCCGCATCATAAATTTCTTTTGCTTTCAATAGGGTATTGTAAGTATCGTAGGTGAAAATGGGAATAATGGGCGTGGCGGCTTCCATGATGGAGATGCCCCGTTCTATCAAACCGCTTCTGGCATAATTGGACAACGCGGAAAGCCGCGAAACGATCTCAGGATGCGCTTGCAAATAGCGCAGAGCAGCCAGAGCAGAAGCACAGCAGGCAGGCGGAATGGAGGCGGAGAAAATAAAAGGCCGTGATGTATGTCGGACAAAATCGATGACTTCTGCCTTCGCGGCCATATAGCCGCCTAAACTCGCCAACGATTTGCTAAAGGTTCCCATGTAAATATCCACCTCGTCGTCCAGACCGAAGTGGCTGGCTGTGCCGCGGCCGCCCTCTCCCAATACGCCGAGTCCATGGGCGTCATCCACCAGAATCCGAGCGCCGTATTTTCTGGCTAGCTTGACGATTTGGGGAAGGTTTGCGAGCTCCCCTGTCATACTGAACACGCCATCGGTCACGATCAAAACGCCGCCTTTGGTTGCACAGTTTTTCAGCAAACGTTCCAAATCTTCCATGTCATTGTGTACATAATTATATGTCCGGGCATAGCTGAGTTTGCATGCATCATAAATACTGGCATGATTTTCTTTGTCACTGAGGATAAAATCCCCGTGCCCGGCTATGGCACTGATGATTCCCAGATTAGACTGGAACCCCGTAGAAAAAATCATAGCGGCTTCCTTTTTCAAAAAGGTAGCCAGTTCTTCTTCCAAAGTCAGGTGCATTTGCAGCGTTCCGTTTAAGAAACGGGATCCCGAACATCCTGTACCATATTGGGAAATGGCTTCTTTGGTTGCTTCTATGACTTCGGGACAGGTAGTAAGCCCCAGATAATTGTTGGAACCAAGCATGATGCGCCGCTTGCCTTCCATAATCACTTCGGTGTCCTGTTTGGATTGCAGCGCATGAAAATAAGGATAAATATTGTTTTTACGAAGCTCATGAACCAAAGAAGGTTGTCTGCACTTTTCAAAAAGATCCATAAAATATATCCCTCCATTTCTCTATTATGATTGTTAAACCGCAACCGATTGCCTAGGCTCCGGGTTTTTTTTTGCGATTTCCTCTGCTTCCAGTACTCGATACGCCACCTTCCCCACCAATGTTTTGGGCAGATACTCTCGAAACTCAATTTCACAAGGAACCGCATATTTTGCCATCGTCTTTTTACAATATGCCATTAAAACCTGTTTGTTGGCATCGGTTGGTTGATACCCCGGTTTCAACATGATAAACGCTTTGACTTTTTGCATTTTATAGGAATCGGGTATCCCGATTACACAACTCATATGCACCAGTTCATGGGCATCCAACGTGTTCTCCAACTGGGAAGGATACACATTGTAACCGCTGGTGATGATCATGCGTTTGATCCTTTGGCGGAAGTAAACAAATCCTTCCTCATCCATGATACCCAAATCTCCGGTATGGATCCAGGTGCGTCCGTCCTCATGTACCCGCATGGTATCAGCCGTTTCAAGGGGTCGATTGATATATTCCATCATGATGGTAGGTCCGCTGATGCAGATCTCCCCTTCTTGTCCATACGGCAGTTCTTCGGTGGTGTTCACCTTGACAATTATAAAATACATATCCGGAAAAGGCAGTCCGATACTTCCTTCTTTACTACAATGGAAGGGGGTCAGGCAACTTGCCGCCACACACTCGGTGGTACCATACCCTTCTCGGATTTCAATGGTGGCGTTATGTTCTTTCAAAAAAACATCAAATCGCTTTTTTAATTCCACCGACAAGGAGTCGCCGCCGCTGAATACACCTTTGAGGCAGGACAAATCTACCCCTTTCATGACAGACTGACGAAGTAACGCTTCAAATAAGGTCGGTACCCCGGCGATGAAATTGCATTTATATTTTTTAATCAACTTGGCATAGCTTTCCGCCGTAAAGCGTGGTACGAGAATACAACGTCCCCCATTTACCA
>ENA-UOOH01001965-UOOH01001965.1-fermentation-metagenome-genome-assembly--contig:-NODE-1965-length-18816-cov-4.561644_pt1 | contig 18816 bp, 13 predicted proteins | sample MGYA00245778_ERZ724025 | MGnify/ENA primary metagenome ERZ724025 (study PRJEB28704, sample SAMN03018313) | fermentation metagenome | biome: anthropogenic terrestrial biome; feature: soil; material... | reverse complement strand
TGCTGTATAAAAATTTGATGCAAAACCATCAAATTTTTATTATCCCGTTTTGACGGATTGAGATGCATTTTGGTCTGTTGGTTGTCCCTGACGAATATATAATATAGAGTTTATCTTCCTGACTGTGTTTCGTGCAATTTTGTACATCACAATATTCATACAGCGAATCAAAAGCTAACTTGTTAATGCAATCCAATTCGTTGATATCTGTTATTACTAAGCTCGAATTGGTATACTTTAAAATCGATTCAATATGATTCATATGATGTTGTGTATCTAATGGTATATAGATACATCCTACTTTTATAGTTGCCCAGATAACAATTGACATAGATATTCTGTCTTGTAAGAACAGGATGACTCTATCACCCTTGTTTATGTTTTGCTTAATTAAGCTTTTTGCAAATTGATCAGATAATTGATTCAAATCCTTATAAGTTATATCTTGTCTAACATTATTAAATATATTTTTTGCTCTTCTTTCTCTTTTTAACTCTACACTCATATCTATAAATTGATTGTATATATCTTGAGAATTCAAGCTGTCTTTTGCATCTATGTAAGGATAATGATATGATTGCATATCCGGATAATTCTTAGTATCATTTTGATTAAATTTACTATATCGCAAAAAATCATCATATGTCTTGGCGGCAGAAACCATTCCATATTTTTCTGCGTCAAGCGATAACAGCGCCCCTGGCTGGGCGTGTAATCTTCCCCATTCAACACCATGGAAACAGCTATATTTTTTTAGTTTCTGCAAAAAGCGTTTACTGTCTTCCTTATCAGTTTCCTGACAAAATGGCATACCAGCGATTGTATATATATCAACTTCGCAATTTGAAAATTGTTGGCAAAATTCTAAAAAGTTTAAAATATCTTCATCACAAATATACGGCTTCCCGTTTGTATTAATATGAATTTCTTCTCTTTGCCGCTGAGACAAGCTACATATATCAATGGCAAAGCGTACATAACGAAATGCATTTACTGCTAATTTAACTATTTCTTTATCAATAATAGTCGGATGAAATATTGCTAAAAAATGATTTTTTAGTTCAAGTCCATTCCATGCATTATAAAAATAATGATAATTTTCTGTTTTACAGTCACCAATGGAAAACATATAAGCTGTCGTATAAGATAATGTATTAATCATATCGTTACGAACCGCTTTAAATGAACGACTATATAGTGTATTTTTTCTTTTAAAAATTTGTTCTTGAACTTTTTTCGTTCCTCCACATTGTACACACTGATAGCAGCATCCTTTTGATGTGGGGATAAACATTGTTGTAAATGCTGCAGCACCGGGATCTACTACGATTTGATCAAGTGGCAATAAATCATATTGGGATTGACCGTCATTTGCCTGTCTATATAAAGGAGGAATTACTGTTTCTTGATTTTTATAATATGTATTTACTGGATTCGGTGCATTTATACATATTTCTTCTATCGCTTGTTCACCGTCACCACAAACAACAAAATCAATTTCATCATGCTGAATTACTTCATCCGCATAATAAGACGCTGTATCCCCCCCCACAATGACTTTGATATTTTTATCATATTGTTTTATGATTTTCGCCATATCGTATACGCGTTCTATATGAGGAAACCACTTCATACTTAATCCAACATAACGGGGCGAAGAATGCTTTAGCCAATAAATTATATTACCTTTAAGTTTTGAATAATTGTAACCATCGTTAACAAAAAGACATTTTGCTTTTATTCCTTTTTTGTTCAGATGCGAAGCCAGATAAAGAATACCTACACCTGCAACACCGGCTTTATCACCAAACAAAAAAATATCGGCCGATTCTGTCGTCCAATATTTATCAAATATAAATTGTTCTGTTTTAAGTTCTTTTAGGTTATCTATCAAATCAATCATCTCTGAGAAAGGAATGAACGTGCGTTTTACTTTTTCTAATATAATAAATCCATTTCGGAACAAATAATCCATGTAGGTTAAAAAATGAATTAAGCTATCAGGTGAAAATTCTAACTGGCAGTTACTCATCTCTTTTATCGAGTGGAAAGTCTCTGGTTCTATTGTACAACATATTATATTTTCCTCTATAACACGCCAGTTTCCAAATAGCTCCCACATATTTTGAGATCCGTCAATACTTATGTACATCTCAAAAGCTTTATTATCCAAGGCAAGAATTTTATTTTGAGACGATTTGATAATAAAATGATTATTATCTGTTTTTCTTTCTACAACATATGAACATTTTTGAAAACAATGTTGAAGTATACTAATAAGTTCATAATTATTTTTTATTTTATTTTGAAATGGTATGGAAAGATCAACATCACAGAATGAAATAATTGCTGGTTTATCAGAAAATTGTTTTTCTCTATTTTCCAGTTCTTCAGACAATGTCCATTTTGGAAGAACAACTTCAGCCGGTTCATTATTTTCTGTTCCATGTCTAATTTTTTCCATCATCATTACCTTCCATTACTTCTTTTATCGTTCTTTTATAATTATCAGTTGTTTTATAAAACCTCAAGGCCATCTTGTTAATTGACTTTACTGCATCGATATCAAAATGCGATTTCATATAATTCTCACAATAATTACAATCGTCACAGTTGTTGTTGCAAAATCCTGTCTGACAAAAGGGATCTAAAAATGTATTAAGTAAGCGATTTTCCAAATGAAATCGAAAAGAGTTTGTTGGAGAAAAGCAATCAAGTAAATCTAGAAGATTTCCATCAAAAGACTTTTTCATGTATGCTTCGACTGTTTTGGGAATATTACCATTTAAGACTGCCTGTCTACCCTGTATTTTATATCTGTTTATTGGGATTTTTTCATATAAACACAAATCCTCTGGTCGAACAAAACACATTTTTAATAAATTTTCGGGTTCTTCAACTCGTTTTAACATACATCTATATGAGTAGTATGAAATACTTTTTTGTCCATAATTGAAATCATGTGACATTTGGTTATGGTGAAAAGAGCGGTAAATACAATTTTTATTGCAAATAACATTTACGATCATTTCTAATTCACCAGGAAAAATAGTATTAATTCTCTTTAACGATTCAAAATCACGGTTTATGCTTTCGTCTACGACTATGCGGTGGACCCCCATTGTCTTATAAGTTTTTGCTCTTTCGGCATTAGTAATACAACAAACAGTAGATCCTTTTATTTTTAATGGTAAACCGCTTTCAATAATTAATTCAATCAATGAAGGAAGGCAGACTGTAACTGATTCAACTCCTATATCAATAAGATGTTTTAAAAAATTTATGAATTTTTTAATTCCTGCAACAGAGAATTCTTCATTTGATAGACAAGTCGTATTTAAAACATAATTAAATCCAATGTTCATTCCTTTTGCATAATCTATATACTTTTTAAGAGTTGTGTGATCGCAATACGGCATATGGTCTGAAGCTCTTCCTGAACCGTATGGATTGCCTGGTTCATTAAGTTGTCCATATGTTTCACTGACCTTGTCAATATATGTATGATTTAAAATATCATACTGATCTATTGTTTCAGCTGTAAAATCTGCAGGTACGCTAAAATTATTCATAATTTATTATCCTTAACGAATTCATTATATATTTAAGCTTTCACACACGTCTTTTACTGTACTATTCGACTGATTCGTTATTTTTTTCAAAATATCAAAGTACAGTGAAAATTTGTTTTTTATATCTTTTCGGGAATAGATGTCCGAATAATATGAAATTTCAAGATCCATCCTGTCCATAAAAGTTTTAATTGAAGTAGCAATCTCAGCACCTGGCTCATAAATAGAAGAATGAAATGTTAGAGAATATATACTATTATTTGAACAATTTACTGGATAGTTTTGAATTGTAAGAATTTCACTATAGATTTTGTTTAAATCTGGTACTAATTTATTCAAATATAATGGGTCAACAAAAACATGATCCTCCAATGCTAATAAATCTTGTTGTATCTCTTTTAATAATCTCTCTATTTTTATATTTGGTTTAAGAAATACTCTCATAGGTACAGTTCCGATTAATAACCCAACTGTTTCCTTTGCTTTTTTTTCTGACATTAATTTTCTTCCGGAAGTTGTTACCCCAATTAGGACTTCTGAACAATTCCGCTTTATACTAGTCATCAGTGCCCAGCCAGCATATAAAATCACAGGTATGCTACAACCAATATTTATACTGAGCTTATATAATTCATCCATGAGTTCCTGCTCTATTGGTAATAAAACCCTAGAATTTTCCTTGCCCTTTTGTATAACTTCATAATCTCTTGGTTTATAACCATCTAAATACTTCTCCCAAAAGTTTTCATGTTCGTTATTTGCAAACCCCTTTTTTGCATATAAGAAGCATTCTCTGTATTTTACTTCTATTTCATCTTTCTTATATAAATCACTGCAAAGATTTATATAACTTTGCAAAAGATAATTCATGATAATAGCATTGCTCCATCCATCGAAAAGAATATGATTTGAGTTAATAATCCACTCACAGTGATCATCAGAAAGTATAACAATCGCGAATCTAACTGGATTTGTTCTTATATCCACTCTATCATTCCATTCTTCCCATGCAATATTATCCGGGTTTACTTTTTTATTTGTTAAATCATATATTCTTTCCTTTTCACTTTTATCGGAAAAGATGATTAATACAGGTTCTTTAATGCCTTCCCAATGAAATACCCCTCTAAGTAAATCGAATTTTTTTCTCGTTAATCTCCAAGCATTTATCATCTTTGCAACATCAACCGGCCCTCTGTATGTATATTGCCATTGCTCATAATAACGATAAGAAGTTGGATGAGATAACATAGAATATAATAATGTTTTTTGAAGCGGTAATAATGGTATTATATCTTCAATCTTGTTATCAGGTATAGTATTCGATATGAGTTTCACCTTTTATTCTTTTTCTCCTTAATTTTTGCATTTAATTTTTTTACAGCGTATCTATGTAACAATGATATCTTAAAGCTATAAACCACTTTCATTAAAAAACAAAACCATAAATATTCGAATTTATCAGACGCATAAACATACGGTAAAAAACGAAAAAATATCTTCTGAATTTTACGTCTTGATAATTCTGGGTAATTAATGACGGCTTTACATCGTCCATGATCTTTCAAATTCTTGCTAATAAGATTATTTTCAAGGCAATAATTATATAAATCCGTCCCCGGATAAGGGAAAAAAATATTTATTTGAACATTATCAGGTTCTAATCCTCGTGTTAATTCCATAGTTTTTTTTATATCATCATTTGTTTCTGTTGGTAAACCTATCATTACATATAAATTTGTATGTAAGCGATATTTTTTTGCAGCTTTCATAATTGAAATAATATTTTCATTGGTATAAGATCTCTTCATTATATCTTTTTTGATACGTTCACTGCCGGACTCCAATCCAATATTTATAAAATAAATATTGGACATTAGAAACATTTTAAAAATATTGTTATAATTCTGTGAAGGTATTATTCGAATATTTGCTCCATACATAATCGTTTTTTTACATACTTTATTAAATTCCTGCAATTTTTCGCATAGTTCTGATAAATATTGTATATTTACATTAATTGCTTCAGCTTCAAAATAAATTCTTTCGGTATCTGGAAAGTCCGAAAGAATTGATTTTATTTCTAATATTATATTTTCAGGAGAACGAAAACGTACATATTGACCTGTTGCAACTTTATTAAGTGCATGATTACAGCAATAAGTACATTGAAATGGACATCCTCTTCCGATGATTATCGTATGGGGGCTATTTTTATTTTTAATCCATTTTTGCCACATCATCCTGTCCGGGAATGGCAATATATCAAGATTACAAATATATTCTCTTGTAGGATTCCGTACAATTTTATCGTCTTTTTTAATCCAAAGATTTTTTATTGTATCTATGCTCTCATTATTTTCTATTCGTGTAACCATTTCGAGAAAAGGTTTTTCGCCTTCTCCTACACAAAAAACATCGAACTGACTTTCTGTTAAAAGTTGAGGGTTTATTGTTACATGCACCCCTCCTGCAGATAAAAGTATGTTGGGATATTTTTTTTTGATATATCCTGCTGCCTCATTTATTACATCGTATTCACGAAAAACTGCAGAGCAAGCAATAATACCAGGATTAAAACTTTTTATTGTTTGATTTAAATCGTGCCAATTTCTTTTCTTTGATATAATATATAATTCTGTAGTATGGCCATGATTTTTTACAATTGATGATATATATGAAATTCCAAACTGGATACCCGCCTGCTCATTAAGTGGATAGTTTTTCATTCTTCTATCTAGACCAGTTTCAATAGTGTCGCTACATATGAAAAGTATTCTCATGATATCCCTATCTTTCTTAATCGTTAAGAATATTCATATTCTAATTATGAATATTCTTGAAAATAACTCCATTTGCCATATTTCCGCCAGCACACATTACGCTCATTCCATATTCCACTTGTTTTTTCTTCATCTCATAAAGGAGCGAGACACTCATTCTTAGTCCAGTAGCTCCTATAGGATAACCTAGAGCCAAATTTCCCCCATTAACATTAACGCGATCATTAAAAAGACCCAATGTATTCATTGTACACAGGGCTTGTACGGCAAAGGATTCGTTAATTTCAAAAAGATCAATAGCGGATAATGACAGATTGTTTTTATATAACATTTTTTCACACAATCCGTCATGGACATTCCCATTTGATCATTTTCTACACCAGTACTCATAATTCCATGTAAAAAGGCCATTGGTTTAATTCCCAATTTTTGCGCCAGATCGTATTCCATTAGTACCATGGCAACAGCAACATCACTTATTGGTGCTGCATTATATTGGGTTATACACCCATCTACAATGAACATAGGCGGTGCTGATCGAACTTCTTCTTCTTTTCTTTCTAAAGAAAGCCATTCATCCGTATGTAGCCCGTTTCCACCAGTATGCTCCTGGCTGACGGGAACGATTTCATTAATAAAATAACCTCTCTGATTTGCTTTTTTTGCTTTTCTTATACTTTGAATTGTAAATTCATCTTGTTCACGTCTTGATACTGCAAATTTTTTTGCCAGCATCTCATTGATATACACCATATCGTTTTCTTGTATGCCATCTAGTACCTCAGTATATTCCTGTAAACTGTTCTGTACCGATCTTTTTACATTCTTTTTCAAAAAATGAAGTGCGTAAGAGGAATTACTTATTTTTTCACTCCCACATACTAAAACCGCCTTTGCTTGTAAGCATGCGATTTTGTTATATCCTAACAATAGGGCCTCATCCGATGAAGCACAAGTTTTGCTTATTGTGGAAGCAGGTATTTTAGGAGAGAGCCCAGCTTTTATTATTGCCTTTCTGCATAAATTATCTCTTTCGACAGGAAAGGAAGAACCTAAAATTGCTTCATCAATATGGTGTTCCAACCCAATAGAAACATCTTTTACGACAAGAGCAACTAATTCCGTCTCATTTATATAATTTAATTCGCCGGGGATTTTACTTATAGGGCTCCTTTTTGCAGCTACTATAACAACTTTTTTCATATTTATTCCCTAACCTTACATATTCTATATCGAATAGTGTGATTTATTATGTGATAACTAATAATTCAGAAAGATTTTGTATTGATAAAACTCCTGGATCGTGTTCAGGTTTGTCTTCCATGTTTAGCCATATTACATCCATACCAAGTTCCTTTGCCGGTATAATGTCTTCAGCAATTGAATCTCCTACCATAAGCAACTGATTGACTGGTAGATTAGCTACACTCATAGCATGATAAAATATTCCATATCCTGGCTTGTTGCAGCAGGCATCTTCTGACGATACAATAAAATCAAAATCAAAACTGTTTTTTTTAATAGACTCATATAAAAAATTGTTGTCTGCATTTGTAATAAGTGCGATTTTATATCTCTGTTTTAACTTTGCAATTATCTCCGCCGTTTTTTGAAATGCAATCGGTTCCGTAAATAAATATGTTACTTCCCAAATAAACTCATCAATGTATGCTGCCACCCCAAATTTTTCGCATGTACGTTTATAGCTTTCTGTTAGTAATTGCATACCGGTCATAAAAAAGCCTGTATAAAGAAGTTTTGCTCGTTGTTTAGAAAAATTTAAATTAAATCGATCAATGTCCACATTTGCATTATGAGAACGTAATTTTATTTCAAACCATTGTTTTATTTTATCAAATGGTCTTCCAACATTAACAAGTGTTCCATAATAATCAAAAAATATTGCTTTTATTTCCGCATTAATCATTGTCCTATCTTCCAAACCTATGAAAAATATTTACTGGCAAAAAACTGTATAAAGTATACGCCCCAGGTTGTCCGTTATTGAATCCTGTTCTAAAATAATTGATCGAATTGCTTTTTTATCTGAAGCATCACTGATAATTTTTATACAAATAAATTCCATTCCTAATTCGCTGCATTTTTTTGCTATCCCAGCACTCTCCATTTCTACACAGAGAGATTTAAAATCTGCGTATAATAACTCTTTTTCAGTTTTATCCATTACAAAATTGTTATTACATAGTACAGAACCAACATGAATGGAAATGGCTTGTTTTATACTATTGATTTTGAAAAGTATATTGTATTTTTCAAGGCTGTGCATAGAATAATAGGCAAGTGAAACACCGGACGTCAATTTTTCCCAAACCAATTCGCTGATAATAATGTCTCCCACATTAATATCTTGTGAAAAGGCTCCCGCTATGCCATATGAACAAAATAACTCTATATCAAAATGATTATTAATATATTCAGTGCACTTATAAGCCGCATCTTTACCTACGCCGGTTTTCGCAATTAATATATTATATTTTTCCGAACAATATATCACACAAATTCTATCTATAGCATGCTCTTGGCCTTCGGGAAAATATTTTATACAGTTTCGATATTCAATATCCATGGCACATAGTAAAGCTTTCATTTTGTCATCCGTCCAATTATTTTATCTAGTTCTTTTTGCGAAAGATCCGCTAAGTCAAAATCTTTCGGAGTATATACACGTTCTTTCTTTTCTATACAGTGATCAATAATTATTCGAATATGATGTTTCATCAATTCATTTATTTCTTTTGTCTTTTCGTTTATGTCCGGATAATTTTTATATGTAACATAAAAATTCATTTTTTTATTTATAACAATAGCGACAATATCAAATAAAACCGTTGATTTATTTTGAGTGCTTATGTCCCAATAAAATAATATTTTTTCTAACGTAAAGCAATTATTTTTTACTCCTGTTGGTTCACCTAGATAATTAAATCGCGCTTGTATCGGCATATATTTTCCATCTAATAAATATTTCCCATACTCATGTGCAATCTTCTTTGCTTCTCGCATTTTTTCTTTTGTTTCTAATATTTGTTGCGATAAACTATCTACACCAATATTTAATTTAAGAGGATAAATCTGAGTAAACCAGCCAACAGTCCTGCTTGTGTCAACTTCTTCTATCTGGTTTCTCCCATGGTGTTCCATTTCGAAAATAATTTCATCTTTGATTTGGAGTTCTTTCAATGTGCGATACACTGCAAGCAATAAGAGCTCTTCGGTATATGTACTATAAGGGAAATTTGCTTTTTCCATAAGTTCCAAAGTTGTTTTTTCATTAAGTTCAAAACAATTTGTTATAGCTTCTGTGCAGCCATTTTTATAAAACTCTATATTAAATTGTTTTGCGGCGTCAAATTGTTCTTTCCAAAACGAATGATTTATAGGAATTGATTTTACCCAATTCGTATACTTATTAGCGTAATAACTAAAAGATGCCGTCTTTTCTGGTAATGCAATATATTCATCATTATCGCTTAAAAGCAGCTTGGTAAGATCATCAAGAATAATCTGCCATGAAACAGCATCAATAACTAAATGATGGGCAGAAATATATAAGTAAGAATTATTTCCTAATATTATGAGGTACGGTCTGAACAATAAGTCAGCCGAAATGTCATATTGGTGATTAATTTCTTTTTTTATAGCCGTTTCAACTGATTCATTTATTTTGTGATCTATTTGAATAACCCGCAATACGTTACTATGATTAGAGTGCAGGCTGTTATAAAATAAATGTGAATTCTCTTTGTCCCAATTTAACCTCAATGCATCATGATGACAAATTAATCGTAGAAATGCCTTATTAAGTTTATATTCTGTATAATGCCCGTTAAGCTTAAGTAAAATAGATTGGTTGTAATGACCTGGTTGTTTAAAATTTTGATTAATAAACCAACAAAATATTGGTGTTATATCAATAGGACCCTCACATATGTCCTGTGAAATCTGTTTCAACTGATATTGGTATTGATGCATAAACTCAACCATATCAATTACTCTAGGATAGGCTAATATATTTTTTACATCAAGTACATATCCTAAATCTTTTAGTTTTGAAGATAACTGTATTGCTTTTATTGAATCCCCTCCAATAGCATAAAAGTTATCCTCCGCAGAAACAATTTGTTCATTTAAAAGGTCACAAATCACTTCAAGAAGTTGTTCTAACAAGGGGTTATTTGTTTTAATAGCATTATTTTCGCTATTATTAGGAATAATCAGAGCATTTTTGTCAATTTTACCACTGATACTTATTGGGAATTGTTCTAAGCAGACAAAATTATCAGGGATCATATATGACGGCAAGTGATCTCTAAGATAATTTCTAAATCTTTTTTCATTTTGACCCCATGAATCTGCAATTATAAATGCGGCAAGCTGACCGACTCCGTCCTTTTTCTTGATTTCTTTGACAATCGCATCTTTTACCATACCGCTTTCAATTATTTTGCGCTCGATTTCATTAAGATTAATCCTGTAACCTCGTAACTTTATTTCGTTGTCTTTCCTTCCAATGTATATTAAATTATCTTTGTTATCGCGATAAGCAATATCTCCTGTTCGATATATTACAGAGTCTTCTGAGAATGGATCTTGCAGCAATTTACCCACTACACCTTCATTACACATTTCAAGTGTTTTTGATACACTTTTTCCTCCAATATAGATTTCTCCATGTATATTCGATGAAACTGGTTGCCCATCATTATCTAGAAGATAAATTTTTGTGTTAGCTATCGGTTTACCAATGGGAATATAAGTTTTTTCTCGGTCATTATTATAATCGTATTGATGAACAATACAACCTACAGTTGCTTCTGTGGGGCCGTATTCGTTGTAAATTCGAGCCTTTCCTGTAAAATGCTCATAAAGGGAACGGCAATCCTTTTCTTTTAAGTTTTCTCCACCTATAATTATACAATGGATATCACAATCATTTTCTTTATTCATTAGTAATAGTGGAATGTGGGAAGGCATTACTTTTAAAATTGAAATTTTTTTATCTTTTAAAATTTTATTAAAAACATTCTCATATTTGCTATTGTCATAAATACGTATTTCTCCTCCAATTAACAGCGGAAGAAATAAAGTGGTAATACTGAAATCAAAGGCAAATGGCGAGTACAAAGCAAATACTTCGTTCGTGTTTTTACAATAAGTATTCCTCGCCCAATATAAATAATTCATTAGATTGCTATGACTAATGGTTATTCCTTTCGGTTTTCCTGTTGTTCCTGATGTATATATTATATAAGCACTTTCTGATATACACTTGTCATTTGTATCTTTATTGCAATTTTCTGTAGATAATAATTGTACAAATGATATTTCTATTCCGTTAAAACCATCTATTTTTTCAGAAGAAATCAAAAATTGAGTTGATGATCGCTCTAATATTTCAAGAATACGCTTCCCCGGATATTCTTTATCTAATGGTAGATATATACCGCCGCATTTCATAATAGCCAATATTGCGACTATACTAGTTATCTTGTATTCAGGTATAATCGCGACGATATCGTTCTTCGCAACTCCACTTAACTGTAGATTATGAGCAACACGGTTTATGCGGTCATTGAGTTGTTCGTATGTTATAAAATCAAATCCGTGCGATACCGCAATTTTATTAGGATTAGTTTTTACGTGAAAAGAGAATTGTTCTATTATATTGGTTTTTGGTATTGGTTGAGTGGTATCATTAAGTGCATAAAGCACCCTATTCTTTTCATTCTCAGTTAATAAAGAAATATATTTTATTCTATTCGAAGTATTTTTTATGCATTGTTCAACTATCTCCATAATATGCGTTTTCATCTCTTTAATTTGTTCTGACGTGTATACTGACGTGCGATAATCAAAATCTATTTGTATCTTACTTTCTTCCCAGCATCGAATGATTATTTGCAAATTATATTCCTGTTCACCGTTATAAAATTCCTCATTGACAATTGGCTTTCCATTTATTGTTTGAGGAAGTTTTGTATTATAGCAATTGATACAGGCATTATAGGGTAGCTTACCTTTCTTTAATCCTGGCAATTTCTCATATAACATATTAACGGGATACATTTGAAGGGATAATAATGTCCGAGTGTCAGACGATATTTGATTAAGTAATTCTTTGATCGTAATTTCAGTATTTATTTTCATACGGTAAGGTATTGTATTGGTGAATGTTCCCAGAATGCGCCTATCTTCTTTTCTTTTTCTGCCCAACAAGGGAATCCCAATAATATTATCTTTTCTTCCATTTTTTTTATATTCATATAAAGAATAAGCACAAATAAATAATTGATTTAAACTTGTTTGCTCATGATTTATAAATTGCTGTATCTTATCAGTCACATCATTCTCAATAATAAATGATAGACGCTCTCCCTTGATGTCTGTAAAACCTTCTGTTTGTAGTTCAGGTAAGGGTGAAAACATATCAATCCAACGAGAAATAGCTTCTTCTGTTCTTGCCGGAATCTCTTTTTTTGCTTCTTCAGTTATAAAATCAAAGTAGGATAGTTGTTCGGTAAATACAGCCTTATTACCATTAATATTACTCTCATATGCAGCAGCTATTTGATTGGTAAAAATTTGAATGGACCAACCGTCCAAAAGTATATGATGTAATTTTATAAAATATCCTATACAATCAGGCAATCTAAAAACTGCGAAGTAATATAGAGCATTTTCGCACATTGCGAAAGGAGTCCTTGCTTGTTTCGCGCACCATTTTAAAAAAGCTCCAGTAGGATCGGTTGTGGCGCAAAAATCAATATAATCAGGCGCATGAACCGCATCGTTTATATATTGTCTTACATTTCTCTCTACCTCAATAAATTCTAATCTTAGTACTGGATTTTGATTAAGTACATCAATAAATGCCTGTTTTAATACTTGAATATTTTCCTCTCCATATATTTTTACGGTTCCTCCAATATTAAACAATGGTGAATTATTATGTATAATCTGTGTGTACCATATTCTTTTTTGAGCTTCAGATAAAGTATATGTTTTCATATTAATCACCCATTTATTAAATATTTATTTCCTATATTATTAAACTTATCTATTCTTTCTTTTATTAGTTTTTTTATAGAAATTGTCATGTAATATTTTATTTCTTTTTTTAATAGTTCATAAATTTTGTCAGCCATCACATCCGGCGCCATGTGTGCTCCTTCTTCTGGCTCCGATAATATTTTATTTACCACACCTAACTCAAACAAAGCGTTTGCTTGCATTTTTAATAGAGTAGCCGCTTCTATTTCCCTTGAAGAATCTTTCCAGAGTATGTTTGCACATGCTTTTGGAGCTATAACACTTAATGTAGCATATTCTAAAGCAACAATTAAATCAGCAATACAAAGCGCTAATGCGCCGCCACTTCCCCCGTCACCAAGCAAGATGCTAATAATCGGTGTTTGTAAATGCATGCTTTCCATTAAGCAATCGGCTATTGCATTCCCTTGTCCACGTTCTTCTGCTTCTTTACCTGGATATGCTCCAAGTGTATCGACAAAACAAATAACAGGCCGTCTAAATTTTTCGGCCTGCTTCATTAATCTTAGAATTTTTCGGTAGCCTTCAGGCTTACTCATAGAAAAATTATAATTTATATGTTCTTCTAAATTACGTCCTTTCAGCTGCCCAATAACCGTAACCGGTATCCCATCAATAGTTGCTATTCCGCTAACAACTGATGGATCATCACCATATAATCTGTCTCCACTTATCTCTATAAAATCAGGGAAAATATTTTTAATATAATACTGAGAGTTAGGGCGTTTATTATGATGAGCTATTTTTAAAAAATCTACTACTTCCAAAATAAGTCCCTCTCTTTGTATGTACGGATATAAGCCGCCTTAATACATCCTTAACCTCTGTTTTATCAACTACAATATCGACCATACCGCAGCGTTTTGCATATTCAATCGTCTGAAAATCATCCGGTAATTTTTCATGGGTAGTTTCTTCTATAATTCGTTTTCCTGTAAAACCAAATCTTGCTCCTTTTTCTCCGATTATGATGTCTGCAAGTGAAGCAAAACTGGCGGTAACGCCGCCTAATGTGGGATCACATATAACAGAAATATATAATAATTTCTTCTTTGCGTGCTCATGAACAGCCGCCGATGTTTTTGCCATCTGTACTAAAGATACGACACCCTCTTGCATTCTAGCGCCACCAGACGATGAAAATGTTATAACCGGTAGTTTCTTTTTTGCTGCAAAACGAAAAGCACGTGCTATTTTTTCTCCAGCGACCAATCCCATGCTTCCCATCATAAACAACGGTTCAAACGCCGCTACAACACATTTGCAGCCAGCTATCATACCGACTCCAGTTATTACCGAATCTTTTTCGCCGCTATTTTCTTTTGCTACCCTTAGTTTTTCGTCGTAGCCAGTAAATTCTAAATAGTTGTATGTATAAATATCAGACCAAAGCTCCTTAAAACTGCCTGTATCTAAAATATCAATCAATTTATCTCGAACAAAATTCATACGATGACTACCTTTATAAAAAATATTTATTAGTAAAAAACGGTATCTCTTTGCCGGAATTATTATCATCATATTTTTCAATAAAATTTACAGATAAATCTATATAATGTTTTTCTCCATTAAATATAAATAAGACTTTAACTCGATGTTTTCTTCGATCAATTTTTTTAATAAATCCATCGTAGTTCGTTAAAGGTCCTTTTTTAACAATTATTCTGTCGTTCTCAATAAAAATGTCCGAGCTGCCAATAACTCCATTTATATCAGTCATATATACAATGTTTGAGATTTCTTCCAGCCTGACTTCTTTGAAATAACCGCCATTCCGTAGAATTCCGAAATAATGCTCACACCTTGTGGTCTTTAGCCTTAAATAAAATTCCAATATACTTTCTGTTTCAAGTAGAATATACCCGGGGAACATTCTTTTTACAACAGTCCTCACCATTCCATCTTTTTTCTCTCTGATTTCTCTCTTGGCGATCAGTAATTCATACGGGATGCTGGCATCAGAAGAACTCATAGTATTATGAATATGTTTTTTAACCTGTTCTTCTTTTCCTGTTTCAACAAATAATGCATACCAGCCCATAAATCATTTTCTCCCGATTCTTAAAAATAGCAAAGCTCCGCCATTTGATACCCTTTTTTGCTTTTCAGGCATCAATGATAATCTTTTTATGTGAAGATCACAGCAATTCAACTAGCCGAAACATAGATTGACGCTTATAATCTTTTTAGCTTTGCTGATTTTAGAAAAAATTTCTACGAATTATATGTCAACTTCTGAATTAACTCCAACCCAATTGTTGTGCTAACGAACCTACTCATAAATTCTATTTCTACAATTGCTTGCCGCTTACGCGGTGAAATTGACTTTATAACGCTTTCTCTTCCTTTTAAAGGGCCATCCGTAACAACAACATGATCGCCTTCAAAGAATCCCGTTGAGGCTTCAATGCAATTTTTTCCTTGCCATAGACAATCAATCGCAGCTCGTTCGTCATCCCGCATAACTGCCTGATATGTGCCATTGTAACAGAGGGGCTTCAGAATCGACATGGAATTTCGAGCACATTCTTTTGCCCGTGTTAAAAAATCATTGTTTCCAATTTCTGTTGTAATAAAAATATACCCCGGGAATGCAGGCCTAATTAGTCTTATTACTTTTCCTTGCTTTCTAAAAAATATCTCTACCAACAGATGCAAACTAGAAACACTATCACCAAATTCAATTTGAATTTGGTTTAATGCTTGTTCTTCTCTTCCTGTTTTCACCCATAACACATACATATAATCCGAATATATTACGCTCATCCTCCGCTATCAACCATAAATACAGCTCCGCCCTTTCGCCTGCCTATATTATTTTTAAACACGCTACAAATACATTCACTGTATGATCCTTGCTTTCACCATCGCGGCTCCACGAACTGGCTTCCACAAGTGCTTAGGTCTTATTTCTTCTATATATAAACAACGCAGAAAAGCGATATTCGCTAACCTGCGTTGTTTTTAAGCATAATTATTCTAGGGAATAGCAAACTAATAAAAGTTATGGCACAAATACTTGTTCCACAACCGGGTTGGTGACTACTTAGATGTCTGTGATACCCTATCATTTGCTTTGTCTCCTTTTTTGTCTTTCCATTCCAATCCCACTTTTAAAATAAATGGAATTTGGATATAATATTAATAATGCTAAAAAACTTTAAACCATATGTAATTTTTCTTTCTCAAAGTAACCTCCTTTGAGAAAAATCTCCGAAAAAACCTGAATTCATAAGGCCTGAGCATATTGTAATGACGGCAATTCTGACGGCGAATAAAGTAAAACTCCAACCATCTTCTCCATGTTTTTGCGTTTCAGTTCATTCGAAGAGTGTACATACCTCTCAAGCGTTATTTTCACATTACTGTGACCTAAAATTTCACTTAAGCTTTTCACGTCATACCCTGATTCCACATAATTTGTGGCGAATGTGTGACGCAGTGAGTGGAAATTATAATCCGCAACACCGCACTGATTTAAGCATTTTTTATAATGATTATGCAGGGCTCGCGGCTCCATGTATTGACTGTTCCCGCTTAAAAAGAAACTACTTTGTTGACCTTTCAGTTTACGGAGAATCGCCGTCAAAGAGTTTGGGATATAGATATCCCTTATAGATTTCTTGCTCTTAGGCGAAGTAATAATAATCTTGGTTTTGCTTGCAGAGCATTCCTCTGATGATATTTGAATGCGCTGCAGGGTTTTCTCTATGTGTACGGTTTGCTCATCAAGATCAATATCATCCCATCGCAGAGCACAAAGTTCGCCAATTCGGATTCCGGTATGGAGACTCAGAAGAATACCCACTTTTATACAATCGAAATTATTGACAAGGTGTTGATTTAACCTTGATTGCGCCGCTTTAGTCAATGTGAGAGGCTTTTTGTCTTCTTTCTTGATTCTTATCCGGTGTAATTCAAGATTGGCATGGCATTTACCAAACTTGAGGATGCTTTTTATAATAATCAAAATATCCTCAGTGGTTTTCGGAGAGAATCCAAAACCTCCATCTTCTACAATTTTCAGCATTCGGCCTATCAGTTGCTCAATAAGCTCGGTACTAATTTTCGATGCCTGATACCTGCCAAGGTGCGGCAGTATATGCTTTTGCACTTGACTGTAGTACCGGGCATAGGTTGATTCCTTAACCCGCAGCTTTGTATTGTTCAACCAGTTTTTAGCTAAATCTCTAAATATAATGACAGGAGTTGTGTTTGCCTCCACCCCTAACATAGATTCGTGGATTAGTTGTAATCGTTTTTGTTTCGCCTCTTGACGGCTTATTCCGTAAACGGAATGGTATTTTGCCTTTCCTGCAGCATTGTATGAGTATATATAACGAGCTTCCCACCTCCCGTCCTTGCGTTTATAGATGTTCTCTCCTGTTCTTGACACGATCACATCCCTTCCTTTCTCTGTTGATGACGGTATTTTTGACGGCGAATAACCGTAATTTAGTATATCAAACTATTTATACCGATGCTTTAAGACTTTATTAACCCCTTCAAAACCTGAATTTCCGCTTCGATTTTTTCTTCTGACAGCATTTATTACAATATATGGTAAAAGGACAAGTTAAATGCAACCTTTGTCAGGGTAAGATAGACGGCGGTGCATTTAGTTGGTAAAATTTCAACCACAAAGTGCCTAAATCAGGATAAAAATATCATTTCGGGGTCAAAATTCGCCACTGATTATTGAAAAATAGCGCACCAACCCAGAGGGTCGCAAGAATCCGATTTTTCGGTCAGAGTAAATGCGCCCTCGCTTAACAGGTGTTCAGCTACGCGTGTCTTGCCGGAATGCGTAAAAATTACTTCCTCAAAAGCGAGGGTTTCAAAAGGATATCATTGGCGGGAATTTTATGAAGCCCCAGTTTTTTTGCAATATCGTCGCCGTAAAGAAAGCCGAACATCTCAATGGGTGTTTTGTCGTTCAGCTTTTCGCGTGAATAGGAGTTGATGTGCGACATTATCCGATCAATATCGCTTTGAGTAAGGTGGTTGAAAGATTTGCTTTTGGGCAGGATTTTTCGGATGAACTCGTGATTCAGTTCCACGTTCGGTTTTTGAAATGACGCGTGAGGGTCGCAGTAGAAAATGTGGGTTCTGCGGCGGCCTTCCGCGTCAAATTCCAAAGCCGTGGGATTGGAAAACTCCGACCCATTGTCAGTGAGGATCACGGGAAAAAGTGTCTTGAAGCAATCCGTGCCCAGCAAGTCGTACAGAATATTGAATCGGTCGATGACGGTCTGTGACGTGTTGCGGTCTCGCAGGAATGCCAGCATGAAGTCACATGATTTGAACATCAGTGTGAGCAAAACCTTGCCGCTGACGCCACCCTTGACCGTATCCATTTCAACCGCCGAAACATTGGCTTGTTCCATAAA
>ENA-UOOH01001964-UOOH01001964.1-fermentation-metagenome-genome-assembly--contig:-NODE-1964-length-18819-cov-6.123907_pt1 | contig 18819 bp, 7 predicted proteins | sample MGYA00245778_ERZ724025 | MGnify/ENA primary metagenome ERZ724025 (study PRJEB28704, sample SAMN03018313) | fermentation metagenome | biome: anthropogenic terrestrial biome; feature: soil; material... | reverse complement strand
CTGTGCCAGCATGGTGTGGGAATGGCCGCCGACGATGATGTCGATGCCGGGAACAGCCGCCGCTAAGTCCTTGTCAGCGTCATATCCCAGGTGTGACAGGCACACGATTATGTCGGCCTGGCCGGCCAGGGTGTCTACCATCTTGGCTGAGATCTCGGCTGGGTCGACGAACTTGAGCCCAATTACATCCTTGGGATGGGTGAGTATGGGCGTTTCGATGGGCGACAGGCCGAACACCCCGACCTTCACCCCGCCGATGTCGAAGATGGCGCAGTCATCGATGAAGACAGCGCCATCGTCGCGCACCACGTTCGCGGAGAGGAACGGGAACTTGGCCGCTTGAGCCAGCTTGATGAGTTGCTCCTGCCCATAGTTGAACTCGTGGTTGCCGAGGGCCATGGCGTCGAAGCCCATGTGGTTCATGATCTCGACCATGGGCAGCCCGCCGAAGAGGTTGACAACGTTGGTGCCGTGGATCATATCGCCCGCCGATAGCAGCAGGATGTTGGCGTTCTCCTTGCGCAGCCCTTCGACGTAGACTGCCATCTTGGCCAGCGCCCCGACTTCCTCCTTGGCACCGGACCGCGTGAACGGCTCGATGTGCCCGTGCACATCGTTGACATGGACGATGGTCAGCTTGCCATCTGCCGCCACGGCCGGCATGGCCATGGTCAGGGCCAGGACGAGCAGTGTGACTACCAAAGCCACATTGACCTTTGATCTTCGTGACATGGTGATCCCCCTTTAATGCAAGATGATGCTGGTACAAAAGACAGATTCTGTGGAGAAGGCAAAACTCCTTCAGGAGCGGGACCGAGAAGATGCTATGGATGGCATCCCCATTTTGCGTCTTCGCCGCCCATCGCAGCGGAAATCATCCGTCTTTAGCACACATTCTTTAAGGGGGCTCGAAGGAGTTTGCGCACCAGGCTAGAATATGAACAAGCGACACCTTGTCATCAAGGAGGGGTATTAATGAAGAAGGCCACCATAGTAAGTCTTGCCCTGGCGCTGGTCTTGGCCGCCAGCAGCTTTGCCTCTGCCGCGAATTACATCGGCGGCGGTATTGGGATCGTTGGGCCCGCGCCGGCAGTCGAGTCCGGGGCGGCGAGCGCCGATTCTGACAGTTTCCCGATCATATTCACTCTTGCTCTTGACTACGATCTCATGGACAAGCTCTCGGTTTCGGCCAACGGCTATATTCAGCCCAAGAAGAAGCCCGTCAGCGATGCGGCGGGAACCGGCCTGGGCGACTATGACATCTTCGGTCTGGCAGGCGGTTACGTTAAGTACGCACTGGCCAACCTGGATGCGCTGAAGCTTGGAGCGGTTGCGGGCGCGAAGTACAACAAGGGCTTTGTTCCCAGCGGCGTGGATCGGTTCAGCTACGGCGCGGGCGTCTTCGCTGAGCAGCCTCTGGGCGAGACGGGCACCATCTACGGACAGGCCATGTACTGGATGTGGGCGAAAGAGGAAGGCATTGAGAAGGTCGAGACTGCTGAGCGCATCGGCGTAATCGGCGGGATCAATTTCAAGATCACTGAGAAGATCGCTGTGAAGGGCCAGGTAGAGTACGCGAACAAGCAGGCGCTCTTCTCGATCGGCGCAGGCTACACGTTCTAAGCTGGACTTTCTCAACTAGACAAGAGATCGCGGGCCGCCCGGAGGGGCGGCTCGACCTCGTACTGGATTAGGCGTTTCCATAATCGCCAGAGATGTGCGCAGGTGTACAGTAGAGGAGGAACAAGATGAAGAAGCACATGGTTCCAGTGATCGCGGCAGTGATCCTCATTGCGGCGAGCGGGCTTGCCGGCGCAACGCACCTTTCGGCGGGCTACATGTCGCGCGACGGCGATATCAACTTCACGTTGGGCGGCCGCTACGACCTGGGGCGGGGCTCGTCGGTGGAAGGGGCCTATACGGTGCTCCCGGGCGGATACGATGTGGCCGCCAGCTACAAGATGGCTCTCTACAGGAGCTCCATTGTGGCGGGCCCCGTGTTCGAAGGCAGGCTGTTCGGCGATCACGTGTATACGGGTCAGACGCTCGGGGCCGGGCTCTTCGCTGAGAAATCGGGCGTGACGGGCCTGGGGCTTCACGGCAGCCTCATGTTCCGCCAGCGGCTCGACATGGCGGCGGGCGGGCTTGTGGCCGGGCTCGGGGCAAGGATGGCCTTGACTGACCCGCTCTTTTTGGGTGTGGACGCCACGATGGGCCTCACAGGAGGAATCGCGGGAACGGAGATAGCGTTCACGGTGGGTTACTCGTTCTGATCAAGGCGAGCTTAAGGCGACTGCAATCGCCCGGGAGATATCGTTATCACCCGGGCGATTTTGTTTTTCATAGAGGAAAAAGGGCCACATCCGCTGTATTACTACAGCGACTACAGGCGCACGGTCCGCGCGGGCGGTGCGCCGGGAGGTGCAGTGGATGCGGGCTTCGACCAAGGCGGTGTTGACGGCAGTTGTCGCCGTGCTCGCGGCGATTTTGGGGATTTGCGCGCCCGCGATTTGCGCGGAGCAACCTCAATGGAAGCTCAGCGGCGATTCGCTGTTCAAGGCATATTGGCAGACTACGCTGAGGGTGGCGAACGAGACCAACCTGATCGCAGGCGGAGTGCTAGGCCCCTTGAATCTGGAAGGCCGCCTACGGCTCACCGGCTCCACGTGGGGGATACCGAGCGATGCGATAGTGATCGGTCCGTGGGGCGAGCGGCTGGACAAGTGGACCGTATCGGCCAGAGGCGGGAGCCTCTCTCTGCAGCTCGGCGATACTACGCTTCCCGTGCTGTCCGGGCTGTATCTGGCAGGTAGGTCTCTATATGGAGGGGTAGCGACCGCGGGAGGCAGGTTGGGCACGGTCGTGGGCACGGCCACCGGCTTTTACGGGATGAACACGGTGAGCTCAGGGCTGAGCATAAGCACCCACAAGCTGGCAGGCGGAGCGGCGGAGGCGAGCTTTGGTCGGAATGTGGGTCTTGCGGTGCAGGGGATGAGGGCTATGAAGGGCGAGCGCCAGCTGGACATGGGCGGTGCCAGAACGTGGCTTCGCCTAGGGCCAGTCAATCTCAACGCGGAGGTGGCGGCGTCCCGAAGCGGATCCTCTTCGGATCTGGGATGGGTCGCGCTGTGTGGCGCGCAGACGCAGGTCCTTGGCGGGATGCTCTCGGTGTCGGGTCAGTACACGGAGGCCGACTTCGTGAGCCTCAACTCCGCCGTAGCCGGCAAGGCCGGCGGGATCGCCGAGGCCACGGCTGCGTGGTCGGGCAGTGTGTGGCGGGGGAAGAACGGCGACAATGCGCACCTGGGCATCACCGGTAGGCTGGCTGCCGACAACATGGACGGATCTCTCGCGGCCCGCACTGCGAAGCAATCGGGCGAGGGTACGCTAACGCTCAGAACCGGCGGATGGCTGCTCAAGGCGGGCTACTTGCTGGCGCATGAGGGCTCGGACGAAGAACCGCCGGCACGCGACAAGACCAGCTATGTGGCATCTTTGGAGGCGGCTGTGCCTCTGCGTCTCGGAACCGGTACACTTGACGCTACGGTCAGGGGGTCGCGAAGCACGGCGGTCGATAAGGTGCTAGGCACTACGGATGTACTGGATACGCTGGCCGCGGCCGGCCGAACAGCGATAGGGAAGACGTCTTGTGCCGCGAATCTGACTTGGAGCCAGAGCGCGAAACCTGCGGGAGCGCGCAAACGCGACCTGGAATGCATGTTGTCGCTGTCGCGCCCGATCATCGACGAGCTGCTGCAGGCGGGGGTGGATGCCAAGGCCGTCGACTCGCGCATCGTCAAGCCCGACTCGGGCGAGGTCGAGTCGCAGAAGGACGCGCTGGAGGCGGCGCTATGGCTCAAGTACACCCCACGTCCCTGGCTTGAGGCCGTGGCCAAGGTGAAAGGGCTATGGGGATTCTCCGGACCCGACCCCGAAAATAAAGATTTCGACAGGTACCTGGAAGGTCAGGTTAGGTTCAGGTTTTAGCTCGTACACGTGATGGCGAACGAACATTTATGCAATTGCTCGAAGTGTACGGTGGACGTGGGCTGCGGCGCGAAAAGCCGATTATGCACGCAAAAGTCAGAATAGTCTCGCCCTTATCCGGGGAGGCAGGCGTATGCATCGATGGATACATGTAGCATCGTCGATATAATATGCATTCTGCGGTACATGGTGGCCTTTGAAGAAGGAATTCCTAACTAGACGTAGTATAATAGACCCATGGACCACCTATAGCTCATACTGCGTTCAACTGGCATTGCCTGGACAGGCTTACTGCTCGAACCATTTGATTTCTGACGGAGTTCATTGAGGGGGGTGGTTGACGGAACATCAGGCCCTTTCTCGCGTTGCTTTCCTATATGAGTATGAGAAAGGGCGGACCAGGGAGGGTCGATAGAATAGAAATCCAGTTTGCTCTCGATGGCGCTCATGTCAAGTCAGTCTGCCGCAGGGGCGTCAAGAAGAGGACAACCGAGGATGAGGACTCTCAAGAAGGGAGCGATGATTAGCACATGAGTTGGTCTAGAAGACTATGGCGAACGCTGCCGATAGCGCTAGTGATAGTGCTTGCGGCGGCAACCGCGGCGTTTGCGGGTGAAGCGCCTACCAGCGTGAATGTTGAACAGGTTACTGGGTTCACGGCTGGTGTGTTCCCTGCGTACTGCGGATCGGGAGCGACCGTCCAGGTGAAGTTCGGGTACATATCGAATCCGGATAACCCTGGCACTACCGAGGCAAGAGTACTGTTGCTGGATGGCAGCGATACGGAAGTCGGCAGTACCTTGTGGCATACAGTCCCCGATGGGGATAAGACAGCCCTGGGGGATTGGCAATCGCTTAACGTTGTGACGCCTACCGGCGCGCCGGACGCAACGCAGTACAAGATAGTGCTGCAGGTTGCCAACAGCAACAGCTCGCCGAACTGGGCCGAAGACATTCAGGCACCTGGCCTGGAGGTCGATCTGATAGGCCCCGGGCCGGTGTCCGGCGTCTACGTTACGGGCGGCGTGCCTACGAGCGATAACACGCCCCAGTTCATCTGGTCGGACGCCGCGGACGACCGTGCCGGCATCCGGTCCTACTGGGTGGAGGTGGACCATTCGCCAACGGCTCCGGCCGGCGCTGCGATGACCGACACCATGAGTGACGGCCATATCTGGACCAGCGGCGCATTGGCCGATGGCAGCGATTGGTACTTCCACATCAGGGCGCAGGACAAGGCGTTCAATTACGGAGACGCTGTAACGTTCGGGCCGTTCACGGTGGACACGGTTGCGCCCACTTTGAGCGGAACTCCGATGGGCTGGGCCAACGTGATCAAACCCAACGTTGTTATCACAGCCGTTGAGGATACCTCGGGGATCGATGAAGGGACAACGAACTTCACGCTCATCGGCTCGTCAACCGGGCTCATCGTGGGTTCGTGGAGTTGGACCGGACTGGTCTATACCTTCGTTCCGATCAACGACCTGAACGAGAACGAAAGCTACACCGCGACGATGGACGTGGACGATAAAGCAGGGAACCACGCGCTCCAGCTGGAGTTCACGTTCCAAGTCGACGTGCAGGCGCCGACGATTGATAACCTGGTGCCCGCCAACGATACGTGGGTGACTACGGCGATGCCGCTGATCTCGGCGCAGGTTCACTCGGAGGGCGGCGGATCGGGCATAGACGCGACCACCATAGTGATGAAGGTGGACGGGGTCGCGGTAGCGCACGACTACTCGGTGCCGCCGACAGTCAGCTTCACGCCGGCGGGCCTCGGCGAGGGCACGCATACGGTCACGGTGGACGTGAGCGATGCTGCCGGCAACGCTGCGACCCAGGCGAGCTGGACGTTCAAGGTGGACACGGTTGCGCCCGTCCTGAGCAAGACGAGCCCGATCGATTGGGCCAACGTGATCAAGCCCAACGTTGTTATCACAGCCGTTGAGGCAACGTCGGGGCTTGATGGGACGACAACGAACTTCACGCTCGTCGGCTCGGTAACCGGGAACATCGCGGGTTCGGGCAGTTGGAGCGGGCTGGTCTACACCTTCGTTCCGACCAACGACCTGAACGAGAACGAGACCTACACCGCGACGATGGACGTAGACGACAAGGCAGGCAACTCCGCGACCCAGCTGTCGTTCACGTTCGAAGTCGACGTGCACGCGCCGACGATTGATAACCTGGCGCCCGCCGACGATACGTGGGTCACAACGGCGACGCCGCCGATCTCGGCACAGGTTCACTCGGAGGGCGGCGGATCGGGCATAGACGCGACCACCATAGTGATGAAGGTGGACGGGGTCGCGGTAGCGCACGACTACTCGGTGCCGCCGACAGTCAGCTTCACGCCGGCGGGCCTCGGCGAGGGCACGCATACGGTCACGGTGGACGTGAGCGATGCTGCCGGCAACGCTGCGACCCAGGCGAGCTGGACGTTCAAGGTGGATACGATCAAGCCCACTTTGAGCGGAACTCCGATGGGTTGGGCGACCGTAATCAAGCCCGATGTGGTCATCACCGCCGTTGAAACCGGATCGGGGATGAATACGGGAGTCGGGGCGTTCACGCTCAGCGGCAACATAAGCGGCGATATCACGGCTCTGGGTTCAGGTTCCTGGAACGGGCTGGTCTACACCTTCATACCGGGCCCTGACCTGAACGAGGGCGAGACCTACACGGCGACGATGGCGAATGCCGCCGATGTTGCGGGGAACGTAGCGGATACGCTGACGTTCACGTTCCAAGTGGATGTGCAGCCTCCGACCATCTCCGGTCTGCAGCCTACTCACGATACATGGGTCGCCGCAGGCACGCCTATGATCCAGGCGACCGTGCAGGATATCGGATCGGGGATAGACGAGAGCACAATCGTGATGATGGTAGATGGATCCGCGATCGTGCACTCGTATGCCTCCGGCACCGGCGTGGTTAGCTACATACCATCATCAGCTCTGAGCGAGGGCGCGCATACGGTCACGGTGGACGTGAGCGACAATGCGGGCAACGCCGCGACTCAGGCGAGCTGGACCTTCAACGTGGACACGGTTCACCCAGTGATCGATGAGGCTACATGGGCCGGCCCCTGGACGCACGAGCCGGGCCACTGGACCAACAACGCATCGCCGACTATTACGGTAGGCGCTTATGACCCGGGCTTTGGCGTCCTGCCTCCTACGGGCAGCGGTATCAATGCGAGCTCCGTGAAATGCTACCTGAACGGGACGCTTGAGGCAAGCTCATACAATACCTCAACGGGCAGGATCGAGTTCGGCGTCTCGTCGTTGGCTGACGGTGAGTATACGCTGGAGGCTCACATCGACGACAATGCAGGCAATCCGGCGACTCCGAAGTCCATCACGTTCCATGTGGACGCGACGGGACCTGCATTCGCCAATCCCTACCCGCTGAACGAGTACGAGACCAACAACCGCGGCCTAGCGCCTCACATCGACATAACCGATGTAGGAGGCGCGGGAGTGGATCCCGATAGTATCGCGTGGACTATGGCCAAGCTGGGCGGCCTTGTAGATGGTACTCTCACACCGCCCTGGGACGGCCTTACATCCACCTTCACGGCGGATGCGGATCTCACTCCGGACGGCTATTACTACCTGACTGTGAGTGCAGCCGACCTGGTGGGCAACAACTCGACTTACCCACTGGCCACCTGGTCGTTCCTGCTGGATACCACGAAGCCCGAGCTAGATTCGGTGGTACTGGATGTGTACCGGAGGATCCCTGATGTCGCAGGCGGCGTCATCTACACTCCGCTGAAGCAGCCGGAGATAAGGGTTGACTTCCACGATCCAGCCCCCGGCTCCGGGTTCAACGGAGTGGTCTGCGATGTTCCGGGGACGTTCGACGTGTACGTGTACGCAGACGCTGATATGACAGTGCCTGTGGTCGGGACGTTGAACCGCGACGCAACGCCGTTGAACAACAGCGCACCATGGGGCGGCGAGTGGGTTCCTACACCCAACCTGCCCGATGGCGACTACTTCGTAAAGGTAGTCATAACCGATGACGCTGGGAACACTCGGGACCCCGAGACATACGACTTCAGGTTCATAGTCGACACGACTCCTCCGGATATCGAAGGCAGCGAGTCGGAGATCGGCTTCCTGAACAACAACAACAACCGACGGTTTGCCAACAGCCGAATGCTCGAGGTCAAGTGGGATAGAACCCCTGACCCGGAGGCTGAAGTGGGCGTGCCGGGTTCGGGTCTCCTTGGATACGAGTTTGAGATCTGGACCAAGGCAGAGGGAGACGCGGATCCGACCGGAGAGTATCTCCAGTACGGCTACACCGATGAGGATTCGTTCAACAGTAGCTGGCTGTGGATTGTAGAGCCCACAGGGACAGGAACTGAAGTCTACACGATGAGGCGACCGGCAGGGTTCGAGTCAGGCAAGTCCTACGGCGCTTGGCTCAGGGCCTACGACATGATGCACAACGGATCTGACTGGTTCGATCCTCCGTTCATATTCGATCCCGATGCGCCTACCGATCCGGGAGCCCCGGAAGTGCAGGGGCTGAAGGATCCTGCGACTGATCGGAGAACGAACGACAGCACGCCTGAACTGAAATGGGCTCATTCCACCGACGAGAAGGCAGTGGCTCAGTCCGGCGTGGATCTCTACGAAGTGCAGATAACCGCGGCCGGAACTACCACATGGGATATCCACTATGAGGTCGATATCTTCCCTGACGAAGACGTCGACAAGGTGCTTCCAGACTCTCCTCTCACGGGCGACTTCAGTTGGACCGTGCCGGCTCCGCTGGCTGACGGTGCATACGAAGTGCGCGTGAGAGCGAAGGACGTGGCAGGCAACTACTCGGCATGGGTAAAGATAGCTGCGGCGTTCACCGTCGACACTCAGGCTCCGCCTGTACCGGGAATCCCATCGACCACGAGCCCGACGAAGAGCGTCAGACCCAGCTGGACCTGGACGCTGTCGCCAGGCGCTGTGCGCTACAACGTCTACCTTGACGGAGCGGCCACACCTGGCGTAACCGTACTCGATCCCAGCCCGGATCCGATGAGCTTCGTCTACCCTGCGGATCTTGCAGAGGGCATTCACCATCTGCAGGTTACCGCTATTGACAATCTCGGAAACGAGAGCGTCAAGAGCGGAACAGGGCACGTAGTGATCGATCTGACTGCTCCTGTCGTTCCGGAGATGGCCGGGCTGCCGGCATATACCAATGCCGATGGGCTCATGCTTGTCTGGACTGCGGTAGACAGCGCGGTCAAGTACGATGTGGAGTACACCATAGCTGGAGCTGCCACTACTGTCGCTGACATCGATGTTCAGACTTTGACGATCAACATCGCTGCTCCAACGGCTGTGGACGGCAACGAGATAACGGCGAAGGTACGGGCCTACGATGCTGTGGGCAACGTGAGCGGCTGGTCCGACGTGGTTTCGACAACGGTCGACCGCACGGGACCTGTTGTAAGCGTAGTCACAACGCCGACGAGCCCGACGAACAACCCGAGGCCCACGTGGGCATGGTCCGGCATCGATGCACTGTCTGGGGTCGACTACTACACGGTCACCCTCGATGGCGAGTTGCCGTTCGCGACCACAGGCACTTCGTTCACCCCAGCGTCCAGCCTGGCCGACGGCACGCACGTGCTGAAGGTCAAGGCAGTGGACAAAGCGGGCAACGTAGGCGCCGAGGTCGCGTTCACGGCAGTGGTCATCGACACCACGCCTCCGGCGGTGCCCGGAATGCCTCAGACCACGAGCCCGACGAACAACCGTAATCCTGTGTGGACATGGGCCGCGGTGCTTGACGCAGTCAGGTACCACGTGTTCGAGGATGAAGTGGACAAGGGCTTCGTGACTGCGACTAGCTACACATCGGCGAACCTGACCGAGGGGACTCACTACCTGCAGGTGACCGCGCTCGACGCGCTCGGCAACGAGAGCGCCAAGTCGGAAGCCGGCTACGTAGTGATCGATCTGACTGCTCCTGTCGTTCCGGAGATGGCCGGGCTGCCGGCATATACCAATGCCGATGGGCTCATGCTTGTCTGGACTGCGGTAGACAGCGCGGTCAAGTACGATGTGGAGTACACCATAGCTGGAGCTGCCACTACTGTCGCTGACATCGATGTTCAGACTTTGACGATCAACATCGCTGCTCCAACGGCTGTGGACGGCAACGAGATAACGGCGAAGGTACGGGCCTACGATGCTGTGGGCAACGTGAGCGGCTGGTCCGACGTGGTTTCGACAACGGTCGACCGCACGGGACCTGTTGTAAGCGTAGTCACAACGCCGACGAGCCCGACGAACAACCCGAGGCCCACGTGGGCATGGTCCGGCATCGATGCACTGTCTGGGGTCGACTACTACACGGTCACCCTCGATGGCGAGTTGCCGTTCGCGACCACAGGCACTTCGTTCACCCCAGCGTCCAGCCTGGCCGACGGCACGCACGTGCTGAAGGTCAAGGCAGTGGACAAAGCGGGCAACGTAGGCGCCGAGGTCGCGTTCACGGCAGTGGTCATCGACACCACGCCTCCGGCGGTGCCCGGAATGCCTCAGACCACGAGCCCGACGAACAACCGTAATCCTGTGTGGACATGGGCCGCGGTGCTTGACGCAGTCAGGTACCACGTGTTCGAGGATGAAGTGGACAAGGGCTTCGTGACTGCGACTAGCTACACATCGGCGAACCTGACCGAGGGGACTCACTACCTGCAGGTGACCGCGCTCGACGCGCTCGGCAACGAGAGCGCCAAGTCGGAAGCCGGCTACGTAGTGATAGATCTGACGCCTCCGGGAGCTCCGGTGATGAAGACTCTACCTCGGTTCACCAACGCTGCGATGGTGAGGTTCGAATGGACCAAGTCGTCTGCGGACACCGATCACTACGAGATCAGCTACAGCGTGGACGGCGGCGAGGAGTGGAGTGCTCCGCTCGAACTCGCGGGCGAGTTCTTCGTAGTGGGTATCGAGGACGTTGCGGACGGAGTGGCGGTTTCGGGCAGGGTCAGAGCCTACGATGAGGTCGGAAACGTGTCGGCATGGTCCGATGGGCTGCTAGGCGCGCCGATCGCGTCGACCATAGTGGACAGGACTGGCCCCGTGGTTGCCATAACAAACCCGACAGAGCCTGTGTTCACCAACGCGGCCACGTTCACCTATGAGTGGACGGCCATCGATGCGGGCTGCGGTGTGAGAGGCTATACGGTCGTGTTCAACGGCGGCAAGCACGAGGTCACGGAGACCAGCGACGACGACAAGTACGCATACGAGGGCACCCTGAACGAAGGCGACAACACCTTCGAAGTGGTGGCCGTCGATAACCTGGGCAACAAGAGCGCGGTGGTCGCTAAAGCGTCCGTGGTCAAGCAGGTGAAGCCTCAGATCGGCTTGGTGCAGCCCATGCCTGGCGGTAGATACAAGATCAACGAGATCTCTACCATCGCGTTCATGGTAACAGGGTTGTATGAGGCACCGATCCAAGTGAGCGTCAACAATGAAGTCCTCGGTCCATGGCGCATCGTGACTGTAGTGAACGAGCCCACGCTAGCCAAGTTCTACGTCCTGCTGGACGGCGAAGTGCTAGTGCCGGGCCCAATGGCCGTCACGATTACGGTCGGATCGGCGACTGTCACGCACAACTACACGGTAGACTCGGAGCGCAGCGGATTCGGGTTCGGCCGTCTGCGCCTGTGGTAAAGGGTAGCAGAGCAGAACGGAGTCCGGGCGGGGTTCGCCCCGCCCGGGCCCCAAGACATGGCCGAACGAATGCGCCTGCAGGGGAGGGTTGACCATAATGACAAAGCGGATCGCAATCCTCGCGGTTCTCGTAGCTCTCGCGGTGGCGCTTGCCGGTTGCGGGATCAAGCCCCCGATCCAGTGGGACGAGACGGAGGAACGCGCGCGAGTGCTTGAGGCGATGAACGGCTGGGTTGATGGCGTAGAGGCCTACAACGTCGACGCCATGGCCGGCAACGGGATACTGGCCGCGGGGTTCGAGCTTACCATCAAGGAAGGGTCGTCAAGCGGATACACGAAGGACGCGGCCGTGCTCAAGAGCGAGCTTAACGCCGATGCCGGTAACCAGGCTGAGTACCGCAAGCCCGCGAACGGTTATGTCCTGCGTCTGGACATCGACAACGCGGCGGGCGTTGTGGGCTACGATGATGTGAACGCCTGGACAATCGTCTCGATCAACAAGACCAACGCCGAAGTCGTAGGCAAGTTCGAGGTCTACGAGAAAGCGGCGGTCCGGCCGACATGGTGGCAGAGCGATACCGGGAACATTGAGGTAACTCTGGTCCGAACGCCGAACGCGTGGAAGATGACCAACATGACGATCAAGTTCGATGTGTTTGGTACCTTGGCGCTCGGCACTGTGGTGCCGGAGATAGAGGGCTTCGCCTTCGGGAATCCCAGGGCGATATTCGGCTGGTAGACCCGGGCATCGAAGATGTCTTGGTTTGAGCAGATCTGAATAGGGACTAGCGGGGGGCGGGCGCGCGTGCGCTCGCTTCTCTGCCGTACATGGAAGGCGGGAAGTAGCTACATGATTGGCAGGAACAGACGCAAATGCACCGAACAGGAGCGCATGACCCGCACGATTTTTGCATGACGGGGTCCTGTCATTGAAGGATTATGCCACCAAGGGCAGTATAATTGCCCCATACGATGGCAATCGACGACAACGCAAGCAATCGCTCGACTCATCTTCCGTTCACTCGGACACCCGCCCGAGGACTCTCAAGAAGGGAGCTATGATCAGCACATGAGTTGGTCAAGAAGACCGTGGCCACCGCTGCCGATGGCGGTAGTGATAGCGCTGTTGGCGGCGACCGCGGCGTTTGCGCAGGGGGCGCCCACGACTGTGACGGCGCCCAGGTTTACGAACGATACAACGCCCACATTTGAGTGGTCGGGCGCGACTGAACCCAATCCGAGCAGCGGAATCAGAGAGTACACAGTGGAGATTTGGAAGTCCGACGACTCGGCGAAGGTCCGAGGACCGTATACGGTGCCCCACGGGACCGATCCCCACACCTGGACTTTGCCGGATGCGCACGCATTTGGGGGTAGCGGCGAGGACGACGGGGAGTATCATATCCGCGTGTGGACTTGCGATGCAGCCGGCAACGCCAGCGCGGGCTTCGGATCCTGCACGTTCCTCCTGGACACGCAAGCGCCCGTCCTTTCGAACGGCCGGCCCACAGGCTGGGGAGGCAGTGTCCAGCCGATTCTTGCGGATTTCACCGATGACTGCTCCGGCCTAGACAAGTCCAGGACTGAACCGAAGCAGGCCCACAACGGTGTTTCCTGGGACGTCGATATGCGGTATCTAGGCGGCTTGCCCACCTACAACGACGGCGACAAGCATATCACGATCGGAAAACTGATGACGGGCTGGTACTGCGATGGAGAGTGGACCTTCACTATGATCGCGTACGACCGCGCAGGCAACAAGTCCAACGAGCTTGTCTGGAAGCTCAACGTGGACGCCACTCCGCCGACTGCGCCGGGCGAACCTGTAGCGGGCAAGGTCCGCGACGACGGCAAATGGTACATAAACACTCTGCGACCCACGTTCAGGTGGGCGGCGAGCAGCGATCCAAAGGCTCCGTACGATCACTCGCCCGGCTCGGGGCTGAGGGATTACTGGTTTCAGTTCGGCTCCGGCAAGCCTGATGATCAGACGGACGATTGGGTAAGCGCTCTGGTCAACCAGGCAGGTATCTTGCCAACGCCTGCAGTGGAGACCCAGCAATTGACGCCGTCGGCCGATCTCCCTCTTGTCGCGGGCGTCGAATACTCGGCAAGGGTGAAGGCGTACGACAACTTGGGAAATTGCTCTACATGGGTTGACCCGTTGATCATCTACGACCCCAATCCGCCGACCCTGCCGGGCACTCCCATTACTACCACTCCGACCACTGACAAGACTCCCGTGTGGAAGTGGGCCGGTTCAACAGACGCGATATCGGGGATCGACTTGTACCACATCCAGATCAGGCGCGAGGGCAGCGCTGCCTGGGACGTCGTCGACACCTTCCTGGACATACCGGATACCCTAACCCCCGGTGAGCAGGTCTGGGAGCAGGCTTTGCAGCTCGAGGACGGCAAGTATGAAATCCGGGTACAGGCCGTGGATGTTGCCGGCAACTACTCTGCTTGGTCCGGCATCGGCGCGGTAGAGATCGATGCTACGCCTCCTGGCGCTCCTGCGATTGGGGCTCTCAACCCGGGCTACAGCATCAGCTCGGTGACGCTCAAGTGGAACCCCGTAGAAGATGGCGACAACGTTATCACCTACGTGCTCCAGTGGGCCAGAGACGCCGGATTCAGCGTGGCCCATGACGTAACGGTCGTTCCTCAAGCCGAGCAGGCCCCCAAACTCATGTTCAGCTTCACAGAGGCCGGCAGGGGCGAGGGCGAGTACTGGTTCCGTGTGAAGACCATCTCCACGGTCAACGGAACCACGGCTCCGCCGCAGACCAAGGAGAGCGAATGGTCGGCGGCGGTATCCACCATCTACGACAAGACCGGCCCTGCGGCTCCTGTGCTGACGCTGAGGAGCGCGAACCCGACAAATCAGCCCACACAGGAGTGGACCTGGTCTCGACCGGTTGATGCGGTCAACTACGATCTCTACTGGAGCAACACGGATGATGCGCCCGGCCCGCTGGCCGCGCCAAGCGCGGCAGGGGTTGGGAACATCGATCTGTACCGCATGTCTTTCACCAACCCCGGCGAAGAGAAGACGTACTACGTGTGGGTGCGCGGCGTTGACGCTCTAGGGAATAAGGGCCTTTGGAGCGAGGGCGTTCCCACGCCCAGCGTCACAGTGGACATGAAGGCGCCTCCCGCACCTGAGAATGTGCAACTCGTATCAGATCACATCGTGGATGCGGAGGGCGCGCTCTACACCGCCGATGCGATGCCCAAGGTGAAATGGGCTGCTTCAGACGGCGCAACGTACTACGATATCTGGCTCGATGGCAAGTACTGGCTGAGCACGGAGAACACCGAATACGAGTTCACCGAGGGCCTGGCCAACGGCGACCATACTGTGAAGGCGGCATCAGTCGATGCCCTGGGCAATTGGGAGGGCTACTCTAGCGGACTTGCCTTTGTAGTGGATACCACTCCGCCTGAGGCGCCGGGAATGCCGAGAACTGAGAGCCCGACCGCCGACAGAAGGCCGACGTGGACGTGGAACGCTCCCGAGGGAACGGTGGCCTATCGCGTTTTCCTCGACGGCGTGGCTCAGCCTGCCGGCGCCGAATCGGATCCGAATGGGATCCCGCAGTCGGGAACAGCATTCACGCCTGCTGCGGATCTTGCGGACGGTTGGCACGATCTACAGGTCACGGCCATTGACGCGCTTGGCAACGAGTCCGCCAAGTCTGCCGCAGGCAGCGTACTCGTCGACGGCACGGCTCCTGCGGTGCCTGACATTGCGCATCTGCCGACCCATACCAAGGCGACTCAAGTGGTGTTCAGATGGTCGTCCATCGGCGATGTGGCTGGGTACGACTTCAGCTACAGCCTCGGCGATGGCGATACATGGACGACCCTTGAGGGCATCACAACGCAAAGCTACGTGATCAAGGATCTTGACGATGGGGTAAGCGCGAAGGGCAAGGTCCGGGCGTATGACAGCCTGAGGAACACATCCGGCTGGTCGGACATCGTGTCGACCACCATAGACCTGGCAGGCCCCGCGGTCTCGATCACGGCTCCCGATGCTGCCAAGAACACCAACCTGTCCGCATCCACCTGGACATGGACAGGCAACGATGGCGAGCGTGGATCGGGAGTCCAGGGCTACTGGGTGAAGCTGAACGATGGGGCATGGTCCTGGACGACAGAGCCTGTCCTTACATTGTCGAGGCTGCGCCGCGGGGCAAACATTCTCAGCGTGAAGGGCGTAGACAACCTGGGCAATGAGGGAGCCGTAAGCATGGCGCCGGAGGTGACCGTGGTTGACGTGGCCATCTTCGACGTGATGCCCGCGCCGGGCCAGCATCCGATCAACGAGGCGTCTACGATAGCCTTCAGCGTAGTCGGGCTCCATGATGGCCAAGTCGAAGTGCTCCTCAGCAGCAAGCCGATGGAAGATGCGTGGCGACTAGTGACCATCGTAAACACACCTGGGCTGGCCAAGTTCTACGTCCTGCTGGACAATGCAGTGATGCAGCCCGGTCCGCTCACCGTGACCATCAAGATCGGCGATGTCACCAGATACTGCGACTACGAAGTGCTCGATGAGCGCAGCGGGTTCGGCTTCGGCCGCCTTCGCCTATGGTAAGGAGGGTTGATCACGAAGGCAAGGCACACAATAGTCCTCTTGGCGCTGGCTCATTTCCTTGCGGACAGGGGCTATGCAATCCGACTGGATATCGATGGCGGCTCGGCCACGGGCGATACAGTCGGCGGGTACGATGATGTGAACTCCTGGAGCGTAGTCGCGCTGGATAAAGTCAAGGTCACTCCCCGCATAGCAGGGAAGTTCGAGGTGTACGAGGAGGCGACCGGAGTGCCCCCATCGAGAAGCGACAGGGGGGAGATCCTGGTCGACCTGGTCAAGACCAGCGCCGGATGGAAGTTCACCGACATGACCATCAAGTTCGGTGCCGGATTCTACGCCGACTCTGCCGGAGCTGAGCCGACCGGATCCCTCGGATGCTTCGGATTCGGGAGACTGCCTGCCAGGGAAGGCTGGTAGGCAGCGTAGCTGGCGGCGCGGCACTGGTCCATCAAATCTTTGGACGCTTCGGGAGGAATCGAGGGACTTATGGAGCATTATTACCATACTGAATTACTTCCGAAATCGAGGAGGGGCGGGCATGAGAGACTTGTCGCCCAGACCACTGGCAGTTGCAGTCGCGGTGTTGGCCGCACTGCTCATTGCCCCGATATGTGCGTGGGCAGATGTGGGTGTTCTCGGTGTCCCACCTCCCACACCGCCAGGACCCTTCACCAATCCGCCGGCCTTTGGCAGGGAGCCCGCGCCCACTTGGTCGTGGCAGGCCAGCGCCTCCGGAGGCGGGGCGACTATCCTGAGATACCATGTCATGGTGAGCCAGGATAGTGGAGCAACGTGGCGGGTCGCATCGCCGGCAACGGTCCCTGCTGCAGAGCCCGCCACGAGCTGGCGCCCATCGTGGCCTGGCTTCGCCGCCGATGGGATCTACCAGATCAAAGTGCAGGCGGAGGACGGCGATCACGTCTTGTCCGAGTGGGGGTATAGCAGCACGTATGTGCTCGATCGCGTCCCGCCCCAGGTGGCGTTGACCGTCCCAGAAACAGGACTTGAGACCAACAATGTGGACATAGTGATGCGCGGCACGGCGTCTGATTCGCCGTGGGGCGTGGCCGCGGTGCATTGGGAAGTGAGAGACCCCGACGGCCGCCTGGTGGCAGGCGTTGCGCGGTTCGGTGAGCCCGATGCCTCATTCACCCCATCGGCGCCCCTCAGCATCCAGGGAGAGTACATAGTCCGCCTGAACGCGGAGGATAGGGCCGGGAACCTTGCGGTAACGACGGAGCGTACTTTCAAGCTGGATACCATCGCTCCTGAGATGTCCCTTTACGAGTTGCTTGTGACACCAAGCCGGATGCTGCAAGGCGATGTGTACATATCGGACAGCCAACCACGGATCAAGGTTGTCGCCGTCGACACCCTGGGCGGGTCCGGATTCAACGTAGACGGACAGCTTGACATAGAGGTGTTCGCTGATAGCGAGACGCCCCAACGCGTGTCGGGCGCGGTAACCAGAACTCCTCCGCGGCCCGGCGACGATGGCGGAAGCTGGACAGCTCTGTGGTCTCCTTCAGGCCCGATGGCCTCCGGGCGCTACTATTCGTGGATTACCATTGTGGACGATGCAGGCAACAAGCTGGAGCGCGGCGGCGCGGCCCACAGGTTCGTGATCGACGCTGCTCCACCTGGGATGTCCGGCGACTCGTCTGTCGGGCAGGCCAACACAAACAGCGGGCGGCACTTCACAAACAGCCGCCGTCCGGTGATAACCTGGTCGCGAGCTTCCGACCCTGATCTGGCCAACGGGGTGGTCGGAGCGGGTGTAGCCGGATACGAGCTGCAGGTGTGGACCAAGCAGGAAGGACAGTCCACGCCCAGCGGCGCCCAGATCTACTCGGCTCCCGGCGCGGTCGACCCGTGGGCCGACCAGATGCCAGTCACTTGCACCGGCGGCTCGATTGAGCAACATACTCCTGGATCGGACCTGTCTTTTCAGAACGGCGCATCCTACGGCGCGTGGATTCGTGCGCGCGACCGGGTAGGCAATGCGTCTGCGTGGGTGGATCCGCCTTTCGTGTTTGACTCAGATCCCCCGAGTATGCCCGGCGGCCCATCCCTTGCCGGCGTGACGGGCGGGCGAGTGGCCACCGGCAGACCCACTATCAGATGGGCCCACGCCACCGATGCGAAAGTCGGCGTCAGCCAGTCGGGCGTGGACGGCTATCAGGTGAGGATCAAGCACGCCGGTTCTACAAGCTGGGATGTGTTGAACGCCTTCGTAGATCTTGATCCCGACGAAGATGTGTGCGGCATGGACGGCGACTCGCCGCTTGCAGGCGACTTTGATTGGACTGTGCCGCAACTGTTGGCGGACGGCGCTTATGAGCTCGAGCTGAGAGCTCGGGACGTTGCGGGAAATGCTTCGGATTGGTCGGCTGTGCTCGAATTCGAGGTGGACGCAACGCCGCCTGCCGCCCCCGCGATCACGGCCCTCGCTCCCGGCTACAACACCAGCCCGCTGACGCTTCAGTGGAACGCAGTGGCGGACGGAGGCAACGC
>ENA-UOOH01001963-UOOH01001963.1-fermentation-metagenome-genome-assembly--contig:-NODE-1963-length-18819-cov-24.816937_pt1 | contig 18819 bp, 15 predicted proteins | sample MGYA00245778_ERZ724025 | MGnify/ENA primary metagenome ERZ724025 (study PRJEB28704, sample SAMN03018313) | fermentation metagenome | biome: anthropogenic terrestrial biome; feature: soil... | reverse complement strand
TACTACCGGGAGATCCAGGCCGGGGAGGAGTGAGGGGGGGAGGGCTCGGGCGGGGGGTGGCTGCCGGGTGCCTCCCGCGGTGGTCGTGACCGGCGGAGGGAACCCTTATTCGTTGTTTACTATAGCGCTGCCGTATTATCCGATAAGCCCCGGCGCGGGCTCAGTAGGCGATCTGCCAATTGAATATCGCACATGTGAGATGTAGCGCGAGTTTGTGGACACCAACAGTGGACCATGGTTACTGAAGGGATTCTCACTTACACTTCGCGCGGTTCTTGCTTATATCATCTAATATCCATCTATTTTTATGCGAGAGGCGCCGGCGATCAATGTCAAAACTACGGCATCTCAGCACAGGAAAGCGGCATGGAAGAGATCGCCCAGGAATTACCCGGCCATCTCCCAGACTCGATAGCAAAGGTTGTCCGGGAGAAGTTGTTCGCTGAAGATAAAGTCAGATTGATAGCAGCACACGATGAGGGAACAGAATGCAAAGCATAGATAGGAAAGATGGCAGCCCACGGGATGAAACGTACGCCAATATCGATTCACACGGGACTGCTAACAGCTCTTCTCCGCCCAGAGTGATAAGACCATCTACTGAGGAAGAACGCGCCAGCACTGTCCCGCTCTTCCTCATCCCGCGGGCGGTGGCGGATGTAATCCGGCGGTATGGAAGGGCTGTGCGGGAGATCCATGTACGGAGGACCAGGAACCACCACTACGCCGTCGAAGTCGAGCGGGGGCGCCCATGATGCCTGAGCCGGGCACCCTTGCCGGCACATCGGCCGGCGGGCTCATCGTCCATGTCGAGGGGGAACGCTGCCGGATATCGCCCGCTGATGTCCGGGCGCTCATCTTCTTTGGCCGGCCGGCCCCGGTCGTCCGGGAGCGGGTGCGGCGGGCAAGCGGCACCATCACGGGGGAGGTGACGATCGAGGGGTACGCGGCGCTAAACGCCGCGGGGAAAGCGGTGGTGATCCGGACCCGGGAGGGTGCCTGGACCGTCCCGCTCGCCTCCCTCCGGCGGGTCGCCTGCGGAGAGGCGACAAGCGCCCCCCTCTTTTCGGAGGTGGAGGTATGAGCGAGATCCTCCAGACAGCAGAGATCCTCGCCCCCGGCAGCGTGGTCGAGGTCCGGGCGCTCGCCGACGGCGTGACGCACTCCGGCTACTTCGACGATTACGAACGCCTCGCCCGGGCCGTAGAGGCCCTCGACGCCGATCCCTCGGTCGCCGGGATCTACGTCACCTTAAACACCCCGAACCCCGCCCTCCTCGCCCGGCGGGCGAACCGGATCAAGATGCGGTTATCGCGGAAGGATGCCACCACGGCCGATGCCGACATCCTCCGCCGGCGCTGGTTCCCGGTCGACATCGACCCGGCCCGGCCGAGCGGGGTCTCGTCGACGGATGAGGAGCACGATGCGGCGCTCAGCGCAGCGGAGCGGATCGCGATCTGGCTCGCGGAGCAGGGGTTCGGCGAACCCATCCGGGCGGATTCGGGCAATGGCGCCCATCTGTTATACCGGATCGATCTGACAAACGACGAAGCGGCAACCGCGCTCGTGAAGGGAGCGCTTGCCACCCTCGACGCCCTCTTCTCAAACGAGGCCATCACCGTCGATACCGCGAACCACAACGCCGCCCGGATCTGGAAACTCTACGGGACGCTCTCAAGGAAGGGCGACAACACTCCCGAGCGCCCCCACCGGCGGGCGAAGATCCTCAAGGTTCCAGAAGAGATGACTATCGTCCCGATAGATCGGCTCCAGTACCTCGCCGGGATTCTCCCCCGCGAAGAACCATCACAGCCGAAGAAGGGTTCCCGGAGGATCGACCTCGCCGCCTGGCTCACGGAGCACGGCATCGCCGTCCGGAGTACGCGACCTTACCAGGGCGGCACCCTCTACGTCCTCGCGGAGTGTCCGTTCTCGCCGGCACATACGGACGGTGCGTTTGCCATCCAGTTTGCAAACGGCGCCATATTTGCCGGCTGCCACCACGCAAGTTGCGGCGGAGGGGCGCAGCGGTGGCCGGAACTCCGGGGGATGTACGAGAAGAAGCGGACGCCAAAGGAGAAGGAGGCGGCACCCGCTCCTTCCCCTCCCCCGGTTCCTGCTCCGGCACCGGTGGATGATGAGCACCGCCGTCGGGCGATGGAGATCCTCACGGCCGGCGACCCGCTCGCGTTCCTTCTCGACACCTTCAACAAGAGCCATGTCGGCGACCGGACTGTCGCGGAATGTCTCGTGATGTCTCTTGCGTCTCAATCGGTCGAGAACACGAACGGTCTTCATGTCGCCATCTCCGGCAACTCCGGGAAGGGGAAGAGCCACGCCTGCACCACCATGCTCCAGCAGGTTCCGGAGGAGTACCGCCTCGCCGGCACGGTCTCGGATAAGGCCCTCTACTACAACGGCAGCCTGCAACCCGGAACCGTCTTCCTCTTTGATGATGTCTCGCTCTCCGATGACCTGCAGGAAGTTCTCAAGGCCGCAACCGCGAACTTCCGGGTGAGCATCGAGCACCAGACGGTGACCACCGACCGGAAACTCCAGATCTGCCGCATCCCGGAGCGATGTATCTGGTGGCTCGCGAAGGTCGAGGATGCCGGCGATGATCAGGTGGCGAACCGGATGCTCACGGTCTGGATCGATGACTCCCTCGAACAGGACGAGCGGGTGCTCCAGTACATGAAGGAGCGTGAGACAAGTGAGGACCAGAGCGACGGAGAGGACCCCGATATCGTGGTCTGCCGGACGATCTGGCAGATCCTCAAAGTGGAACGCCCGCATATCTCCATCCCCTATGCCCGGAGGGTGCAGTTCTCAGCGACCACGAACCGTCGCAACCCGGGCATCCTCTTTGACCTGATCAAGGCCTCCGCCCTCATCCACCGCTTCCAGCGGGAGGCGTATGATGGAGGCATCAGGGCAAACCTGGACGATTTCGCGGCGGCTGCCCGGGTTTATGCAGCGATCAACGGCGAGACCGGGGGGCAGGAGACGAAGATGACGAAGAACGAGGCCGCAGCGCTTGCAACGGTGGCAACGATGGGCTGGGAGCAGTTCACGATCAAGATGCTCCAGGAGGCGCTCGGGCTCTCGTATCACCAGACCTATCGTATCCTCCACGGCTACACGAGCCGGGGGACGGCCTACTCCGGTCTCCTGGAGAAGTGCCCGGCGGTCAGTTTCTTCGATACGATGGTCACCGAGGATGTGGAAGGATACGCGGTGCGGCGGCGGGAGCACCTCTTCTCCTTCGACGGCGCTGTCTACCGGCGCTGGGCCCATGGCGGCGGGGTCTGGCTGGATGGGGACCGGGATGGTGGTTCCGGTAACCCGGGGCGGCCACCAGGCCGGAGCGGGAGCACTGAAGGTTGCAGGGTTGCAGCAGGTTTACCGCAGGATTCCAGCACCGAGTGCAACGATCAAGCGGCTCAAAACGACGTTGAATTGGCCGATGTTTGTACAGACAGAGAGAGGCATCTCCCTCTCAGTACTGAAGTACAGCAGAACATACACACAGTCCCCGGTACCGGTTCCGGGGTGAGTGAGTGTGCGTGTGTGTGTGAAACCCAGAATGCCGGAACCGATCCCGGGATACTGGCGTCACGGGACGGAAACCTCAATCAAACGCCGTTTAGCCGCCCTTCGGCTGGCATCGCCGGCTGTAATACGCTGAAAAGAAGTGTAAGGCGAGGGCCCATGCCGCAAGAGCCCCTATCGGGGGTCCTCGATCACCGGGAGTTTCTCCGGGTGAAGGTCGAGCTCGGCCGGTGCGATGTCTGCGATACAGGAAAAGCGGTCTACCGCTCCCATGAAGCACAGACGAGCCTCTGTGAAGGGTGTTACGCCCGGTTGGTGCGGGAGGGGAACGCGAGGGCGGGGGTGCGGTGATCCCCGTCGATCCCCTGCAGGGTCCGGCAGTGGCGTTCGGGATGATCGGGGCGGCGCTGGGATTGATGAATGCGCATTAAGTGGATGCACGCCTTCTATCGCGAGTACCCGGAGCTCGGCGGGGTGGAATTGTGCCACCGCCCGTGGCACAAATGACGGGGGGGTGCCATCTGTGCCGGAAACGGGGGCATGATCCGGCACTGTACTGAGGCCGGGCTGCCGGAGCCGGAGTTTGCTGTCAGTGATGGGTCCCAGACCATCATCCGCCGGGTGCGGGGTGGGGAAGAATCTTCGGGGAAATCTTCGGGGAAATCTTCGGGGTTAATTCTAGACATGATCCGGCGACAGCCAGAGATCACCATACCTGAGATGGCCGAAGCACTGGGTAAGAGCACCCGGGCTATAGAGATGCAACTCGCAAAACTCAGAAAATCCGGAAAGGTGCAACGCGTCGGCCCGGCAAAAGGCGGTCGCTGGGAGATCACCGAAGGAGGAGATAAGTAGCGTCGGTGAGCGTGGGATTTTCACGCAGATGCTTGTCGTCGCCTCCTTCCAGGGGAGCGTGAAGGTAGGCTCAAAGAGGTGACGAAAAGAGCACCCGCACGACATCACCGTGGCTCTTGGCGGCCCGGTCGAGAAAGGGCTTCTGATGAGTGAGGGGTCGGGCCGGAGCACATTCTCCTACCGGCCCGGCCACCACCCGATGGGGATGAAATGTTCGGAGCTCCCGGGATCTGTTCGAGGTCGAACTCCGAACATTTGCCGGAGAGCTCCGAACATTTGTCAGAGAACTCCGAACATTTGGTCGCGAGCTCCGAACATTTGGATGTATTACATAAAATTGCGGAACCTATCCGATCTCTGAGGAAAGCGCCCAGAGAACGTGTCGAAGCGACGATCCTCCGCCTCTGTGAGGAAGGATTCCTGACCCTCGATGAACTGGCGGAACTGCTGGACCGCAGAAAGGACTCGCTCCGGAACCACTACGTCAATCCCATGCTGGAAGATGGCAGGATTGAGGCGAGATACAAGAATATCCGCAACCATCCCCGCCAGGGGTACCGGACGGTGGCCGGGATTGAGAGTGAGGAGTGATGGGTACCTGCTGGCAGCACCAGGATCCTCCATGGCGCACTGGACGATAACTCTCGCGTGGGAGGGAGCCGCGATCGTCGTCCGGGGCGAGGGCGACGACCCTCACGCTCCCGACCGGATCGACTACGAGATCCGCGGCAGCCCCGGCCCGGTATACCGGGAACTGCTGGACCGGATCCGAGGCGGGGTGGAGGTGCATCTGCTCGACCGGATGAAGGATGAGCGCGACCTCCACTGGATTGCCCACTGCGCCTATACGGAGGCGCTGCTGCACCCGGGGTGGTCTGTGGAGACCGATCTGCCCCCGCTGCCGGAGGCGGCGGAACTCCCGGAGGGGGCGATCCCGTGAGGGGGAAGGCACAGTCGGTCGACTGCCCTGATACGCTCCCTCGGTTTCTCAAAGATTTCGCGTTCAGAGAGTCAGGTCCAGCAATGATATCTCTCCGAAGTGTTGCGGCAAAAATTGTATTAAGAGTCGATTTTAAGTTGCAACCAATCTTTTTGCACTAAGTGGATACAGATTTGCCCCTTTGGTTGCATGTTCTCCCAGGTGCCGCTGATAATGCACAGTGCGGAGATGACTTTCGATACACCAACACTGTCATCAAGGAGTTTGCTCGTCCAAAACCACACTTCTTCATCAGTTATGTTGAGAAGATAGTCGCTTGCTTTCCGCACCGAACCATTGCCGATAGCGTGTGCCAGTACGGCTGCAGCAAGTCCAATACGATATGCCTCTGCAATTGCCTTTGTATCATCGAGAGGAAATTCCACCCGTAAGGTGTTGCTAAATTTCCTCGCCCCGTAAGTATCCACTGCCTTTTCTACCTGATCCCGAATTAGTAGCGCCCTGCTCCCCGTAATCTGGCCAATCACAAATGCTGCCTTGTTCTTACCCCCGTTTTGTCCAGGGTATCTGTTCCGGGCCTCAACCGTCACCCGCTCCTCGTCACCGCGGTGCCATTTGAGCACATATTTGAACGGCATTACATGTGCTCCTTGATTCCGACGATCTCAAGTTTGAATAATGCATCGGCATTTGTCTTTGGCAATTCGCGTAATAACTGTGAGATTGTATCTACTGGGGTGCCTTTCTTATCCAATGTCAGTGTACTTGTGAACAGATCGGGGCCCTGCAGTCTGGGGAGTGTTTCCAGGATAGCCTTTGCAGAAACTTCCCTGATATTTTCCTTGGTGAATTCAACAGTAATGTCGAATTTAGGATAGGTAAACCGTCGTGCTGTAATCGCCAAATGAACCTGGCAGTCGACAGGCCCTACCCGGGTGATCAAATTTCTGATAGCGTAGAGGACTGAGGCGTCGTTATCAGACTTTATTGTGATCTGATCGAGCTTTTTAATGCCTTCTCGTTTCGTGTAGGTTTCAAGGTCATTGGCAAGTATGCCCGCCGGGCTATCCACGAAGGAATAGTTAAATGGGGTCGGTCCTGTGGATATTGGGGGGCGATCTGGGTTTCCTTCCCCATTGCCTGGATCTTTAACCAGTGGTTCCGGGATTTTTACAGGCTTGTTTAACAATCCCTGACGCTTCGCCTCTCCTCGCTTCCAGATTTCCCATTCATCATCGATACCTATTGACGGCGGAATCTCGCTTTCAGTATAGACATTCTTCTGATGTTTAAGCACCCAGAATCTCTCACGGATACCGCGGGTAACTGTTTCACGGAACGATTTCTGCGTCGCGGGGATGGTTAGGCCAGGTTTGTTATGGAATGTCTCAAACAGTGTTTTCACACTGACGTACGGAGCTCCGGGCTTCCATGCGTCGGTTTCGACGCGAGCAGGATCGAACGATTCTAGGCTTATTCTCCCGAAGACGTCTTTGAGATGGTAGGCGAACATCTCTTTCCCCTTTTTGCCACCGCTATAACCGTTAGGATTCAACGAAACCTGTTGAATTTTGCCTTCCTTATTGTACAATATAAATTTGGAAAATGCACTTCGAACATGGTCGTTAATTGATTTTTCATGCTCGCTAAGGTACTCTTCCACCTCCGACTTCCGATCCTTGGGGATACCATAACTCTCAGGATCTTTTCGCACCTCACGAGTAGCCTTGATTTTGCGGGCAGTATCCCAGAGAAGGCCGAGCCGGCTCTGTTCGGCGACGAGGATGAAGGTATCGTTTTTGAATTTTCTGTATCGTGTTCCTTGGCTATCGGAATGGGTGATAAATCGTTCAACACTCTCTGGAATCTCACCGGATTCGGGGAGGGAATGATGAAGATGAGGGTTGAGAATTGCCAATTTTATAGCTGGTTTGTCTTCAACTCGTGATGGGTCCATGGGGAAAATATCCACATGTACCCACTCCGGTGTATCCGAGAAGAGATCGCTGAGGCAACGTTTTACGATGGTGATCGCTTCCTGGTCAATGACGTTCTTTGCCTCACGATCGATGACACGGAAGGGGTTGAGCTCCCGTATGAAGAGGAAGTTGGTTCCCCGCCAGTCGATGTAGTGGAAGTCTACAGCGTGCAGTTTTCGGAGAACACCATCGCGGACTCTGAGTGCGTATTCTGATCTTCCGGGAACAGCCATCAGAGTTACCAGAACATCGGCGTCAATACCGTGGTCACCTTGTCTGCCAGGTGTGATGCTGTAAAGGTAGATGGTATTACACGTCCTGCGGTGGAGAGGAGCCTTCCACTGAGCTTTTACCTCTTCGTCAAACTCCTGCGCGGTCGCCTCCCCGTTGCTTCTCCAGATGTCTGCTTCGATGGCGTTCCGCATCCTCTCGTCACCGATGCCTTTGGTGAGGTCTTCCATCACGCCGGGAATGGAATGGTCGATGTGGTAGGGGTGGATAAGAAACGCATCGGCCTCTTTTTCCTGCCAGATATTCCGGATTACGCGGGTGAGCAGCCGAAGGGCACCTCGTGTTCTATTGAACCGATCAAGTGTCGCTATCCTCTCATAAAGGACTGCAATGAGGTCGGGGTGGAAGGGATAGGACTCCAGTATTGCGTCGCGGTACTCGATCTTCTTGTACTTATCTGGAACTGAAATGGAGTTGTACAGATTATAGTACTCGTCTGCTGCTGTCGTAGCGGCATTTGGACTGATTGAAGAAAACAATCTGCGCTTGAGAATGTGAACAGCGTCGCTCTCTTCAACCGGCGACATGATATACTCCTTCCTGCGGATGAACGCCCGCGCTCCGTCCATCGCTTCCTGTGCCGCCTGTTGGACTGCTTCCAGTTCTCTCTGCTCCTCATCAGAGAGTCTGCCTACTGCTGAGCGGATGCTCTCCCGTGCCAAGATAGCTTCGTTTTTGTATGCGTCCTCGGCAATGGCGATAACAAGTGCAGCGTTCTCTTTTTCGGCAACGGCATTTACGAGTCTCTGGATAAACTGGACTACTTTGTCCATCATCTTGCGATCGTGCTTCCCGATCAAGTTCAGGTAGGTGGGGAGCTCGTCGAGCAGAACGAGAAGGGGCCCATCGCCCAGGGCTTCTTTCACATCTGTGAGGCTTGGCACCTCGCGGGATATGTCAAGGTCCCTGAAGCGGTCGTATACCCCAAGTTGATAAAATAGGTCTCCCCAGAGGGTCGTGAGGTTCGTGCTACCTCGTTTAACACCAAGCCCCCCGTAATCCTCTCCACTGATTGCAGCAATCCGGGTATTTTCAGGAACAGGAATGCCGGCCAGGTGTGACCGGACAACCGCATCGTTCCCATATTTCGCTGCGTAATAGAGCGTCACCAGAGTATGTGTTTTCCCGCCACCGAATCCGACGTCGAGCACCACTACTGGGTTGCTGTCCGACCGCGCGCGGCTAAGTCTCCCAAAGATGTACTGAAGAATGTCACGCATATTGCGTGTCATGTGCGTTGACGCGAAGAATGACCGTGGATCGTTGTATGGTGGTTTTGCATGACCAGATACTACCAAACCGAGGCGAAGCGCGAGATCAGCATCCGTAAGTGTTCCCGTGAGCACTTCTTCACGGGGGATACACGCCTCAGGATCCCAGAGAGGAAGAAGTGAAGACGCAGGCATAGAGAGATAGTCACTCTCCCTTATGAACTCTATTACCATTTGAGTTGTTTTGGGTGCCCTGATAGAAGCGGAACACATTTAGCGACGTCTAGTAAGTAGGCAGTATGGACTCCGGTGGTTCTCAAGAAGGAACTGGGCGCGTACTTGGCGAAGAGTGGTTCCCTGTTGGAGAAGTCAGTGTGGAGAGTATGAGGGAGCGAAGTGCTTCAAGCGCACTGCCGCCTCACTACTTTCTTCATGTCTGGTTTGCCAGAAGGCCTCTTGCAGCATCGAGAGCAGCGATTGCTGCATCACTCCTGCCGGAGAATGCAGATCGACAGAGTTTTCTTTCGTTGCAGGGCATTCCGCCGGAGACAGATATTGTATCAATATATCAAGAGTTTCTGCGTGCAAAGGCAGAGAAAAGGAAGATCGACAGCCCATTCTCATGGATTCGCGCATTTAAGTGTACACCATCCTCTGACCTGACTCAATCACTGAAGCTCATGGCCAAACATGCTGCTGACTCTTCTCCCCTGATTCTCGATCCCTTTTCTGGCGGGGGAAGCATCCCATTGGAAGCGATACGATTGGGTCTTGATGTCGTTGCCAATGACCTCAACCCCGTCGCGTACCTCTGCCTCAAAGGGACCGTAGAGTATCCTGCCCGTTTTGGCACACGACTTATCCCGGAGATCCGCACGTTCTGCGAGAAGGTGCATCGGGAAGCAAAGGCAGAACTGGAGGATTATTATCCTACGAGTCCACATGAAGAGGTATATACATATCTCTGGGCAAGGACGATCCGGTGTCCTCATTGTGGCCTTACAATACCACTTTCACCGAACTGGTGGATCGCCAGAAAAGATAGCGACAGGATCGCCGTTCGTGTAGTCTCTGGAATTGACTCGGATATGTGTACGTTTGAGATTCTGGAAGATCCAGAGAAAGCAGGCTACGATCCGGACTGCGGAACGGTAAGCCAGGGGGGTGCAATCTGCCCCCGGTGCACGAGCACAATTGATGGTGATGCCATTAAGACAGAGGCGCAGGCAGGCAGGATGGGGCACCAGCTCTACTGTGTCTGCACGAAGATCCCCAGGGCACGGGGCAGAGGGAAGATCTGGGTCTTCCGGGCACCAACGGAAGAGGAAATGTTTGCCCTTGATCGCCTGGGAGATCTTGACTCGGATAGGCTATCGGTGCTAAAGACGAGAGGACTGATACCACCTGAAGAGATTATTCCCGGCAGTAAGACTCGTGAACCAATAAATTATGGGATGCCGCACTGGTCGGACCTCTTCAACTCTCGCCAACTTCTCGCCCATGGTACCTATATGGAGAAGTACCTCGAAGCAAAGCAAGGCCTTTTCTTCAGACTGACTCCGGGGACTGATGAATGGGAGTTTGCCACCGCAGTGGCGACATACGGGGCAATGGTGTTTGATAGCTGTGTTAATTATAACAGCATTCAGTCAAGGTGGGATAGCACGCGGGAGGCAATTCGCGGATCAATGGACATGCAGGCTTTCCCGTTCCGGTGGAGTTACGGAGAGTGGAATCAGGTAGTCGAGGGCGCTGGATATGAGTGGGCTGTTGAAAAGACCATCGATTCGCTCACCGAACTGATCGCTCTCATGCCGGAAACCCCGGGGAGCGCTACCATCATCAATGCCGACGCCCAGGCGCTTCCCTGCGATCCAAAGTCCATCAACGTAATCGTCACCGATCCACCATACTCTAACAATGTGATGTACGCCGAGGTCTCGGACTTCTTTTACGTCTGGCTCAAGCGCCTCGTAGGGGACCTCTTCCCGGTACAGTTCTCCGATGAACTGACAAATAAGACCGATGAGGCGGTCGCGAACCCCGCCCGTTTCAACGGCATAAAGAAAGGGCAGGCAAAGAAACTTGCAGACCAGGACTATGCCGCCAAGATGGAGGCTTCCTTCCGGGAGATGCACCGCGTCTTAAAAGACGACGGCGTTCTCTGTGTCATGTTCACCCACCGGAAAGCAGAGGCATGGGAAGGGCTTGCCGAAGCACTCATGAACGCCGGTTTCTCTCTCCAGTCCTCGTGGCCGGTTCACACCGAACCCGGCGAGAAGTTCGGGAAGGCGAACAAAGGAGTCCTTAAAGTCACCGTGCTTCTTTACTGCCGGAAACGTGAAAACCACCGCCCCGGTCGGTGGGAAGACGTCGTCGAAGAGATCCGCCATACCGCATCCTACAAGGTCGAAGAATACAGTCAGAACGGCATTACCGGTCCTGATCTTTTGGTCAGTGTATATGGACCGGCACTCGGGAGGTTCTCAGAATACTACCCGGTCAAAGACGTGACAGGGGCAGTCAGAGGTGTCGGAGATGCCCTTGCCATCGTCGCACAGGTTGTCAACGAATACCTTACCGGGGATGTCCAGGGCGCTGATATGGAGACACTTGCCTACCTAAACCTCCTTCGGATCGCTCACGGCTTAACACTCGAATACGACCTTGCCCGCGTCTCCACCGTCTTTGGCGGCAACACCAGCTTGGACGCGATGGACGTTAGAGGTGGTTCAGGCCTCGTAAAGAAAACAGGAAGTAAAGTCAAGATTCTCACCGCAAAGCAGCGCTTCGCTGAAGGTGTTCTCGATCCGCACCGGCCTCAGACCTTTAACAGTCTGATAGACGTTGTTCATGCCGCCCTCATCCTCTACGAACGAGAAGGGCTTGGGTCAGTTTCCCGAATCCTTGAGGAGACAGGGAAAGACACACGGGACGCCGGGATTATCAGTGTCCTGCAGGCCATTACAACTGCAGGCGAAGGCGGGTCCGCAGACCTCGTGGCCGAGGCCCGCATCGCATCGGCACTCCTCGAAGCGCTCGGGCAGACGCCGAGCGGTGTCGGACGGAGTGGAGAGAGGATCACTCACTGGATATAGGTCCCGTCGCCGTCACCGTGCAGATCCACAATACAGAATGCCTCCGGGTTGTTCCCCACAACAACCCCTTCTTTCCAAACTAAAAGCCGCTGTTGAACTCGTTCTGCCCGCTCCAATGCCTTCTGGCAGACCATAACCTCCCTTTTCGCGTTAGCAAGGAGTAGCGAAGGAACATTCGTGCCTCCTCGCCGAAGCATTTTTCGAAGCATCTGAACGGGATCGTCGATGATGCTTCCCGTCTGAATGGCTTCATCGACCCGTGGCACCAGCGCATTGAGCACCGGATATTCTCGGGCGATATGCCCGGAGAGTGCATCGCGGGTCATGGCCGCAGATGGGCTGCGGTGACTGCCGTTATCATAACTTGCCCAGTACACACCAGCCCGGAAGAGATGACGAACAGCGATCTCTTCCGCGCCAGAACGGATCCCCTCCTGGAAGGTTTCAATGCGGTGTCGATATTCCCCTTCGCGGGCACGGGCATTCTGCCGGACTTTATTAAGAATGTACCCGATCCGTCCCTCACAAGAGCAGGTCATGCAGCATCACCCCGTGCATGCGCCAGAAGGGTATCCATCACCTGGATAACACCGGATCCGGTCACTTCTTCCGGAAAACCACCATCACCTTCGATCTTTATTAGCGTTCCAATCTTTCGGGCATCCTTCACAACATAGAGAGAGGCAGGGAACACTGATTGTTTGCCTGATTTGCTTTCCATGCGTATCAGTGTGGAGACGAACCATTTGACGATAGGGTGAGCTGGTGTCAAAGCGTTCGCGCGCCCCGCCGCCAAAGACGCACCGTTCCACCGATCAAGGTCTGCAGGTATCCCACGAGCGCCGCCGGTGATGTAGAGCCTCGCATCTCGTTCTTCGATAGTAAAGCCCAGTACCGGTGCAGCGGTCCGGATAAACGCCGCAGTTCGTTGAATCACTGCGTCATCCTCAGCAGAAACCCCGTCCCACTGTACACCGGTGAAGACGCCTTCCGCGCGCGTTGCCGCCTCTTTAATTCGCCCTATTTCCTCAACAGTCTCTTCAGCAAGTTGCTTCAGGCGCGCGCCCCGTGCATTCTCATCAAAGGCTCTCCGGAGTTGTTCACTGAAAATATCCTGTGCAGGACCGACGACCAGCTGGTAAATTTCCCTCCTGGAGAAGAGAGCACTATACATACTCGCCTCTATGGACGTAGGATACCAGGTGTTCACCACTGTCACACATGGTGATGTCTGTCCCAACCGATCAATGCGGCCTATCCTCTGCTCTACTTTCGCCGGATTCCACGGCATATCCACATTAATAATAGCACTTGCTGCTTGCAGGTTCAATCCCTCGCTCGCTGCGTCGGTACAGAGTACGATATTGACATCATTTCCTTCAAGCGCCTGCCGTACCTCCTCCTTTCCGACCTTCTCATAACAACCCTTGGTTTTGTCATAGACCGATCCTCCCGATCCTGAATAGAGCGCAATCTCTTCCCTGGCATAACCTCTTTCCAGGAAAAACTGGTGTATCGCTCCAATAGTATCCAGATATTTTGAGAATACCAGCACCTTCCTCTGCTCGGAATAAACCAGATGTGAAACGACCTCGTAGATCTTACTCAACTTTGGATCATCGAGAGACACATTGCCTGGTGCATATGGAGTGAGTGCGGTTTTGAGGCGCTCAAGCGCCTGCTGCTCCGTCCGAATCATAGATGTAATGTTCCTCTGCCCAAGCATCTCCCGCACCGCTTCAACAAAGTCAACTTCGTCAACATCATCTCCTTCTTCCTCGGCAAACAACCGTTCGGCGACGCGAAACAGCGCATCCGTATCGTTATTCAACAAACCGTTCAGAAACTCCAACCGATTAACCACGGTCTGATATGCAGCCGAGAAACTACTGACAAATCGCTGGTGATAGATGCAACGAACAAAACCCAGCGTCCCCCGATTATCTCGCCCCAAATATTTTTCATATGCAGCATACTGGTTCTGGAGATAATCGTCAAGTTGCTCTAGGAGTGCAGCGTGATCTGCGTTTAGTTCCACTGCCTCCTCTGAGATCTTTCGTTCAGGGAAGTGAAATCCAACCCTCTTAAGGCGTCTTCGCGTGTTCCTGACCATATACCATTGAAGTGGACTAAAACTCATGATCAGCCTTCGGAGAACGGTTACTTCGTATGGGAGTTCCTGAACATACATATCGGATGGAACAATGAGTGTCTTCTCGGATTTGAGGAGAGAAACAACGTGCCCAATATTTCCCCCCGTTCTCATCATGCGCACAACCTCGTCAACATGCTGTCCGGGAATAGCTGATACAATAAGTTTCTCAGCGTCCTCCTGCGCGAGCATTTTCACAGCAAATGACTGGATCATCTGGAGAGCAAATGCCCATTCACTATCCTCAATATCCTCATCGTCTTTCTGAAGAATGTCATAAAACCGTTCAAAATTAGTTTCATGAACCCATCTGCCACCCAACCCCAGAATCCGGAGGAGGTCCAGCGCTTCTAGAGATCGAAGTTGTACGGGGGTTGCAGTTAGCAGGAGCAGATGAGGGCAGGATATCCCGATCTCCATACATAAGTCATTCAACTTCGTTGGTTCAGGCGGTCGTCCCGGGATCCGTTTTTTCCGTGCGGCGTGTGCCTCGTCCACCACAACGAGATCAAAACCGCGATCTGCCCCTAGCAACAATTCTTTGACATCGTCCCGTCGAGCATAGTGCCACGACATGATAATGCAGTCTGCTCCCGGAAGCGAGAACGGGCTGTCAGTTTTTCCCAGATGGATCACTTCATGATCCGGGTCAACAAATCTCCGATGAGGTGACGACTCAAATAACCGGAAACGGAGGCCGAAATGAGTATAGAGTTCTTCCATCCACTGTCGGGTGACATTTTTTGGAGCGAGGATGAGAACCCGCTCCACCTGTCGCTCATCAATAAGCCGTTTAATTATCGATCCTGCTTCAAGCGTCTTGCCAAGACCAACCTCATCTGCAATCAGGCAGCGGTAAGGGAACCGAGAGAGAACAAAGTCAGCGGCAAACGCCTGATGAGGGTATAATCTAACAGGACCAAGGCCAAGGTGAGTGAAACCTTTTAGCGATGCAACTTCGTTTACAAAGCGTGCTACGGGGAGGAGTGCGGGGGTCCTCTTCCTGATATGTTCCTCCCGTTCAAGCGGATCAAGCGCTGGAGGTTCAGGGGAATAGAAGCGTTCCCGAAGTTTTAACTTTATGGCTTCTGGCAGGGAGAATACAATATAGTCAGAATGGTCGTTGTGCCATATTGCAGAGAAATCTCCTTTGTGCTTCTGGATGTAGGCATCTGCTCCAGGTCTCCATGACATATGAAGCCAGAGCGATTCCCCATTTACTTCATATGCGCTACGGGTTTCGTTTGCACTGCCAACGGCAGTAACAGTGCACCCATCCGTGTCCTCAAAAATTAGCATCTTGTCATGAAATATCCCGTTTCCGCGTCCATGGTATGTTTTTTTAGGTATCGCAACACGGATTTCCAGCCTATTATTTACAAGCATCCAGGCGAGCGCTTCCAAACGACTTTTGGCAAACAGATCGGTAAGGCCTTCGAGATCCTGAGCGATATTTTCGCCGATCTGTTCAAGCAACTCTTTTGCCCGGGTCTCACTGAGTTCGTACGCATCAGACAACTCCTGGTTCACGTCATGCGCACCAACAACAAGTTTCATATGGCCGCCGTTCTGAATCAACCCCACTAAACCAGCAGCGGTTACAATAAGGGAATTAGTTGAAAAGTAGCCTGATAATCTAGAGTATGAGATTGATTTCCTTAATACAGGTATAATGAAGTCACGAGAAATTCTACTTCCATCCCCGGAGTAACCAACATCAAGCGTCGCCTTAAGCGAGTCATACGGGCAGGTCATATAATTAAGACCAAGACTGTAGGAAGAAATTAATGCATCGGATTTGAATGGCGCTTTAAACCCGCGACGTCAGCCTGATGCGATGGAACCGCTCCGCAGATGGATTGTTATCCTTCGACGGTGGGTCGTGAGAGGAGCATCCCGGGAGAGATACGTTGTTGCCGGGATGGTGAATGCCAGCCGGCACGCCCCTACAGCCGGCACAACCCCGGGGGGAAAAGCGTTATCCTGACGGGGAGGTAACAGGAGTATGATACATGCTTACGGCTGATGGCATCCTCGGAGCGCTGGCAGAACACCGCGAACGGATCAGGAGCCTGGGCGTCCGGCGGATCGGGATCTTCGGGTCGTTTGCCCGGGGCGAAGAGCGCGAAGAGAGCGATATCGATATCCTCATCGAGTTCAAGGAAGGAGGGCGCTCCTTTGACACGTACATGGACATCAAGTTCTTCCTCGAAGATCTCTTCGGGAGAAGAGTCGATCTCGTCGACCGCGATGCCATAAAACCGGCTCTCGCACCGCACATCCTCCGGAGTGTTCGATATGCCCCGGGGGTATCAGATCCCCACACGGGAGCGAAGAACCTTTAATTTTCCCGACGGCAATAGTGATCCATGGAGTGGGGACAATGCCGGTAGAAGTCGACGGAAGACTGATCGATGACACGACAATCCAGCTCGACCGACCCCTGAAACCCGGGGAAGAGAGAGTGGTAGTCAGGTTGAGGAAACACCCTAAAAAAATGACAAAACTCCATGCTCCTGAAGAATACATCCTGAAACTGGCCGAGAAAGACCTTGAAGAGCTGTACTGATGAACATAGCCGATCTGGAAGAGGGAACGGTGTTTCTTGACACCAACATCCTCCTCTACGCCTATACCACTACGCGGTTCTCTCTATCGTGCGAGAGGCTTCTTGAAAAGATACAGGCAGGGGATATTACGGGATATATCAACGCCACTGTCCTGGACGAATTCTTCCACAAAGCCCTCCTCACGGAGTTATATACGGAGAAGCATCTCTCGCCACGGGAAGCGATTGCTTACATCAAGAAATACCCTGAGATCTTACTCGATCTGAACACTCCATACGTCATGGCCAGAGAGATACTGGAAGAGTACAATCTCACGGTCCTTGAAACCTCGAATCTTCCGGGCGATACGCTCCTTATCTCGCAACAGTATGGACTGCTGTTCTCTGATGCTCTCCATGCTGCGTCTGCACGCAAGCACCACATCGACTATTTCGCCACAAATGACCGGGATTTCGACCGGGTAGATTTTCTCACCCTGGCGCGTCCTTCTGCTGAACCGATATCCTGACCGCCCGCGCCGGTCACACCCGTCTCGTAAAAGAGAGACCCATCTCCGGCAAGAGGGGACGGCCGAGGAGGAACGCGTTCTTCACCCCCGCCGGCCGCCCCTATGCCAGAAAAAGAGGGAACGTTTGCACCACAAACAGATCCCGCCCTCCTCACTCCCCGGCGGTACCCCGCTTCCCGCAGACCTGCACCACCTTCTCCGGCTCATAGCGCAACGCAACCTCGCTCGTCCTCCCGCCGGCCTGCACCCGGATCAGGTCGACCAATCGCAGAGAATCAAGCTTCCGCAGTTGCCGGGAGAAGACCGTGTAGCCGACCTTCGGCGTCTCCTCGACCCGGCCGTAGATCGCGCCGGAGACGAGCGGTCCTGATTGTTCCTGCGACAACTCAGCGATCCGCCGGAGCAGCCGTCGCTCATCTTCGGTGAGTGCGCGGATGGTGTAGGCAAGGTGGACATACTTCGACTGATCATAGGCGACCGCGACATCCTCCTCGGCGATCTCGGTGCGGGCGGCGCGCTCCGCGTTCAGCACTGCCCGCTTCACCAGATCAAGCCCCACCCGAACATCGCCCGACTCCATTGTCCGCTCGACGATGGAGTCCAGCATCGATCCTGAGAATACGCCCGGATAAAGCCCGATCTGGATTCGATCCCGGAGGATCTCACGGATCTCTTCGGCGTCGTAGGGAGGAAAATAAATCTCGGAGGGGCAGAACGGGGAGATAACCCACCTGTTCAGTTCCGTGATGAGATCGAGGTCCATGTCGCTCAGCGTCGCAAAGACCCCCACCCGGGCGCCGGGGTAGTCCTGGTGCAGCCGGAGCAGGGTATTGATGACATCACCCAGCGTATTGTTGTAGTGGAGCAAGTTCGCGTCGTCCAGGCAGACGATCAGGCTTTTTTGCTGCCGCTGCAGGGCACCGCCGATCGCATCCAGCAGCGATTTGATCGAGATTCCGGTGCGCGCCGGGGCGTGCCCGAAGATTGCTGCATAGATTCTGGAGTAGACCGTGTACTTCGTCCGGTCGGTCTGGCAGTTCACATAGATCGGCATGACCCTCTGTGTGGTTTGCTCGAGTTCAGAAAAGATCCGGAGCACGCTGGTCGTCTTCCCGGTCCCGGGCAATCCTCTGCAGATGGCGTTCAGCGCCCGCCCGCCTTCGAGAGCGGGCTGGATATGGTAGGCAAGTTCATCAAGCTGGCTTTCCCGATAGTTGAAGAACTCTGGGATATAATCGATTTCGAAGACATCGATGTCTCGAAAGAGCGTTTGGTCGGACATGAGAAGCCGTTTCCTCATACACGAATCATCGGAGGATGGCTATTTATGCGCGAGCCGTGCGTAGTGAAAGTGAAAGCGGCATCGCTCCAAAAGACTTCTGCGTCCGTCTTAGCGTTGCTGCGCCCGAGAGAGGGATTATGCGCGGTATTCAGCATGACCGACTACCCGCCGAGCACCCTCACCAGCACAGCCACCACCCCACCCACGACCCCCCCGGCCCCGGCGCCGAGCGTCGAAACCCTCCGCTCTTCCCCCGCCTTCTCCGCCCGCCAGCCCTCCAGCGCCCGAATCCGGCTCTCAAACTCCTCGTCCTGCGCCTCCATTCTCTGGAGCGCCCGGCAGATCCACTTCACATCCCGGTTCGTCTCGTAGACGAGCTCC
>ENA-UOOH01001960-UOOH01001960.1-fermentation-metagenome-genome-assembly--contig:-NODE-1960-length-18853-cov-4.492020_pt1 | contig 18853 bp, 20 predicted proteins | sample MGYA00245778_ERZ724025 | MGnify/ENA primary metagenome ERZ724025 (study PRJEB28704, sample SAMN03018313) | fermentation metagenome | biome: anthropogenic terrestrial biome; feature: soil; material... | reverse complement strand
AAAAGACAGATCGAGATACTCCAGGACTTCGGTACCAACGTACTCAATTGCAATTGGACCAATCCTTTTAGGAATATTTATTGGAATAAATGCAATGCTTTGGGGTTCTGTCTTTACAGGTTTTATTGCATATTATCTTAATTCATATTATTCAGGAAGAGATTTGAATTATGGAATTAAGGAACAAATTAAAGATATTCTCCCTTCTTTTCTAATTGCATTTTTTATGGCTGCAATAGTATGGGCAATATCATTTATAAATATCACTCCATTTTTATTACTACCAATTCAACTAATTCTTGGATTTATAATTATCTTTGCAATTGGAGAAAGAACAAAGATGAACGAATATATAGTATCAACCATTAATAAAATCCTTAAATGGAAGATAAACAAATAACAGTAACATCTCCGTTATTACCACCTCTTGAAGAGTTTATCCCTTATTTAGAAAAGATATGGGACTCGAAATGGATAACCAATAATGGACAATTTCATCAGCAATTAGAAGAGGCACTATGTGAATATTTGGGAGTTAAATATATTTCTGTTTTCACAAACGGAACTCTTCCGCTAATAACAGCACTTCAAGCCCTAAGAATAACCGGAGAGGTAATAACAACTCCATATAGTTTTGTTGCAACAACTCATGCTCTTTGGTGGAATGGAATTAAACCAGTATTTGTAGATATTGACCCTCAAACTCTAAATCTTGATCCAAAGAAAATTGAAAGAGCCATTACTCCCAAAACAACTGCAATTATGCCAGTTCATGTTTATGGTAACCCGTGCAATATGGAAGAAATTCAAGATATTGCAGATAAATATGGATTAAAGGTTATTTATGATGCTGCACATGCTTTTGGAGTAAGAATAAATGGAGAATCTATTTTGAATTATGGCGATATGTCAACCCTAAGTTTCCATGCAACTAAAACCTATAATACAATTGAAGGAGGAGCATTAATCTGCAAAGACGAACAAACAAAGAAAAGAATAGACTATCTAAAGAATTTTGGATTTGCAGGAGAAACAGAAGTTGTAGCACCAGGCATAAATGCAAAAATGGATGAGGTTCGTGCAGCATACGGACTACTAAATCTTAAATATGTTGATAAGGCAATAGATAATAGAAAGATAATAGCCCAAACATATAGAGATGGATTAAAGCAAATTAACGGTATATCATGTTTGCGTGATATTGAAGGAGTAAGACATAACTATTCCTATTTTCCAATATTTGTGGATGAAAAGGAATATGGATTAACAAGAGATGAACTCTATAATAAACTTAAAGAAAATAATATATTAGGAAGAAGGTATTTCTATCCACTAATATCCGATTTCTCAACCTATAGAGAATTAGATTCAGCTAATCATGCCAATTTACCAATTGCAAATAAAGTAGCAGATCAAGTAATATGTTTACCTATTTATGATAATTTGGAATTAAAGGATGTTGAAAGAGTAATAAATGTTATATTAAAATAAATACTTACAATCATGATTAAATTAATTGGAGAAAAGGTTTATTTAAAACCTATGGAAGAAGCAGATATTACAAACAGAGTAAGATGGATAAATGATCCTGATATTCAAGATACCTTAAATTATGTTACTCCTGTTTCTTTAGCTAGAACAAAAAAATGGTTTAATAAAATGATAGATGATTTTACTAGGTATGAATTTTCTATTTATTCTGTTGAAACTGATGAACAAATTGGTTTTTGTGGTTTGTTTAATATTGAAAAACCAGAAATGAAAGCTGAATCTCATGCTGTGATAGGAGAAAAAAAATACTGGAAAGGAGGTTTTGGAACAGAAACCTTAAAAATATTAATGGAATATGGCTTTAAAGAGTTGGGATTAAATAGAATATATGGCTATCAAAGGATACATAATAATTCTTCTCATAGAATGGTCGAGAAATTGGGATGGAAAAGAGAAGGTTTGTTAAGGCAAAATAAATTTTCTCATGGTAAATTGCACGATGTGTATATTGTTTCAATTCTTAGAGAAGATTATAATAGTTTATAATGAATCATTTTGATTTTACTGAAACTCATGTTGAATATTTAAAAAATATAAGTGTTGATTTTAATTGCAATATAGTAGTTAAAAGGGATGATTTGTTTCCTATAGCACAAGGAGGAAATAAAGCCAGAAAACTACAATATATATTGTATAAAGCGAAAAGTGAAGGAGCTAATGCAATCGTAACTGCAGGAGATATTAATTCTAATCATAATAGAGCTACAGCATTGATGGGTGCAAAATTAGGTATGAAAGTCAAGCTAATAGTTCATAATGATAATCCATCATTAGAAACTTACTCTATGAATATGTTTCTTTCGCGTTTAAGTGGAGCAGAAATTATTTATTGTAGCAAAAATGATGTTTCTCATGTAATGGACAACGCCATGAACAATTTTGTAAAATTGGGATATAATCCATATTATATTTGGGGAGGAGGGCACTGTTTAGAAGGTTCTTATGCATATTATGATGCAGTAGAAAGATTATCAAAGACTATTGATTTTACTCCTGATTTCGTATTTTTTGCATCTGGTACAGGAACAACGCATGCAGGATTACATGTTGGTTTCAGAAAATTATTCCCCGAAACCAAAGTATATGGAGTTAGTATAGCTAGAGCAAAAGATAGAGGAGTAGATGAAATATTCAAATCAATAGAAGAATTAGAACAATATTTAGGGATTTCATTTACTAAAAAAGAAGATATATTATTTGATGATACATTTATTGGTAAATCATATGAATCTATAGAAAATGACGTTGCGAATACGATAAAAAATGTAGCATTGAAAGAAGGTCTGATTTTAGATCCAACTTATTCAGGTAAAGCATTTAATGGAATGATAAATATTATTAATGAAAATAAAGATATCTTCGAAAACAAGAAAATTCTTTTTTGGAATACAGGAGGAATATTTAATTTGTTAACACATAGAGATAAAATATGAATATATTATTAACATCAGCAGGCAGAAGAACTTATATTATTGATTATTTTAAATCTGCATTAAATGGAGAAGGTAAGGTTTTTGCTTCAAATAGTATAGAAACTTATTCTATCAAACAAGCAGATGAATATGTTATTACTCCTCCAATTTATGATGATACATATATTGATTTTTTAATAGAATATTGTCTTAAAAATAAAATTAAGGTAGTAATTTCATTATTTGATATTGATTTGTTTATATTATCAATTAATAAATCCAAATTTGAAGAAAAAGGAATAAAAGTAATTGTATCTAATGAAGTAGTTATATCTATTTGTAATGATAAATGGAAAACTTACAATTTTTTGCATTCAATAAATTTAAAGCAAACAAAGTCCTTTATAGATATTGATGAAACTATTCTTGCATTAGAAACAAATTTAGTTACTTTTCCTTTGATTTTAAAGCCAAGATGGGGAATGGGTAGTATAGGAATCTATAAGGTTGATAATAAAGATGAATTAAAAGTATTATATAATAAGCTTAAGAAGGAGATTTTTAATACTTATCTTAAGTATGAATCTATTTATAATGAAAATCAGTGTATAATAATACAATCCATGATAAAAGGGAAAGAATATGGGTTAGATGTATTGAATGATTTAGGAGGAAATTATGTTACTACAATTGCTAAACAAAAATTAGCGATGCGTGCAGGAGAAACAGATGTAGCAGAAATAGTTGATAATTCCCCTTTTATTAGTATTGCAAAGTCATTATCAGCAAATCTTAAACATATAGGCAATTTAGATGTAGATTGCTTCGTATGTGAAAATGGTGATGTAATTGTTCTTGAATTAAATTGTAGATTTGGTGGGCAATATCCATTTTCACATATTGCAGGAGTCGATTTCCCTAAACAAATAATTGAATGGATAAAAGGGAATAAGACAGATAAAAAATTAATAACTCCTACAATCGGAATAAAATCGTGTAAAGATCTCGTTCCTGTTATTATCTAAATAAATACTTCTTACTTTAATCAATTATACAATAATATGCAACAAGAATATAATTACACACCACTCCCAGAACCTATTCCAATAACCGAGCAGGTTTGGCCTGAAGGGACTTTGCCTTTGGTTTCTATTTGTAGTATTACATATAATCATGAATCATATATTAAGGAATGTTTAGAAGGGTTTTTGATGCAAAAAACTACATTTCCAGTTGAAATAATAATTAATGATGATGCTTCTACAGATAAAACCGCAGCAATTATAAAAGAATATGAAGTAAAATATCCAAATCTTTTTAAACCTATATATCAAATAGAAAATCAATATTCAAAAAAACAAGGAAGTATTTTTGCTCGATTTGTCTATCCAAAGGCAAAAGGAAAATATATTGCCCTTTGCGAAGGTGATGATTATTGGATAGACCCTTTAAAGCTTCAAAAACAAGTTGATTTTTTGGAAGCAAATCTGGAATATTCTGCATGTACTCATCGAAATAAAGTCCTTAAAAAAGGAGTATTAGGGTGGTCTAAATCTATAGATATTAAAAATACTTTGACTGTATATGATCTAGTATGGAATATCCCTTTTCAAACAGCAACAATTGTTTATAGAAAAAGTGCTTTAATAATACCTCCTAATATTTTTTCTTCAATAACTGATACTACTACTTTTATGTTATTAGCTAATCATGGTAATATTTACTTTATTAATGAATATATGTCTGTTTATCGAATACATGAAGGTGGTGTATGGTCAGGAATTACTCCTTTTGAAAGGATAGAGATTAGGAAAAAATTTCAACTTGAAAGGGTTGAATATTTTAATAATAGAAATTTACACGTGGCAAAAGCCTTAAAATATAAACTCTCAAAAGACTATATAGATACCACATGTTTATGTTTGCAAAGGGGTGAAATTAAAAACTCTGGAATATGTTTATATAAAAGTTTTAGATATTCGTATGGAAATGCTCAAATTATACGATTATTTCAAATTATTAAACTAATCTTGAAGAAAATTACAAAGAAAAAATAGTTCATTTACATCTATTATATTTATAGTTTATCACAATTTACCAGAGAAAATTATTTATTATGTCGATTAATACAAATGATTAATATAAAAAAAAATAAAGATTGTTGCGGTTGTTCTGCTTGTGTTCAGGTGTGTCCTAAACAATGTATATCATTTAATGAAGATAATGAAGGTTTTAGATATCCTTTAGTTAATAAGGATTTATGTATAAATTGTGGTCTATGTGAAAAAGTTTGTCCAGTCATTAATCAAAGCAATGAAAGAAAACCTTTAAAAGTATTAGCAGCAAAAAATCCAAATGAGGATATTAGAGTTAAAAGTTCCTCAGGAGGAATTTTTACTATGTTAGCTGAAAAAATAATTGAAGAGGGTGGAGTTGTATTCGGTGCTAAATTTAATGATAATTGGGAGGTCGTTCATGATTTTACTGATAGGATAGATGGACTATATGTTTTTAGGGGTAGTAAATATGTTCAAAGTATAATAGGAGATAATTATAAAAAAGTTGAATCATTTTTAAAAGAAGACAGAAATGTACTATTTTCTGGAACTCCATGTCAAGTTGCAGGATTAAAACTATTCTTAAAAAAAGAATACGATAATTTATTATTAGTGGATTTTGTATGTCATGGAGTACCAAGTCCATTAGTTTGGAGAATGTATTTAAAAGAATTGGTTACAAGTATTGCAACCAAAAATTCAGTTTTCACTGCTTATAAACCAGAAAATATAAAAATAGAAGATATTCAGTTCAGAGATAAAGAAAAAGGATGGAAAAAATACAGTTTTCTTCTCAAACTTTCTGCGACGCAAGGAGCAGAAAAAAATACAGTTTTCTTCTTAGAAACCTTAGATAAAAATATGTTTATGAGAGGTTTTCTATCCGATTTATATCTCCGACCATCATGTTATAAATGTCCAAGCAAAAGCTTGAAGAGTGGTTCGGATATTACTATTGCAGATTATTGGGGAATAGAAAATGTAATTCCTGAGTTTGATGATGATAAAGGTGTTAGTTTAGTCTTAATTAACACAAATAAAGGAGATAATTTATTATCGGAGTTTAATCAGATAAAAATAGAAACATCCTATAATGATGCCTTAAGGGGCAATCCAGCAATTGAAAGGTCTGTTTTATCCCACAAGAAAAGAAATTTTTTCTTTAAGGGAATAGAGACAAATGATATTATTATTCCCACAATTAAGCGAATTACAAAAAAGAATAAGCTTTTTCAATTACAAAAAAGAATAATAAGAAAAGTATTAAGAATTATGAAAATAAGATAGACTATGAAAATATTAATACTCACTCAGCCACTCAGAACTAATTACGGTGGTTTACTTCAGGCTTATGCCTTGCAAACTGTTTTAAAAACAATGGGGCATGATGTTGTAACAGATAAGAATGATTATAGAGGAGTTAAATATAAATTTGTTGTTACATATATTATTTATAGAATTATTAGAGGAGGGATATTAAGGAATAAAAAATACTTACCAATAATTCCTCGACTATTAACTAAAAATAATTATAAGATTATATCTCAAAATACAGAAAGATTTATTAGTAAACATATTGAAACGGTAGATTTCTTTAAAGGTAAAAATAAACCTTCAAAAAGTGATATTGAAAAATACGATTTGTTTGTTGTTGGTAGCGATCAAGTTTGGAGAAAAGAATATAATCAGTATTTAGATAATTATTTTTTTAGTTTTTTAAATGGAAGAAAGGATAAAAAGACTTTAGTCTATGCTGCTTCTTTTGGAGTTGATAATATTGATTCAACTAAAGACAAGTTATATAAAAAATGCTTTAATTTTTTGATTAACAACAAAGCTATTTCAGTTAGAGAAGAAAGTGCAGTAGGAATTTTAAAAGTCCAAGCAAATATTTGTGCTATACATGTTTTAGATCCTACTCTTTTATTAGAAAAAGAAGATTATTTAAAATTAATTGAGGATGATGATTTAGAAGCAAAAGATAATATATTAATGACATATATTTTAGACAAATCAGAAGCAAAAGATAAAATTATTCAGGATGTTAGTAAAAAACTCAATTTAAATAGCTATAAGTTAATGCCAGAATTGAATTTTACTGATAATAGTGTTAATATAGAAAAGTTAATTATTCCTTCTGTTTCAAGTTGGATTTCTGGTTTTAAGGATGCAAAATTTGTAGTTACAGATTCATTTCATGGTGCTGTTTTTTCAATTATTTTTAATAAACAATTTATTATAATAGGTAATAAGAAAAGAGGGTTATCGAGATTTACTTCGTTATTGAAAATTTTTAAATTAGAAAATAGAATGATTTCAGATATAGATGATATAGATAATATTTTATATGAAGAAATTGATTTCACTAAAATTAATTCCATTAAAACTGAATGGAAGAATAAATCAATTTCATTTTTAAAAACTAATATTTAAATTATGCCCGAAATAAGTGTAATTGTCCCAGTATTTAATGTAGAAAAATATATTTTAAAATGTGTTGATAGCATACTTAGCCAATCTTTTAAAGATTTTGAATTACTTTTAATTAACGATGGATCAACAGATAATTCAGGAATAATTTGCGATGAATATGCTAAAAAAGATATCAGAATTAAAGTATTTCATAAAGAAAATGGAGGGGTTAGTTCTGCAAGAAATTTAGGAATTGAAAAATCTTTAGGTAAATGGATTACTTTTGTTGATGCTGATGATTTTATTGAACAAAACTCATTTGAATTCTTTATTACTAATTATGCAAATACTGATTCGGATTTTATTATTGCAAGGTCATTTCTAAATGCGAATGGCAGATTAGAAGAACGTTATCCTTTCCAATTTGAAAATTCCAGTAATTTTTTTGATGGAATTAATTTAGCTATCGATAAAGGATATTTAAGAGGTAGTATTTGTGGTGTTTTCTTTAGGAGAATATTTTTAACTCAAAACAATCTTTTTTTTCCTCTTTTATTAAAAAATGGAGAGGATTCTATTTTTTCTGTTATTTGTTTTATTCATGCTAAAAAGATTGGATTTGCATATTTACATTTTTACAATATAAATGAAAGAGAAGGTAGTGCTTCAAGAAGTTGGAATTTTGAAAGAGTATTATTTATGGTAAATAATATTAGATATTTAAATCAATATATGAATATGCATAAAAATATATCTTGTGAGGCTAAACATATTTTGAATTTTAGTATATATAGTGTTGTGTCAAATATTTATAATCACTTTTATAATTGCTTTTCATTAAAAAGATATTTCTACTTAACAAAAGAAGTTAAAAATGAATTAAACCATAAGATTAATATTGGAAAAATAAAATCTTGTAAAAATAAAGTTTTAATTCTTAATGCATCAATATACTTATTTGCTTTTATTGTGTTATTTAAAGCATATATGACAAATAAATTTAAGTATTAGAATAATGATCCAAAGCCTATTAGTTTACTCTCTTCTTATTGGGATAATGATGTTCTTTTTTTATATGGCTTCATTAAAAAATCAGACAGTAAATTATCCATTAAATGCTAATCAAAATATTACATTTAATTCGTATCAAATATTTATTCCTCTTATTTTCTTCTCAATTGTATTTGGGATGAGATATGATGTAGGCGTTGATCATTTGTCGTATTTAGAGATTTATCTATTTCAAGATGTAAGAGAAAAACATGAGTTGCTATTTACTTCTATTACTAGATTTTCGTTGTTCCTTAATCTTCATTATGTAATTTATTTTTCTATTCTAGCTTTTATTCAGGTTTATTTTTTCTATCTTGCATTTAAAAAAGAGATTTATCTTTTCCCATTACTAACACTTTTTATATTTACCAATGGTGATATAATGTTTTGGATGAATGGAATCAGACAAGCTTTAGCAATGTGTATTTGGATTTATTCATTAAATTTTATTGTTGATAGAAAGCTTTGGAAATATATATTATTTGGTGTAATTGCTTTTCTTTTTCATCGAAGTGCAATTATATTATTTATATTCTATCCAATTTTGGTAAATGGAAGAGATTATTTTAAAAGTATTCCGCTTCAATTAATTCTTTTAGCATCTGCATTTGCTATTAAAGAAGTATTTTTTGATATAATAATGAATTTTAGTGCTGCTATTGATTTTTATATTTCTTTGTTAGGTGCTGATATGTATGAAAGAGGTTATAATATTGATAATTTATTAGAAAGTTTCAGAGAAAGTACAGGAACTGGATTAGCATATATTTTTAAGATTGTAATCAATGTTGTTATAATTCTCTATAGTTTAAAACTAAAGAAATATTATAATTCAAGATGGTTTAATATTATCTATTTCTTCTTTTTTATAGGGTTATTAACTTCTTATATGTTTCCAAGTGGAGCAATATCCTTTACAAGACCTTTTAGATACTTTTACATATTCCAATCAATAATGCTTGCGTATTTTGTTTATTACCTTTATAGAAATAAATCTCTAAATAATAGAATACTAATGATTATTACTATTGTCTCATTTCTTGGAATTTTCTATTTATCTCAAATAACCTCTGATGAAAATTCTCATTTATGGTATCAGTTCTTTTTTCAAAATAAGATAAATATGTATTAATATAGTGTTTTAATTACTGAATTAGGAGTTGGGGAAAATTTTAAATTGTAATTTTTAAATTTTAAATTGATTGCAAACAACTAAACAAATCAACAACTAAACAAACAAAAAACAATGAACGAAGATAAAGAACCAGAGAAAATTGCTTCAATTAAGAGTGAGGCAAAAATTACGCTTGATGATATAATAAATAGAATAGCACAAGAGACTAATATTCCTGAAAAGGATGTGCGAGTGGTTATTGAGGAGATTGATAAAGTGCTTAGGAGTTAGGAATTTGGAATTAGGAGTTAGGAGTTATCCTTAGTTAGGAATTAGGAGTTAGGAATTAATTCAACATTCAACATTCAAAATTCCTCATTCTTTTCAATTCAAAACTCAAAATTCCTAATTGTAAAAACTCCAAATTCAACATTCCTAACTCCACATTCAATAAAACGAGGTGGAAAATGCAAATGGGGGAGGTCAAAAATAGCCTATTTTGGTATGGAAATAGCCTATTTCGCATTGGAAATAGCCTATTTTCGGCTGGGAATAGCCTATTTCTGTCTTAAAATAGCCTATTTTTGGGTGTAAAATAGCCTATTTTTGGGTGATAGTTGTTGAATAATTGACCTCTGTTTGTTGATTAATTGGGCACTGTTTATTGAATATTCATTCTACATTTATTACTAAAAATTCATTTTATGCCAGTTAAGTATCATAAATTAAAGAGAAAAATTGTTGTTAATTCAACTATTGAGGAGAGATTTGTTCCAAAAATGCAGCTTGAGGCTCCTGTGGACTTTGAGCAGATTGCGGAAATGATTGAGAAAAAGAGTACTATGAGTAGGGGGGATATTATGGGGGTGTTGGCGGAGTTGGAAATTACAACTTGTTTTATGTTGGAAAATGGTCATCCTGTTACTTTGGGTTTAATGGGTACTTTCTATCCAACCATTGAAACTGAATCGGTTCTAAGGGCAGAGGATGTTTCCAGTAAACTTATTAAGAGGTTTAGGATTTTATTTAAACCTTCTGTCTATTTAAAGAAAAGGCTTAAACATGTAAGTTTTGTTCTTGGCGACAATGTTGTTAGAGAGGTTAAGTCAAGAAAATAACTAAAGATATACTATCGTTTTTTTTGAGTTAGGAGTTATTCTGAATTATGAATTAGGAGTGAGGAATTAGGAGTTAATTCAACATTCAACATTCAACATTCAACATTCAAAACTCCACATTCAAGAAAAAGATGGTTCTAATTCACTCTATTTATTCACTAAATTGATTTTTCTATGAAATTCAAAAAATCGAAAAAGAAGATTACTACAGGCCTCTCACCAGGTGAGAAGTACGTGGCTAAAATCGTTAAGGGGGAGACAATTCCTTTTAAGAGGATGGCTGAAATGATGGTAACGTCAAGCACAGTGAGCAAAGGGGACACCCTAAATGTTTTGGATTCATTAGTAACCCAAACGCTTTTTATGCTCGAGGCTGGACATTCCGTTAAGTTTGATGGTTTAGGAACTTTTTATCCAAAGGCTAAAGTGAAAGCTGTAGCTACTCCGGATGAAGTGACTGCTGAAACCATTGAGTCAATTGGTATCGGATTTCTTGCTGAAATGGATGCAAGAGATAAGATGAAAAAGGCATCTATCAGCATAGAGCCTTTGGATGAGCCAACAACTGGAGTTTAGTAATCAGAGAGAAGTTCATTGTGAATGCTTTGAACTTCTCTTATTTAACTTGAAAATTATCAGAATCAGAATTTACAAGATTTAAAGATTTACTTGATTCAAGAGATAATTTTGAGAATCTTGATTCAGACAAAAAAAACAGTGAAAATCCGTGTAAATCCGTGGATAAAAAAAATCTGTGGATAAAACCTAAATAAGATGAGATATAAAATAACAAAGAAGAAACAAGCCCTCAAAGATAATGAGGAAAGATATATAGCAACTCTCGAATTAGGAGAATATATTAGTTATGATCATGTTCTTGAAGAAATGCAAACAAGAACCAGCTTGAATAAAGGTTCAATAAGTTCAGTGCTTATAAATCTTAGCGAATTGATAATTTCAAAACTAACACAAGGTCATCCAGTCGATTTAGGTCCAATTGGAAAAATGAAACCAAGAATTTCAGCCCAATCGAAAAAGACAAAGGAAGAGGTTACAACAAAAACAATAACAACGAAATCCACCCTTTATTTGCCTTCAAAGGAGATAAAAGACGCAATGAATGCAGTGAAGTTTGTTAAATCTGATTCTTCGGATGAGGAAGTGGAGGGATAGGGAGAAAAAAATCTATAAGATAGAAATATAATAATTAAAAGTTTATTATGAGGATATTATATTTAGCAGATGATTACCCTAATTCAAAGGTTCATCATAATCTTGCTCAAAGTCTTTCTGAATATTCAAAAGATAATGAAGTTTTTGTCTTTTCCTCTTTGAGGAAATCATTTTCAATTGAAGATAGTAAAAAGAAATATGGGGATTATTCATATACTTATATATGTAAAGATGTTGATATAAATCATTTATCTTATAAATTTAATTTTTGGGAGAAAAGAAATTCAAAACTGAGAGGTTTATTAAACTCAATAGATATTGAAAATATTGATTTTATAATTGCTTCTACTTTATTTTCTAATGGAGTTGTAGCATTAGAATTAAATAAAAGATATAATATTCCTTTTATTGTATCTACAAGAGGAACAGATACAAATTTATATATTAAGAGACTTTTTCATTTATGGTATATTGGAAAGCAAATTGTTGATAATACAAATAATATTATATTTATCTCTGAAAGTGTAAAGAGAAATTTTTTAAACTCCTTGTTCGTTAAACTTACTGTAAGCGATATAAAAGATAAATGTGTTGTCATACCAAATGGTATTGATAATTATTTTTTAGCAAATCAATATCCGAAAAAAGATATAATAAAAGCTAAGAATTTTCTTTATATAGGAGATTTTTCAAGTAATAAAAACATTATATTTATTATTAAGGCATTTGAAAATTTACAATTATTTTATCCTGATATTAATCTTAATTTAGTTGGAGGAGGAGGAAGGATAGAGGGCAATCAAGAAAAAGATATAATTGAGTATGTTAATAATAATACATCAATTAATTATTTGGGAAAAATATTTGATAGAAGGCAGCTTAGTTCTGTAATGAGAGAGAATGATGTATTTATTATGGTATCACATGGAGAAACTTTTGGATTGGTTTATATTGAAGCATTAAGTCAGGGTTTACCAATAATATATACTAAAGGTCAGGGTGTCGATGGATTCTTTGATGATATGAATGTCGGAGAAAAGGCAGATTCAAAATCTATTGATAGTATATATAATGCTATGAAAAAAATGATTGAAGATTATCCTTCATACGAAAATATTGGAGATAAGATTAATCAGTTTACATGGGAAAATAATAGCAAAATGATAATGAATTGCATAAATAATTTAATATGAAAAACTTTGGAATAATTGGGGTTGCTGGTTATATTGCACCTCGTCACTTAAAAGCGATTAAAGAAACAGGGAATAATTTAATTGTTGCTTTGGATAAATCCGACACTGTTGGGATTATGGATTCTCATTTCCCTGATTGTTCTTTTTATACTGAATTTGAACGATTTGATCGCTTTGTTGAAAAGATTAAACATACAGATAAGAAATTAGATTTTGTTTCTGTTTGTACTCCAAACTATTTGCACGATTCTCATATTCGTTTTGGGCTCCGTGCTGATAGCGATGTGATTTGTGAAAAACCTTTAGTTCTTAATCCTTGGAATTTTGATGCTTTGGAAGATATGGAAAAGCAGACAGGAAGAAAGGTTTATAATATTCTTCAATTACGCTTGCATAAGGCTATTATTGATTGGAAAAAGCAAATTGAGAATGGTCCAAAGGATAAAGTATATGATGTTGATTTAACATATATTACATCAAGAGGAACTTGGTATTATACTTCTTGGAAAGGAGTAACTGAAAAGTCTGGTGGTGTTGCAACAAATATTGGTGTTCATTTCTATGATATGTTATCTTGGATTTTCGGTCCTATTCAAGAAAATATAGTTCATGTGTATGAGCATGATAGAGCAGCAGGATTTCTACGTTTTGAAAAGGCAAGAGTTCGTTATTTTATGAGTATTAATGCTGATACTCTACCGCAAGAAGCAATAGCAGCAGGTAAAAGAACATATCGCAAAATTGAAATGGAAGGACAGGAAATAGAGTTTAGCGATGGTTTTACTGATTTACATACAGAAAGCTATAAAAACATATTGGCAGGGAATGGATTTGGACTTAAAGATGCAAGACAATGTATTCAAATTGTTCATGATATTAGACATAAAGAACCAATAGGTTTAGTTGGAGATTACCACCCAATGGCAAAACTACCAAAAACTGTACATCCATTTAAAATATAAATTTATTAAAGTAAAAGGTAAAAACTAAAAAATAGAGGCATTGCCAAACTTTTACCTTTTACTTATTATTTTCTACCTAAATCAATTATTATGGAATTTAGAGATTTAAAAAAGCAATATGAGGTTTTAAAATCTGATATTGATAAGGCTATGATAGAAGCTGCAACATCAGGAGCTTATATTATGGGAAGTCCAGTAAATGAATTAGAGAATTCTTTGGCTGAATATGTTGGAGTTAAATATTGTAAGGCTTGTGCTAATGGGACTGATGCTCTTACCCTTGCTTTAAAGGTTTGGAATATTGGAAAGGGAGATGCTGTTTTTGTTCCTGATTTTACATTTTTTGCAACAGCAGAAGTAGTTTCCTTAGAAGGTGCAACTCCTGTATTTGTTGATGTTGATAAGGATACTTTTAATATTGATTGTAATAGCTTGGAGAATGCTATAAAGGCTGTAATAGAAGAGGGGAGACTAAAACCAAAGGTTATTATTGCAGTTGATTTATTTGGATTGCCTGCAAACTATCCAAAGATTAGAGAGATTGCAAATAAATATGGTTTATACATATTAGAAGATGGAGCTCAAGGATTTGGAGGTAGGATAGGAGATGAGAAAGCATGTAGCTTTGGAGATATTTCCACAACTTCATTTTTCCCAGCAAAACCATTGGGATGTTATGGAGATGGAGGAGCTGTATTTACAGATAATAAAGAATGGGCAGACTTAATAGAATCTTATAGAGTGCATGGAAAGGGAACGTTTAAGTATGATAATGTAAGAATAGGTTTAAACTCACGATTAGATACAATTCAAGCAGCAATACTTCAAGTAAAATTCAAAGCATTTAAGGACTATGAACTTAATGATGTAAATAAAGCTGCTGAATTATATACAGAAAAACTATCATCAAAATTCAAAACTCCATATATTCCAGAGGGATATTACTCTTCATGGGCTCAATATACAATTACTCTTAATTCAAAAGAAGAAAGAGATTCTTTACAAGCAAAGCTAAAAGAAAAAGGAATCCCAACAATGGTATATTACCCAACTCCAATGAGTAAACAAACAGCATTTAAAGATATGAAAAAGTATATTGAGACACCAAATAGTATGTATCTATCCAAAACAGTACTATCACTCCCTATTCATCCTTATATTACAAAAGAAGAAATAATAGAAGTGATAGAAAATATTTAAATAAAATGAAAGTAGCAATTCATCAACCTCATTATTTTCCATGGGAAGGATATATTTCCAAAATGAAAGACGTAGATAAATTCATATTAATGGATGAAGTACAATTAACAGATAGTTCTCCTATGTATAGACATGCCTTATTAACACTGAAAGGTGAAAAGAAGTATATAACTATTCCGTTTGAAAAAAATGATTATAAACATAAGTCTTATAAGAATATTCTTATAAATACACAAATTGATTGGCAAAAAAATCATATTAATTTTCTAAAAGAAAATTACTCAAAAAGTCCATTTTATGGAGAGATAATGGATTTAATATCATGTATTTTTACTAAAAAATATAAGTATATTTGTGATGTTACAGTGGATACAATATTATTAATGAGAAAAATATTTAATATAAGTACAGATATTGTATTGCAAAGTGATTTAAATTATCCAAATGATAGTAAAAAAAATCAATTAGTACTTGATTTATGTATAGCTTCCAATGCGGATTATTATTTATCAGGGCAAGGAGCTAAGAAATATATGGAATTAGAACCATTTGATAAATCTAATGTTATTGTTGAATTCCAGAGCTTTAAGCAAACAGAATATTCACAACATTGTAGTCGAGAATTTATAGCAGGATTATCTATTTTAGATATGTTATTATCAGTTGGAATAAAAAAAACAAAGGAGTGCTTTATATGAAAAATGAAGTTGAAAATATATTAGTTTTAGCTCCTCACACAGATGATGGAGAACTTGGTTTAGGCGGAACTATTAATAAGTTTATTGAAGATGGGAAAAATGTTATATATGCCGCTTTTTCTACAGCAGAACAATCTGTTCCCAATGGATTTCCTAAAGATATTTTAAAAACAGAAGTGAAAAATGCCACAAGGAAATTAGGGGTAAAGTCAGAAAATCTTTTGATTTATCATTATGAGGTGAGGAAATTGAACTTTGTGCGTCAAGAAATTCTTGAAGATTTGGTAAAGATAAGAAAAATGTGTGACTTTGATATGGTTTTTATGCCTTCTCTACATGATATTCATCAAGACCATACAACAATTGCTCAAGAAGGATTAAGAGCTTTCAAAAATACTACATTATTAGGTTATGAATTAATTTGGAATAATCTAACTTTTAATACTGATTGTTTTGTTAAACTTGAAAAAGAACATGTGCAAGCAAAGTGCATAGCTTTAAAAGAATATAAATCACAGGGATTTAGAGATTATTTGTCAGAAGAATTTATTTTTTCGTTAGCTAAAACAAGAGGCGTTCAAGTAGGATGTGAATACGCTGAAGCATTTGAAGTTGTTAGATTATTTTTATAGGAGATTTTATTATGAAAATATGGTATATATGTCAGTTTGCTTCCATGCCTAATGAAGGGAAATATCAAAGACAATTTTCTCTATGTAAATATATGGCTAATGATGTATCCTTATTTGCAGGAAGACATATTCATTCATCAAATTTCTTTTTTTGGAGTTTAAATAAAAAAAATATATATGACGATGTAAATCTTATTCTAATAAATGGTATTCTATCAAAAAGTGGAATAAATATTAAAAGAATATTATCAATGCTAAATTTTGAACTATTTTTATTGATATCAACTTTTTTTACAAAAAAATCTGAGAGACCTGATGTTATAATAGCTTCGTCTTTATCCTTATTCTCTTTTTGTTCTGGAGTAATACTAAGTAAAAAATTTAATTGTAAGCTTATAATTGAGGTTAGAGATATTTGGCCAGAATCACCTATTTTAGCGGGGAAATTAAAAGAAAAAAGTGCTTTAGTAAAAATTTTAAGAAGAATTGAGCTTTTAGGATATAGAAAATCAAATGGTATTGTCGCTACTATGCCAAAGTTTGATTTGTATATGCAAAGGAAATATCCAAGTATTAGTTTTAATTTTTGTCATTTATCACAAGGATACGATAAACAGGTACAAATTACAGAAAGTATAGAATATAAACTACCTGAAGGTTTTAATGTCTGTTATGCAGGAAACTTTGATTTTGCTGATAAAATTGAGTTAATGGTAGATTCTGCAATATTGTTACATGAAAATAAAAATATTCATTTTTATTTTATAGGGAATGGGCCTATGAAAGATGTAATGAAATTTAAAACAAATAAATTTAAAACAATCACTTTTCTAGATTCAATACCAAAAGCAAAAGTAATTTCATTTTTATCAAAATTTAATTTACTAATTATGGCTATGAGAGATTTGCAATTATACGATTATGGAATATCTCCAAATAAAATGGTTGATTATTTATTAAGTGGTAAACCATTATTAGTTGCTTATAATGGGTATAAAGATATACTTAATGAAGTAAATTGTGGAAAATACATTGAGACAGATAACCCTCAATTATTAGCAGATACTATTTTAGAATTTTCTAAAATGGATAAAAATGAATTAATTGCAATGGGAAAAAGGGGTAAAAAATACGCAGAATCGAATATGGATTTTGAAATGTTGTCTACTAAACTCTTAGAGTTTATTAAATTGGTATAATTATGTCAAAATTTAGTTTTACATATCGCTTTTTGAGAGCTTTAGGTTTTAATTATTCTGAAAAGGAATATGGTCAAGTAAGCCTTTGGAGAGTTATTAAACAGTTTTTTGGAAATATTAGAAATATATATCTTATAAAAATGATGAATTGGGCAATTTTAGAACCAATTAATCCGAGAAAATTAAGACCTATAATTCTTAGAAAATTAGGATGTAAGGTTGGAAAAGGTGTTTTTATTGGATATGATGTTTATATTGATCCTAATCATGGTGATTTAATTACAATAGAAGATAATGTCCATATTACTTCAAGGTGTTTGTTGCTTTGTCATCAGAGAAGTATTTTAAGATATAGAAAAGGGGATGATGCGTCAAAATTACCTTATAATCAAGGAAAGATACATTTAGAAAAAGGTTGTATGATTGGGATGGAAACAATGATTATGCCAGGTGTTACTATTGGAGAAGGTGCTATTATTGGTGCATATTCACAAGTAACGAAAGATATCCCAGCTTGGACAATTGCATCTGGTCGTCCAGCGAAAGTTATAAAAGAAATTCCTGAGAGAAAATAGATAATATTATGAATATACTAACATTTGATATTGAGGAGTGGTTTCATTTATTGGATAATGAATCTACTAAAGGGGAAGCTCAGTGGGTGAATTATGAGTCGAGGATTCATAATAATGTTGATAGGATTTTGGATATTTTGGATAGGCACGACACTAAGGCTACTTTCTTTTGTATGGGTTGGATTGCAAGGGAATATCCTGAGGTTATTCGTAAGATTTCTGAGCGATATGAGATAGGTTCGCATACTGATATGCACCAATTGGTTTATGAGCAGGGTAAGGATGCTTTTAGTGTGGATGTTTCTTCTTCTATAAAATTATTAGAGGATATTTCTGGTAAAAAGGTTAAGTATTTTCGTGCTCCTGGTTTTTCTATTACCGAGAATGAGAAATGGGCTTTTGAGGTTTTAGTTGAAAATGGGATTGAGATTGATTGTTCTGTGTTTCCTGCTCCAAGGGCACATGGTGGTTTTCCTTCTTATAAGTCTCCAAAGCCTTCTATTA
>ENA-UOOH01001957-UOOH01001957.1-fermentation-metagenome-genome-assembly--contig:-NODE-1957-length-18870-cov-4.364709_pt1 | contig 18870 bp, 12 predicted proteins | sample MGYA00245778_ERZ724025 | MGnify/ENA primary metagenome ERZ724025 (study PRJEB28704, sample SAMN03018313) | fermentation metagenome | biome: anthropogenic terrestrial biome; feature: soil; material... | reverse complement strand
TTTGAGAAACAGAAACTCGAGGAACTTCTAGTTCCAGTTTGACAGACCACATGCCAGCGCCTCTGCGCCTCTGCGCGAGACCTCCCCATCCGGACCCGGAGCGGCTCCCGCAAAGATCGATGTGGCGTTTTCGGACGGGCCATGGCTGGCAGACCAATACAACCGCCGCGTCAGAGCGACCAGCCGCTGCGATACGGCTCGCCCAGCAACGCGTTCGCGTCGTCGGCGTTGTTGAACCGCCGCTGGTCGGCGTCCCAGTGCAAGGTCTTGCCCGTGCGGAGGGCGATGTTGCCCAGCAATACGAAGTTGGTGAGGGGTCCTGCCCAATCGAAATTGCAGCCCGCGGGCTCGCCGCCTTGGCACGCCTCGAACCACTCGACCCAGGTCCCGCCGCGACGCTGTAAGCTCTTTGGCACCGCCTCGGAACGCGCCTTCAATCCGGGCGTGAGCACCTCAGCACCCAGCATCTGCCCCTCATCCCCGACATAGAGCGTGCCCTCGTCCGGCCAGTCATCAGGATTCAAACCCACAGGACAAGGCGGCCGCAGCCCGCCGTCGTACCAGACCACACGCACCGGCGGCATATCCTCGCGCGCCGGGAAATCATACGTGACAATGGAGGCCAGCGGCGCGCTTTCCGCCATCACACGCGTCGCATAGGCATGGATGCGCTCAGGCTCAAATAGATTTAAGGCGCGGTACGGCGTGTTGAGATAGTGACAACCCATGTCGCCCAGGGATCCGGTCCCAAAATCCCACCAGCCGCGGAAGTTCCATGGGTGATAAACCGCCCCGGCGACCGCGGACGTGCTCGGATCCTGCAGGTTCTGGCCAAACGGCGACTTGATCTGCTCCCATGCAAGGTGTCCCTTGGGCCATTTGTTCTTGTAGGGCCGCTCCTTGGCCGGACCGAGCCACAGGTCCCAGTCGAAGTTCGCGGGGACCGGGTCGCTCCCGTCCGGACGGTTCATTCCTTGCGGCCAGAGCGGGCGATTCGTCCAGACATGCACCTCGCGGACCGGCCCGATCACCCCGCTCCAGATCAGCTCGCAAGTGCGGCAGCCGGCCTCGGTCGTATTCGGCGAGGCGGTCACCTGGGTCGCCACACCGACCTCGCGCGCCTTCGCAATGATCGCCTCCGACTCCGCGACCGTGCGCGTCAGCGGCTTGACGCAGAGCGTGTGCTTCTTGCGCTTGAGCGCCTCCATCGTGATCACGGCATGCGTATGATCCGGGGTCCCGCAGTAGACCGCGTCGATTCGGTCGCCTTCGGCTTGGAACATCTCGCGCCAGTCGCGATAGCGCCGCGCCTGCGGCCAGCGGTCATAGGCGTGCTTCGCATAGATGTCGTCCACATCACAGAGCACACCAATCTCAAAGCCGGCCCGCTCGCACGCCTCCAACTGGGGGAAGCCGACCCCGCCTACTCCGACCCCGGCCACGATCGGCTTCTGATTCGGCGAGACACCCCCGAAGGCGCCCAACACCTCCCGTGCCAGCACCGTCAACCCCAGCGCACCCACGCCACTGCGCTGCATCCACTCCCGCCGCGTAAGCCCCTTCTGCGAGCAATTCATAGCCCCAACCTTTCTCGATGTAATGACAATGATCCCAACCGCAAAGCGGCTGAGCCTGTATTCTGCCACGAGCGGAACCCGAGAATCCAGGTTATTTGCCCGTGCTTGAACCAGGCCAAATAACCCATTGGGCAACAACGGAAGGTCTCCGGATCCGGATGGGGAGGACTCGCGCAGAGGCGCGGAGGCGCAGGGGTAGGAATGCAGATACGTCGGAGCTGTTCTCTGCTAGAGCCTTGGTCAGGCAGCAGGACAATTCTCCAAAAAAAGTTTGGATCAGAGGATGGACCCCACCCACCCCCGTGGCCCGCTCGGAAACGCCACCGCGCCTCTGCGCCTCTGCGCGAGGCTCTCCGGATGGCGATAAGGGGGCAGGTTGGGAAAGTGGCTACCTTTTCGGACCGGTTCAGGCTGGAAAACGAAACTGGGGGGCTGGGAACCAGGTCAAATGGCCTGGTTCCCTGGCCCCCTCGTCAAAACATCTGTGGCGCCCCAAACTTTCCCAGGGGCGTCGTGCCCTGCATGCCGGGAAAGTGAGCGAGCGCCGGTTCTACTGCTGCGCCGGGCGGCGCGGGAAGTTCCGGACGACCTTCTCGCCGGTCACCTTCTGCGTGCCGCGCGTGGTGGTGAGCTCGCCGGTCAGCTTGCCGTCGGCGATCGTTCCGGCGAAGTCCATTTCAAAGCTGTTCTCACCGAAGGTCGTGACAACCTTGAAGCTGACCGCGTTCTCCTCGAGCGTCACCTTCTCGACCGGCAGGGAGCCGTAGAGCGCGCTCAGGTCGGGATTGACCCGCAGCCGCTGCTTGCGGGCACCCATCTCAGACGCGATCTCCAGGTTCCAGGTCCCGATCAGATCCGCGCCGATTCGGGTCCCTTCCACAGCGATCTCGCCACGGTCCGACTTGAATGCGCCGGTGATGGTCCCCTCGCGATTGAACGTACCCTCGAAGGTCGATTCCCAGGTGTTCTCCTGAAAAGTCACGCTCCGCTTGAACGTGAGCGTGCCGCGCTCGTAGTTCAGATCCGTCACTTCGCTCTCGCCACGGCGGCTCTTCCAGACGCCCTTGAGCGCTCCCTCTTCATCGGCGCGAATTTCCAGGGTCGAAGTGATCTCGCGCTCGCCCATGGTGCTCTTCATGAGCCAATCGCCGCAGATCATCGGCATCCGCGGCGCGCGCTCGCCGGTCACCTTGATCTCGCCCATCTCGCCGCTGAACGCACCGGTCAGCGCACCTTCTGCGATCGTCCCCGTGAATTGAGAGGTGCGGGTCTCGCCCTGCTGAGTCGGGATGACCCAGGCGAACTTCAGTGTACCATCCGTATAGGACACATCCTGCAGCTCATTGACCCCGAACAGGCTGATCAATGCGGCGGTCTGGTTGCCATCCGCATCGCGCCCGAACGAGAGTATGGACTCCATCTGGCGTCCGTTGAAATCAGACTTGATCAGCCAGTCCCCGAAGAGACCGCGCGCCTGGCGACCAGGGGCTTGCGCCAACAATTGAGACGCAGTGGTTACACAAATCAACGCAGCGAATACCAACAATTTGAGTGAAGACCGAGCCATCGTTGCACCATCCTTTTGTGGGATTAAATCCTCGAATCGCCTGATCAAACAAAATAAGGTCCCAGACGACACGAACCGCTAAAGAAGCGACAACGAAGCATGGACCCAACAAATTGTATCGACAGTCACCACCCCAATCCTGGATCTGATCATGGCTAATCCCCTCCTCCAATGGACCGCACTATGGCTGGTCATCCCGATGCTCTGCACGGCGATCGCAGCCGCTGAACCCGATCGGATTCGGGTCATTCTCGATTCCGATGCGAACAACGAGCTGGACGATCAACACGCCATCGCCTACCTCCTCCTCAACCAGGAGGCCTTCGACGTCGCCGCCATCACCGTGAACCGCACCCGCGCCGGTGGCGCCATCACCGCCCAACGCGCCGAGGCGGTGCGCGTTGTGCAGCTCTGCGGCCAAGTCGACACCATTCCTGTGCTCTCCGGCGCGGACGCCGATTTCGAGACGATCCGCAAGACCCTTGATCAGCCCGAATACGACGGACACGAGGCCGTGGACTTCATCATCGCGGAGGCCAAGGCGGCTCAGGAGAAACCGCTGGTCCTCCTGCCGATCGGAAAGCTGACCAACATCGCGCTCGCGCTGGAAAAGGCGCCGGAGATCGCACGCAAGATCCGTATCGTCTGGCTCGGCTCGAACTACCCCGAGCCGGGCGAGTACAACCAGGACAATGACGAGCCCTCCTTGAACTACATCCTGGACTGTGACGTCCCCTTCGAGATCGCAATCGTCCGCTATGGCAAGCCGACGGGCACGGATGCGGTCCGCGCCACGCTCGAGGACATCCGCACCAAGATGCCGGGCAAAGGCCCCCAAATCGAGCCACCGGTCGAGGGGCGCCACGGCGGGAGCTTCCGCTGTTTCGGCGATTACGCGTTGAGCCTGTTCGAGAACATCCAGCTCCATGGCGATCCGCCCTCGCGCGCCCTCTTCGACATGGCCGCGGTCGCCATCGTAAAGAACCCGGATTGGGCCAAGGCGCGCAGCATCCCCGCCCCGATCCTGGAGGCCGGTCAATGGGTCGAGCGTCCCAACAACCCGCGCAAGATCATCCTGTGGGAGAATTTCAATAGCGCGCGCATCATGGACGACTTCTATCAAACGATGGAAGCCGCGACCCCGGCCAAGACCAGCGCCTCGGGGACTGAACGCCCCAACATCTTCTTCTTTTTCGCGGACGACTGGGGACGCTATGCCAGTCTGCATGATCAGTTCCCGCCCAATCAGGCGTTTCAAACGCCCAACCTGGACCGGTTCGCGCGGGAGGGGGTCCGCTTCCACAACGCCTTCGTCACGGCACCCTCCTGCACACCCTGCCGGAGTTCACTCCTCTCCGGGCAATACTTCTACAGGACCGGTCGCGGCGCGATTCTCCATGGTGCACAGTGGGATTCGAGCATCCCCACCTACCCGCTTCTGCTGCAACAGGCCGGCTACCACATAGGCTACACATACAAGGTGTGGAGTCCCGGCTCGCCGGTTGACGCGCCCTACGGCGGCAAGGCCAACGAGTACGCCAAGGCCGGCCGCCGGTTCAACTCCTTCTCGCAATCGGTCACCAAGCTGGTCAATCAGGGGGTCGGGCTCGAAGACGCGAAACAACAGGTCTACGCGGAGGTCATCCGGAACTTCGATGACTTCCTGGCCGCCCGTGAACAAGGCCGGCCGTTCTGCTACTGGTTCGGTCCGACCAATACGCACCGCACATGGACGCGCGGCTCGGGCAAGGCGTTGTGGGGACTCGACCCGGACGCGCTCAAGGGGCGCATGCCGGCGTTCCTACCAGATGTACCCGCCATCCGAGAGGATATGTGCGACTACCTGGGCGAGGTCCTCGCGCTGGACCAGGTCCTGCCACTCTTCCTCGCCCGGCTCGAGGAGCTCGGGGAACGCGACAACACACTTTTTGTCATCAGCGGCGATCACGGCATCCCCGGCTTCCCCCGCGGTAAATGCAACCTCTACGATTTCGGCACCCAGGTAGCACTCTTTGCCCAGTGGCCTGCTCGCGTGCCGGGCGGCCGCAGCCTCGACGATTTCATCAATCTCATGGACCTGGCACCCACCTTCCTGGCCGCGGCCGGGGAGGAGATCCCGGCCTGCATGACCGGTACCAGCTTCCTCCCGCAGCTCCTCGCCGATGGCGAAGGCTGGATCGACCCGGATCGCAACTTCGTCGTCACCGGCAGGGAACGGCACGTCGCCCTAGCACGCGAGGACGGACTCCCCTATCCGCAACGCGCCATTCGCACCCCTGAATACCTCTATATCAGGAACTTCGCTCCGGATCGCTGGCCCATGGGCGCGCCCGAAGGCACCGGCACGGTCCCCTTCCCGCCCGATGCCAAGGCGCTCGGGAACAATACTTACGCCGCGTTCGCCGATTTGGATGCGAGCCCGACCAAGGCCTGGATGATCCTGCACAAGGATGAGCCGCAATGGCGGACCGCCTGGGAACTCGGCTTCGAGAAGCGGCCCGGGGAGGAGCTGTACGACCTGCGTAACGATCCGGATCAGATCCGCAACCTCGCCGATGCCCCCGCGTACAACGAGACCCGCAACGAACTCAGCCACCGTCTCATCCACATCCTGGAGTCCACAAACGACCCCTTCCTGCCGGGTGCAGGCAACCAACTGCCCCCCGATTTCTTCGCCATCGACCTATGACCAATTTCATCTTCAGCACCTGGGTGAAGTTCTTCTTCCTCTTCACCCCGTTTTTTGCGCTCTCCATGTTCCTCAGCATCACCAAGGGGCACACAGAATCCGAGCGGCATAAGCTCGCAATCCAGATCTGCCTCGCGGTGACCGGGTTCTGCCTGCTGCTCTTCTTCTTCGGCAACGCTGTATTCCGGCTTTTCGGCATCACCCTGGACGCGTTCCGGGTCGGCGCCGGCACCCTCCTCTTCCTCTCCGCGATCCGGCTCGTACAAGGACCGGAGTCGCGCGCGCCCGCACCGCACGAGGAGGACATCGCCGTCGTTCCAATGGCCATGCCGGTCATCGTCGGCCCCGCCACAATCGGCACATTGCTGGTCCTCGGTGCCGAGATTCAGGAGCCTGTCGAAAAAATCGTCGGCTCTGTCGCACTCATCCTGGCGGCCATCAGTGTCGGGGCCATCCTCTATCTCGGCCACGCGATCGAGCGCGCCCTCGGCATGCGCGGCCTCAACATCCTCAGCAAGATCACGGGACTGGTCCTCTCCGCGCTCGCAGCACAAATGGTCCTCACGGGCGTGCAGCACTTCCTCTTCGGGGGAGCGTGATCCAAAGAAACACCCCACGGCGGCCCCGATTCTGGAGCCACCGTGGGGTTTTTTGAGTGATCGATGCCTGTTACGGCTTGGGCACCAATCTCAGGTAGTCCAGACCGAACATGTAACTATCAACGGCTTGCGGGTTCGAACCGACCAGTTCCACGGTCAGCTTGTGCTGCCCCGCAGCCAGGGTATGCACGCCCAGGCTCACTTCGTCGTTGGCGACGCCGTTGTTGAACCGGTCGAACCTGCCCGCAGCGGTGTCGTCCACCGAGATCGCGACGATCCCGTAGTCGACCGCCTTGGTCAGGCTCGCCATGACCTCGTAGCGGCCGGCCGCTTCAACCGGAAACTCCAGGACCAGGCGGTCGCCTTCCGCTCCGAACTTCCACCAGACCTGTTCCTCGTTGCTCCAGCGGAACTGGGCACCGCCCTGGCGCTCGACCGTTCCGCCCGTACGCTCCAGGACCTTCAGATCCTCGCCTTCGATCGCGCCCTCGACCTTGTAGACCTCAACGATGTCCGAGCGCTCCTGCGGGACGGTCAGTGCCGCGGTCCCGGGATCCGGCTCGATGTTCCAGCTCGCACCCGGACGCGCGTACCAGAATGACGCCGGTGCGAAGTTCACCGTGGTGTGGTGCCAGTGCCACAGCTCCATGTCGAACTTGATCGACCGGGTGAACGGGATCGCGTCCAGAGAGCGATACCGGCTGTTGACCGTGAACCCGGGGACCAGGTTGCCCGCCCCCGACGGTTGCGCATGGAACGGTGAAGCGAAATACTCCGGCCGGCACCAGGCATAGCCGTAGTAGTCCTCGGTCCCAGTCCCGAAATGCGATGGGAACGCCTCGCCGTCGACGAAGATCTTCTCGTCGCCCTCGCCCCACCAGGCTGCCGCCCCGTTGAAGACCGTCAGGGTGTCGCCCACAAAGACGCCTTCGCCCTCGACCGTCACGTAATTGACGTCGAATGCGCCCTCGCCCGGAGCGGTCGCACCCTCCTTGAAGGAGCTTACCTCGGTCAGCTGATGCCAGCAGCCGTGGAAGTACATGGAGCGCTCATCCCACTCCCAGCGCCCGACCAGTGCGGAACCATCGCGTATCACGACGTCCTGGTCACCCAGGTTGGTCAGTGTGATCTTGCACGACTCTTGGAACGGCATCACCCAGAACGTGCTCATCAGGCCGTCTTCCGTCACCTCGGTATACCAGGTCTGGTGCGGCTCGGACAGGTAGCCGCGACCGAAGAACTCCCCGACCGGCACCCAGACGGTCTGCTTACCGTCGAACTCAATGGAAAGGACCGTGGACCGCAAGGCCTGCGGGAGGTTCTGCGCCTCGAGATTGAGCGACAGCCGGCGGATCGCGCCGGGACGATCGATCGCAACGGAAAGGTCCTGGCCGGCGCCAATCGTGCCGCCGAAGTCAGTGGTCCGCCGACGGGAATTGTCCGGACCCGACCGCAGCAACCGCTTCTGGACCGTGTCGATCTTCGCTTGGGCCGCCTTGATCTGGTCCATGGCAAAGGACTGGATCGGAGTGCCGGAGGCGTAGGTCCGGTAGTTGATCTGGTAGTAGAGCGCCTCACCGCGGTGCGCGCCATCATCCACAAAGACATCCGTCTCGTAGGTCACCTTGCAGTGCTTGGCATACGGGATCGGCAGGTAGAGGTTGTGCCCGCGCTGACCGTACGGGGTCTGAGGCGAGACGCCCTCGGACAAGGTCCCGGTGACCAGTCCGCCGCCGTCGATGATCTCCGTGATCGGACCCTCGATCGCGGCGGTTTCATTTCCATCGAGATAGATCCGGAGGGTACCGTTCGAGAACGGCTCACCACTGGGTCCGTGCCAGGTGCCCCAGATCCGGACGATCGCGCCCGGCCCGGCCTCGTCCATCAGCACGTATTCCTTCCGCCCGTCCTTCTCCTCGGTCCGGACAAACCAACTCCGATCCATGTTCGCGAACCAGCCGGGCTGATCCGGCGCCACCGAGCCGCGGTCGTAGCTGCTGGCTTGACTGCATGTGTAGCTCACAGCAGGCAGCTGCGCTAAATGATCACGGTTCACCATTTCATCCAGCAAGCTCTCCAAGGAGACAGGCTGAACGGCCATCCCGGGGACGGTGAGAATCAGCGTGCCGCAGATTGCCCAAATCATCACGTTGTTCATCGTGCTTTCAAAACCTTCTGATTCAGCTTTGAGAAAAGACCACCGGCCGCCGATGGCAGGCTCGGCGGAAACCACCGAAGCCCATAAAAAAAGAGGTGGTCGAAGATCAGGCCTAATAATGCCTGTCCATGTTGCAGCTGACCAGCAGAATCGGGGAGCATCCCCATCCGGATCCGGAGAGCCTCGCGCAGAGGCGCAGAGGCGCGGTGGCGTTTCCGACCCGGCAAAGGGGGTGGGTAGAGGCCCATCCTCTGATCCAATCCTTTTTTGGGAATTTTTTGGTTTACCGTTTCCAGAAAACAAGCCCGTTGCGAGAGTCGTCCCCTCAACATAGCAAGAGCCCGTCCGAAAAGCCTGTTAGACCCCAACGAAAGGTCGCCATGGCCGGATTGGGAAGGACTCCCGCAGAGAACGCAGAGAACGCAGAGAACGCAGAGGGCGCAGGTACGAGTAGGAGTAGGAGTAGGAGTAGGAGGAGGAGCACTGTATGAGAAGACGAGGCCTGCTTAAACGGGATATCTACATAATTCCCCTAAAAATGTAGGAGGCAGAGCATTGGTTCTACCCACCCCCAGAGGCAGGTCTAAAACGCCACCGCGCCCTCTGCGGGAGGCTCTCCGGGTGGTTGGGAACAGCATGTTGGTTAATCCGCTACCTTTTCGGACGACCTCTAGCAAGGGCCCAGAAACGTTCACGTACACAGCGAAGCGGTACACGTACACGATGATGCGGCGAGTACGAGTTCGAGGGGTTGCCGATCCGTCAGATCATTGTCGAAATCGAAATCGAAATCGGGATCGAAATCCGGATCGATCCCTGCTTTGTATGGCGCCTGGCCCTCATGGACCGCTCAAGCTTCGCTGCGGGAGGCCTGCCCATTCCCCTCCTCTGCGCCTCTGCGCGAGTCCTCCCCGGCTCGCTCGCGCTCACCCACAGCGGACTCCCAACTCCCGTATTGGATCGGCGGCCGATTCGTGAGAGGATGATGGCATGAACACCTCTGAGGATCATCCACGTAAAGCATTTCACTGGAGAGGCTTTTGCAGTCTCCTGCTCTTTTGTTCCGGCATGGTCATGCTCGTCTCGAGTGCCGTGCTCTATACGTCGCCGCAGGGTCGCATCGCGCACTGGACCGGTTGGAGCATACTCGGACTGGAGAAGGAGGAGTGGAGCGCGGTCCACATGGTGTGCGGTCTGCTCGTGGTCTTAACTTCCATCTTTCATATCTACTTCAACTGGACCCATTTCATCTGCTACATCAAGCGAAAAACTGAGTCGACACTGCATCTCAAGAGGGAGATCGCGCTGGCTCTATTGGTCAGTGTCGCATTTGTGGCCGGTACCATCCTGCAGTGGCAGCCGTTTCACGCGATCGTCCAGTGGAACGACGACATCAAGTCATATTGGGCGGCCAACTCCAACGCGACCCTGGTCCCACACGCCGAAGAGTTGACGCTGATCGCCTTTGCCGAAGAGATTGGGATGCCGTTGGATGAGGTGGTGACCACCCTCGAGGCAGCCGGCTTCGAGGTCAGCGACACCTCCATCCAGATCAAAGACCTCGCCCGCCAGCAGGGGATGACCCCGAATCAACTCCACGCCGTGCTCAAGCCGGCGCCCTCCGGCCGCGGTGGCGGCGGTGGCGGCGGTGGCGGCGGTGGCGCTGGAAGAGGGCTCGGTGGCGGAGGCAGCTCCGGAGGCGGGAGCGGCGAACTCAGTGGTGGAGGTGGTGGTGGTGGTATGGGGCGGCTCACCGTGTCACAGCTCTGCCGTGAGCATGGGGTTGACCTCCAGCAAGCGCTTCAACGGCTTGACGCAGCGGGGGTGTCTGCACAGGAGGGCGACACCATTCGAGCACTGGCTGACGCGGCCGGATTGCGTCCGACCGCCGTCACCGACATCATCCGCGGTCCCGGGGACTGACCCGATGACCCACCAAGCTGGGGGCCAGAGGCTCAGAAGTAGAGATCGCGCTTGCCGGTGTTGCGAATCGCTTCCAGGCGGGAGATGACCTCGGACTTCATCTTGCCGTCCTCCATCTTGGCCAGTTCCTTCTCCATGAGCCGGGCCCCGACGGCCTGCGTCTCGGGGCTGGCATAGTCCGAGAGGTACTCCTGCAGGGTGCACATCGCGTTCGGCGAGCAAAAGCGCTTGATGAAGCCGGGGATGGCAAACTCCATGAAGTGCTCACCGGTCCTACCCAGCCGATAGCATGAGGTGCAAAAACTCGGAATGAAATCATCCTCCATCAGCTCGCGCATCACCAGGTCGAGACTGCGTATATCACCGAGATTGAACTGTTCCTTATCGAGCGCCTGCAGCTCCTTGCCCTCGGTGTACCCGCCGAGTTCGATCCGGCTGCCGGCATCGATCTGGGAGACCCCGAACCCCATCGCCTTGCGACGGACTTCCTGGGTCTCGCGCGCGGTCATGATCAGGCCGGTGTATGGGACCGCCAATCGGAGCACGGCGATGAGCTTGATGAAATCCTCGTCGGAAACAAAATGGGTGCCGTCTATGTCCACATTGGTCGCGGGCCGCATCCGCGGGAAGCTGATGGTGTGGGGGCCGACCCCGAACCGCTCTTGCAGGAACAGCGCGTGTGATACCAGGCCGAGCACCTCGAACCGCCAATCGTACAGACCGAACAGCGCGCCGATCCCGACGTCGTCGCAACCGCCATCCATCGCGCGACTCAAACCATCCAGGCGCCACATAAAATCGCCCTTGCGCGTCTTCGGCGGGTGGCATTGGGCGTAGGTCTCCTTGTGATACGTCTCCTGAAAGATCTGATAGGTGCCGATCCCGGCTTCCTTGACGATCTTGTAGCCCTCGACATCCATGGGAGCCGCGTTGATGTTGACCCGGCGGATCTCTCCGTGCGGTTCGGATTTGGTGGCGTAGACCGTGCGAACCGTCTGTGCGATGAACTCGGCATCGTAGTCGGGATGCTCGCCGTAGACGAGGATCAGGCGCTTGTGCCCCTTCTTCTCCAGGGCGACCACCTCGCGCTCCAGCTCCGGAAAGGTGAGGGTTCGGCGGGTGATATCCTTGTTCGATGCCTTGAATCCGCAGTAGGAGCAGTTATTGACACAGCGGTTTCCGATATAGAGCGGGGCGAACAACACGATTCGATTGCCGTACACCGTCTCCTTGAGCTGATGCGCCGCCGCATAGATCTCCTGCGTCAGCTCCGCGTCCGCGTTCAACAGGTCGGCGGTCTCCTCAAGCGTCAACGCCTGCTTTTGAAGGCTCTTGGCCAGGATCTCCCGCACCCGACCAGGCTCCGGCCGCGGCGCGGATACCAGCGATTGCAGGCGCGCGTCATCGATGAAATCCACCGCATTACGACTCAGTTCCATGGTTGGCATCGGCATGGGATCACTTCCTATTCTTTGCGGGCAACAGCGGGGACATCGCCGCGAAGGCCCTGCAGCAATACATCAATTCCGACCGCGACACAGCGCGGGAGGTCCATTCGGGCGTACTGCCCGACATCATTGGCGAACAATCCCTTCCAAAGGGAGATGATCATGAGGCAGGCTTCGCGCGGAGCGATATCGGACCGCAGCACGCCGTCCGTCTTGGCACGCGTGAACACTTCGAGCAACTGCACGAAGAGATCCTTCCTAAGCTCGCGGAGCACGTCTTCAACCCCTGCGTGCAGTTCGTCGGTCCACTCCATCTGGAACGAGAGGAAATAGGCGAATTTGCGGCAGACAGGGTCGAGCATGATCACCCGGGAACGCTCCACGAAATGCGGTTGGATATGCTCCCAGCAGTCGAGCGGGACCGCCTGTGCCTCGACCAGGCGCTCGCGGCGCTCCGTGAAAAAGCGAATGAGGGCGAGAAACAGCTCCTGCTTGGACGCGAAGTGCCAGTAGACCGCCCCCTTGGTCAGCCCGATCCGGTCCGCGATATCGACGAATGTCGTGCGGTCGTACCCCTTCTCGGAGAGCAACTCCAGGGCAGCCTCGAGGATCCGCTCCCGCGTCTCCATCGCCTCTTCTTTGGTCCGCCTCGCCATCGTCGACTCACCTACCTCCCCCTACCATTTCAGACTCACCACTCCACTTTACATACCTACCCGCAGGTATGCAAGAAAAAGTAAATAGCGGAAAGTGGGTAGCCCAGACCGTCTCGGTCTGGTAAAAGAACGCGCGGTGTCAGGGTCGGGGTCGGAATCGATGGCAAGCACGATTCAGCCTGGATTATTCGTAACCCAAATGTCCACTGCCGCCCAAAGCCTACCTCCGAGCTGCGAGCACCTCTGTGTTCTCGGTGACCTCTGTGACCATTCCCGAGAGCCTCCGGGCTGACCCCGAGCACCGCATAGGCGATGCGTGACATCGTCAGCTTAGCCTGCTATATCCCGTTGCATTCGCATCCGGAATCAACCGAGGCACCCGGATGCACTCAACCCAGCCCCCATCCGGAGAGATCCATGAAAACCGCTTCCGCACGCCACATCCTCGTCGACACCCGAGAGCAGTGTGATGAGCTCAAACAACTGATCCTGGACGGTGCCGATTTCGCCGAGATCGCGCGCGCACACTCCAACTGCCCCTCCGGCCAGGATGGCGGGAATCTGGGCGAGTTCTACCCGGGTCAGATGGTGCCGGAGTTCGACCAGGTCGTCTTCAACGAGGCGGTCGGAGTTGTGCACGGTCCGATCCAGACCCAATTCGGGTTCCACCTGGTCGAAATCACCAGCCGCAACGATTAATCCGACCTCGCCTGCACACACGAACGAATCCAGCGGTCCGCGCCTGAACGAACGGACGGACCGCTCCCGCCTAAGCCCCGGACCCAAGCCCCAACCATAGCCGTCACTCCATCCCAACGTTTCGACGGAGACCTCACCATGCCAAAGCCCCTCCCCCGCCCCGTCCTCCTCCTCCTCGGTCTCGTTCTGGCCCTGTCCCCGGCCATGCCCCTCAGCTACAGCGCCGAGGCGGCCCCCGGCTGGCCCCAGTTCCGCGGGCCCACCGGGGACGGCATCGTGGGCGACCAGGGATCCGTTGGCGAACTCCCCGTTCGCTGGAGCGAGGATGAGAACGTGCGGTGGAAGACCGCGATCCATGACACCGGCTGGTCCACCCCCGTCGCGCTCGAGGGCAAGGTCTGGCTCACCACAGCCACACGCGACGGTCACACCTTCTTCGCCCTCGCCATCGATGCCGAGACCGGAAACATCGTCTTCGATCAGCCGCTGTTCGAGTGCGAAACACCGGAGCCTCTCGGCAACAACGTAAACGGTTACGCCTCGTCTTCGCCGACCATCGAACCCGGGCGTGTCTACATCCACTTCGGCAGCTACGGCACCGCCTGTCTCGACACCGAGACCTACGAGGTCCTCTGGCGCCGGACCGACCTCGAATGCCGCCACTACCGCGGCCCCGGCTCCTCCGCCATCCTCTTCGAGCAGCTGCTCATCCTCACCTTCGACGGCGTCGATCAGCAGTATGTCGTCGCGCTCGACAAGACCACCGGCAAAACCGTGTGGAAGACCCCGCGCACCACCGACTTCAACGATCTGGACAAGGACGGCAAGCCCTTCAGTGAGGGCGATCTGCGTAAGGGTTTCACCACCCCGATTGTCATCGACTGGCAGGGTGCCAAACAGCTCATCAATCCCGGCTCACGTACGATGTACGCCTACGACCCCTATACCGGCAAGGAGCTCTGGAAGGTCCGCCACCACGGCCACTCCACCTCCGCCAGCACCGTCTTCGCCGGCGGACTCGCCATGATCACCACCGGCTACGAGGACAGCCAGCTCTGGGCCGTGCAGGTCGACGGTCGGGGCGACGTCACCGATTCCCACGTCGCATGGAAAGTTGGACCCAAGGACGTCCCCCAAACACCGTCGCCCATCACCCTGAACAACCTCGTGTTCATGGTCAGCAACACCGGTGCCTTGACCTGTATGGCCGCCGAAACCGGAGAGGTTATGTGGCGCGAGCGGATCAGCGGTGGATATATCGCATCCCCCATCGCCGCCGACGGCCGCATCTACTTCTTCAATCAGAACGGCAAGACCACCATCATCGAGGCCGCCGACGACTATCGCGAGATCGCCGTCAACGAACTCGATGAAGGATTGATGTCCTCGCCCGCAGTCTATGGCGACAGCCTCATCCTGCGCACCAAGACCGATCTCTACAGGATCCAGAATTCCGCGGCCGCTCAAGGCATGCGCGATTCGAACCGGTAGCTCCCAGACCCGATCTCGAAGACCGCTGTCCCCGGGCTGTTCCGCAGAGGGGTCACACCCTCCGCGCGAGCGACAGGGACACCCGATTCCATGACGTCCTGCGGCGACCGCGCCGGGATGTGAACCGTAGCCTTGGTATTGACCGGGACCGTGAACTCGAAGGTCACTCGGTCGCCATTCCGCTGCCACGCGCTCGCGATCCGGCCGTACATGCTGTCGTAATGCCCGTTCGCCGAGGTCAGATCGCCGACGACCTGCGGTACGAGCTGTATCTCCCGGAACCCGGGCGCGGCCGCACGGATCCCGAGGAGCCCCGAATAGAACCACTCCTCGATATGCCCCAGCATGCAGTGGTTCTGCGAGAGTGCTGGATTCGTGTCCCACGCCTCCGTCAGGCTCGTGGCGCCCTTGGCCAATTGGTAGAGATAGCCAGGGCCCTCCTCTTGACAGAGCATCTCATAGATCAAGTCACTGCGCCCGCCCTCCAGCAGCGCTTGGACGACGTAATAAAAGCCGATATCACCTGCGGTGACCCGATTGCCGCCCGCCTCTATGATCTTGGCCAAGCTCTCCAGGACAACCGGTCGTGCCTCCGGCGCCACCAATCCGAGCACCAGCGGCATCGCGTTGCCGGTCTGACTATTGCGATCGTATGAGCCCTGGTCGGAATGAAAAAACTCCCTGTTGAACGCACCGGCCACCGTCTGCCCCAATGCGGCATACTCGGCCGCCTCCGCCGGGTGACCAAGGAGCTCGGCCACGCGGCGTACGGTGTCGATATCCTGGTAGTACACCCCGGTCGCGGTCAGCCCCAGCGAGGTCAATTGCGACACGCCCGGCGATGCGGGCCCGATATCGCACCAGTCACCGAGTCCGTACGAAACGATATGCCCCTCGGCCTTCCCGCCGAGGTAACCGACGTACCGCTTCATCGTCGCGTATTGCTCCTGCAGGATCGTCGGGTCGCCATACATCCAATAGCTGCGCCAGGGCGCGATCACCGCTCCACTGCCCCATTCCGGGGAGTCGCGGAAACCGCCGGCAAAGACCACATACTCCGGTGCGATATCGGGCACGAGCCCGTCCTCCAACTGCGCCTCGCGCATGTCCCTCGCGATCTTCTCGTAGAATCGCGACGAGTCGAAGTTGTACATAAAACAACCCGCCAGCAGATGCGTACACTCCAGCCAGCCGAGCTTCTCGCGATGCGGACAGTCGGTCAGCACACTCTTGAAATTGCTCTTGATGGCCGACAGGATCAGCGCGTGCACACGGTTCACATCCGGGTTGGAGCATGCAAACTCCCCGGCTACCGCGGCATCCGGATAGAGGAATTGCCCCTCCATCCCCTCGATCCGTACGACGGCATCGTCGGCCCCAGCGGCAGAGTCCGCCGGCACCCCGCCCTCAACCTGAACGTACCGAAAGCCGGTATACGAAAACCGCGGCGCCCACTCCTCTATCCCCTGCCCCTTCAGCGTGTAGCTGAACCAGACCGGGCCGCCTGAGCTGCGCTGCGTGACCAGTCCCTCCGCATCGAGCAACTCACCAGTGATCAGCTTGACCGTTGCGCCGGCCGGGCCTTTCAGGCGGATCTTCGGCCAGCCGGAAAAATTCCGGCCCAGGTCATAGACCCATACACCGGGGCGCGGCTCGGTCACTGCCGCGGTTTCGAACCGCTCGCGCACCACGACCGCCGGACCGGACCTCGTCGTCAGCACACCACCCGGGCCCTCGCACTCCACGGCAGCACCCCACCCGCCGGCGTCAAACCCGGGCCGGTCCCAGCCGGGGAGCTCAGCCCTGGCATCGTAATCCTCACCCCCGAAAATGCAGGAGAACCGGATCGGCCCCGGCGCCACACGCCAGCCATCGTCCGTGACAATCCGCGCCGAGGTGCCGTCCGCATACTCGATGTCAAGTTGTGCGATCAGCTTGGGCGGACCGAACGAGCCTGTGAATTTCACGTACCGGCCGCCGGTCACGTTGTACATCCCGTTGCCGAGCATCACACCGAGGACGTTCTCGCCTTCGACCAAGCCTTCGGTCAGGTCGTCGACCCGGTATAGAGCGCGCTTGCGATAATCGGTCCAACCCGGCTCCAACACCGCGTCACCGATTCGCTCGCCGTTCAGGGATGCCTCGAAAAAGCCGAGCCCGCAGATCGCCAGCTCCGCCCGGCGCACAGGTTTCTCCACCCGGAATGTCGTGCGCATCAGCGGTAAGGCTTCGCTCACCTCCGCCGTGATCCACTTCGCGGCCCAGTCGGCCTCGCTCAACAGCCCCATGCCCCACCGCGCCGGCGGACTCCAGTCCGAGACCCGCCCCGCCCGATCCGCGACCTGCACCTTCCAGAAACACTCCTGCCGCGACGCCAACGGCTTGCCCGCGTAACGCACATGCAGGTTCTGATCCGAATCGACCCAACCGCTCTCCCACAGATCGCCCCGATTCTCTGCCAGGGTCGCGGCGCTTCCGGCGACGAGGATCCTGTAACGGCTCTGCCCGAGGCCGCGCGCATCCGCCCCGGCCCCGGGAATCAGCTGCCAGCTCAGGCGCGGTTGGGCGACGTCGATGCCCAGTGGTTCGGCCAGGTACTCGCACGAGAGCGCCGTGGGCGAGATCGATGCGCTCACTGCCGGCGCAGGCTCCGAGGTCTCACGCGTCGCCCGGCCGTGCAACCCGCCATTCGCATCAAACCAGAGCCGATCCATCGCAATGAAACGTCGCCATTCGACCCGGTCGTTCGTCTTCTGGTGGTAGATATGCCACCACTCACCCGCGGAGTCCTGAATCGCACAGCCATGCCCGGGCCCGAAGATCTTGTCCGATCTGTGCACGATCGGGTTGTGCTCCGCGCGCGTGAACGGACCCATCGGACTCGATGCAGTCGCATAGCCGACGGCATAATCCGGTGTGTCAGCACCGGACCCGCTGTAGAGCATGTAATAGGTTCCGTCGTGCTTGATCAGCCACGGCCCCTCGGTCACATGTCCAGCCCGCCGTTCCCAGTCGGACTCCGGTTGCAGCAGTTCCTTCGGCTCGCCTTCCGGCTCGGTCGGACCCGACATGGCCTGTACGCTGATGCGGAACCCCGGGAACTGGACGTAGTAGAGATAGAGCTTGCCGTCGTCATCCCGGAACAGGTGCGCGTCGATGGCGCGCTCGAAGAAGGTGCGCTTGACCTCGAACGGACCGAGCGGTCCATCCCCTTCGGCGACACCCACGGTCTCGTTGACTGTGAAATAGAGGTAGAACCGGCCTGTATCCGGGTCGCGCCAGACATCGGGCGCCCAGACGTGCGGCTTTCCCGGTCGGAAGACAACGGGGCCGCGCTCCCAATCGACGAGGTTGGTCGAGGTATACACCCGTGTGCCGTTGTCTCCATCGACCCCGCCCGTCGCGTAGAGGTAATAGACCCCTTCATGCAGGATCACGCAGGGATCCGCGAGGTTCCCTTGGATCAAAGGGTTCTGATAGCTGCCGGCGCGGAGCGAAGGCTGCAGGAGAAACAGGCAGGCGATGACCAGCCCCCCAAGTGTCCCCCGGCCATTCATTGTTAAGAACTTCTTCTTCATTTTCATCATATTGCTCGAAGTCGAATCAAACGCGTTCAGTCTCATTCAGCCCTCCCATCAAACCATAGAGCGCGGCCGATTTGCCACCTATCATTTTCTCAAGCGACGCAATTCATGCCCAATCACAACAGCCTGGTGCATACCAGCAATTACTGGGTCTTCCGGCTCTACGTCGATAACGATACCATCGGGGCTGTCGCACCTGCCGGCGATCAGTACCAGCTCCAGGTTGAGCATGTGACCGTGATCGGTGACAACAATTACGTGGTGCGGTATGACTGGACCGGTACCGGTTATTCCACTTTCAAGGCGATCAACAGCATTTTCGGATGGCCCAGTGCCTCCTCGTTCTGTTCACGCAACAAGGATCAGGTAGCGGCTGTTGTAAGCCAGAAGATGCAGATTCTGGCGACGAGTTTGGGGGCTCCATCCGATGAAGCGATCCCGAGGGCCCATATGCCAAGGCGGTGAGCTCCAGCTCATGC
>ENA-UOOH01001956-UOOH01001956.1-fermentation-metagenome-genome-assembly--contig:-NODE-1956-length-18878-cov-98.142910_pt1 | contig 18878 bp, 13 predicted proteins | sample MGYA00245778_ERZ724025 | MGnify/ENA primary metagenome ERZ724025 (study PRJEB28704, sample SAMN03018313) | fermentation metagenome | biome: anthropogenic terrestrial biome; feature: soil... | reverse complement strand
TAATACCTGGTGAGCGGGGAAATTGATGAGCTCTAAGCCAATCGCCCTGTATATTGTACCGCAGCGATTCTCCAGGATTGTATCGAAGCACCACCCGGCGTTCTTCCGGTTGTTTGTCTAAAAAAAGATACCTGTCGGAAGGGAAAATAATCCCTATTCCTATCCAGCCGATCTCCGGGTCTTGAAACCCCCAGCTACCCATCACCCCAGCTTCCCTGTCACAGAAGAAGCCTTCGGTGCCCAATGTGGTTAAGGTAAGACCAATAGCTAAGGTCCGCCCTCTTTCGCCTCCTTCGACAAAAATCTCAATGGGAGAGTCTTTTCTTCCGGCAATGGCGGAAGGGCGGATATAGACTGTATATGGACTATCTGCGGGCCCAACATTTTCAGCTACAAACTCTAAGGTAACCGTATCAGTGGTTTTTTTTAATAGCCGTGCCGTAAACACCGGGTCTCCGGTTTCTTTCTCGTTCCTTACAGGGTAGGCAACTCCATCAACATACAAAACCAATCCCCCGCATCCGCCTGTTTTTCCGACATGCAGAATATCCATTCCCCAACCGTTTGTATCTTTGTGATAATTGCCGCTTTTTGAGATATTCTTATATATCAATGTATCAGTTCGCTTTCCAAACAGGTCAAAGTGTCCGTCATAACAACGAAAAGCAGCTTTCTCAGACTCCCATCCCCAGTTCGGGGGAAACCACGTATTATCCCATGCAACCCCATTTTTATCAGGTAGAGCCCTTAATCCTGCCACCCAGGAAGAGTAATCTTGCACGGTATTTTGCAGCTTAAACTCCTCCCGTATCAGCTGTATCATTTTCTTAAAATCCCCTTTTGTCCGCTCCGCATCTATTTTTTTCCAAAAGTCTCTCTTTTTATATTGCTTTTTCAGATTAAACATCCTCCGATCTGCAGCAATCCTCAGGTAATAAAGCATGGATTCATCGCTGTTAACAAGGCGTTCGGACAGATTTTTCGAAAGGATATCGTTCTGTATTCTTTTTTCTATCATATTCCACACCTCGTCCTGTTCCAATCCAGGCTTTAGAGATCTCAATGCACCTATCAACATATTGTTCAGCAAATAGAGTTGTGAGGGGAAATCAGCAACTACAGGTGAATAGACAGGACCAAGCTCTTCAAAACGCCACCGGACAGACTTTACCTCTGACACATCAAACTGCCAGCTGTCATCAAACCTGCCATCTCCATTGATATCGACTTCTACTTTATCCAAAAACCCATCATTATTGGTATCCGTCCACAAATAATACATATCTTCTTTGTTGTCGTAGTCATAATCAACTCTCAGCCATGTCTTGTCGCTGTTTTTGATATGAAGCCGACCTTCGGCAGGATTGAAATAAAACTCATTTGGCAGGGATGGCTTTGTCAATACCTGATAGCGTTTGTTGTATGGGCCACAATCGGGGCCTCCGATAACAGGAAATTCAAATCCCTTTTCGGTAGAGGGCGCTGCAATAATTCCCTCCCATCTCTCAATATCGGTACGCTTACCGTCCCAGGCTTTATTCAAATCATTTTCGTCCCAGGTCATTAAAACTTTCGACCATTTTATATCGGAGAAAAAAGAAATTGCCTCACTTCGTTTTAATACTAGGTGCGAAGGTATATCCCTGATAACAATGGTTTCACTTTGCTTTTTCTCTACACGCAAAATATTGCCCACCTCACTGTGTTCATCGGAAGCCCATGTGGTTACTCTATTTCCAATTTCCAGCCCGGGAGCGTATGCGGATAAGGAAACGTCGAAATCTCTGGGGTTGACGACGGTTGCATCGTTATCCAGGTCAAAGCTCCATCGTATAGTATGCACCACGTCTTCCTGCCCTGACACCCGTAGCACCTCCTCCGTAATGCCATCTCCATCAAGATCATAAAATAGGAACGGATTTTCAAAGAAAGGTGTCCAATATTTTTCACCGGGTTTTATATAAAAAGCAAAGAATGTTTCGTCTCCACCGAAATGAGTGTTGTTTTGACATGGGTTTTGATAATAGTAGTAATCAACATCGTACCACAACAAATTATCATCTCCGTCATCGCGGCCCCACCAGGCCCTTAAACCATACCTGGCATCATAAAAGAACATTGACATAAGGTCAACATCACGATCGCCATCTATATCTTCGTAATCAACAACTGCATCTACCTGCCCATCTGCATTCCAGTCTGCCAAATATAGATCACTGTCCAGATCAGGTTCACCGCCCATCTCCAAATCACCATCTTCATCAATAACACGAACCAATATGGGCCGTTTACTTTCGTTATGACGGGGATCAATATCAATAAACCACACTTCCTCCGGCTTTCCATCACAGTCATGATCTATGTAGTAACGTTTTCCGTGCGTATCAGAAAGTACTTTTTGCACTATCACCTGGTCGAACTTTGCCAGATCTCCAAAAACCCATTCAAAAGCCAATTGTTTTTTCTCTTTCTCTGTCAGATTTGCTGCCTGAACATCAGTAAGCAGGAAACACAAAATAGCTCCAAATAAAGCTGTTTTCATATTTTTAGATAAATTTAATAGCTTGTCCGGACGTTTGAAAAGGATTGGCATGGAAATCTTTTTCTTTAACGTGGCTTAACAATTATTCTCCGGGTTCAAATGTACATCAATGGTTACTCCCCTGTATTGATTGCTGATTAATTCTTATTTACCACAGCTATCGACATAAATGTTTTCGAAAGCAAACAAAATGTTTTTTATTTAAGCAACCCATTTCTCAAGATACGCAAAGATCGCACGTTGAAGCATCTTAACGTCTGTTGAGCTTTTTTCGTCTCAGCTCCTGCTACGGATCACCTCTGAAACCTGATCAATGGCATCGGTGTGTTTTTGTTGACAGGCGGGAAGAGTTGGCCTCCATACGGTCTGCATAAACCCTTTGAGCCTCTCTGGCGCTATTTTTTTTTCACAATATTTGACTGTTTCTCTGAAATTAATATCGTTACTGTGGTTGCTGCCAGTCGGCACCTGATCAAAACCGTGCTCTTCAAGCTGATCGTATATTCTTACATATTTTTCATGCAAAGGGTTGGCAAACTTTTCAAACTGTGTCCCATAATACCAGTTGCTCTGGAGAACCGACTTTGGCATCTTTTTAAAGAATTCATCCGGGAAACTCCATGCATAGTCAGACCAGATCCAGGGGCGTACGTTTTGTGTTTCAACCAGTTCTGTCAGATAATAGAAATCATGCCACCAAAGGTCGCCCTGCCTAACCACCACATTCTGATGCGTCCTCTGATTGTCAGCGGTTTCCTCGTCCATGCCGAGGTGGAAAAAACGGGGTTTATCAAACAGGTCGATAACTTCATTAATCAGGTTGGAACATACATGATAATAAGTATCGGAGGATACCATTCTCTGATAGGGCCCTAACCACGCTTTGTGCCCAGTTGAAAAGTTTAGTTTGGGTATGGGTTCCAACCCAAGCCCACGAATAATCTTTAATTCTTTCTTCAATTGGGATGTGCTCCATGCACCATTGACAGCAATTTCAGGATGGCTGTCGTATTTTACACCATCTCCCAAATCGATTATAACCATATTCATGCCCTTATCGGCCATTCTGATTAATAGACTGTTCCACATCTTTTTATCGAATGTAAGGTCGGGATGATATTTATGAGCCCAAAGATAAGCCTCCCTGCAATCATTACCTTTGAATACAGTGTCCTGATAGGGCGAAGGGGTATGATCCTCCCACATATTGTAACTCAAATGTAGCAGATTTGCCCAGATAAACTCCTCTTTCTTTCTTTTGGCAGGTTGCGCAAAAGCAGATCCTGCCAAATTGGCCATCAGACCCGCAGCAGCTATGCTCTGAATAAATTCTCTTCTTTTTATCATTTTGGAAATTGTTTAAATTGTAGTTGTGTTCACAACTGTTTATCTCTTACTCAAGTTTCGCATATATAAATTAAAACATTGTCAGCAGTGCCTCGGCATCCATTTCAACCCTGTTTACTGAGAGAATATTGATTCCCACATTCTCCAGCATGTAAAAATCGAGTTTATCGGCAATAATGTCATCTTTCATATTTATCCAGTCCCTCTTGCCCAACAATTCACATTAGCTCATAAAAAATGTTTATGATAAGTGGTACCGGTGGAATACAAAGAGCGTTCTGGTTTTTTAAGTAAACTTGTCAGTTCTAACCGAAACACATGCGAAAGTCATAGATCAACATATTTCCAGACGGAACAAGTTATGATATCTAATGAGATGATGTGTACTCATTGTACCATTTCTTTGCTTTTCCTGCCAATTCTATGGCGTTTAGTATATGCGTTCTGTTCTCCTCGGTAGTGAATCTCCATGACGATTGGATGAAACCCAGAAGCTTCTCATCAGATATATTCTTTGTGCAAAACTTCACATTATTCATAAAGTTTTCATCGGTACCTTCATAATAGTTACTACCACCGGGCACCTGTTCATAACCGAGCTCGTTAAGCGTTTGGTAAGCCTTGATAGAGGGATTGTTTTCGGGATTAAAATTGTTTCTGTTATACCAGTTGCTCTGCAACACCGATTTGGGCATCATTTTCGCAAATTCATCCGGATATTTCCTGATATAATCCTGCCAGACCCATGGACGGGATCCATTTTTAAACACCTCTCCAATTAAAAAATAAAAATCGCCCCAATACTGCTTGTTCTGTCTGATTGAGATGGAATCGAAGGTTAGATGATTGGGTTCATACTCTTCATCCATACCCAGATGAAAAAAATCAGGCTTTTCAAAATGGTAGCATATCTCAGCTATAAGATCCTTGCATACCTGATAATAAGCGTCTGAAGATACCATTTTGCTATAGGGCCCCAACCATGAATCGTGATAGGTGGAAAAATTCAACTTCGGAATTGGACGAAGCCCCATCTTGCGAATTTTAACCAGTTCCTCTTGCAGCTTTTCGGTTGACCAGGCACCCTTTACAGCTATTTCAGGATGACTCCGGTATTGCACAGCATCACCCAGATCAATCACTACCGTATCCATTCCTGCAGCTGTCATACTCTCCAAGGCTTCATTCCAGAGAGATTCGTTCCATTGCAGATCATAATAATAGGCCCTCCACATGTTTACGCTCAGATGCATCAGGCATGCCCACATTTTATTTTTCGCGCCAGATTGCATACTTGCAACAGTCAAAGACTTTGGATTGGAAAAAAGCAATTTAGGTGAGCCGGCAACAGCACCTATTGCTGCCAGATTGCGTAAAAAATCTCTTCTTGTTGTCATCTTCTTATCATTTATGATTGAGTAAATTTTTCATTGACTGCATCAAAACATCACCTGCTCCGGGGAAAACGCCCGACACCTCAACTTCATAGCCACCCTGTTTATAAGCTTCCCGGGGAGCTATATATCCCGGTCCATAATCTCCATAAGCGGCAACAGTCACGAACAAATCGGGACGTACATTTTTAGCAAACAGTTGAAATTCCACAAAGCACTCTCCTGGAAGTCCAATCATTCTAGCTTTACCTATCTTCAAGCAAGTGATATTAATTTCTCCTCCATTCCTGTATCGTTGAATATATGCAACTGCAGGAACAATTGAAGCAAGTGTCTCTTTATCTTTGGAATTCTCCCATCTTTTTATCTCTTCAAGACTCTTGTCAGAAGGGTACAGACGTACCGGCTGAACCAGCCACTCGACCGATGCTGCCGAAACAGCTTCTTTCTCTGTAGCTTCCCAGGCTCTTTTCATACCATCTGCCAGGCGTTGAGCGAGGATCCACCTGTTTATCCTGGAGCCGTCGTTATATTTTCCTGCAGCAATATTACCGCCGGCTCCGTTAAAATGGATATGCAAAGCATCAGGGACCTCCAGCTGCCTGAGAAAGCGGGCTATTCCGGGAAAATCGGGATTAGCAATACCGGTACGGTAATAACTTTGCGGATGAGTTGCATAAAAGCTTAGGACAGCCACCGGCTTTTCGTTATCCCAGAAACTGATCAGAGAGACCAGGGGATCTATCAAACCCTCGGGTTCTTCCCTCAGCTTTATATTTCCGCAGGCTGAAAAACGAGAAGCCTTGACAAGTGAATCGCTCCCAAAAATACGACGATTGGAAGCAACCTGGGAGACTTCAGACTTTCCAAGACCGATATGCGTAACTGTGAAAAATTTCTTTAATGATTCTTTAACGGCTTCTGCCAATTTATTCATCAGTTTCCGGTCATATTCACTTTCATATCCACCGGGATCAAGGCCAGCTTCAATCAACAACTTCTCCGCGCCAAAATCTGAACGTGGAGCATCGTGTTGATGAAGAGTGTGCAAAGCGACTCTGTCGGGGGTAGTTCCGGCTGCTTCAGCCAATGCTTCTCTGAATGCAACATGGCTTTCATTAGCAATACCAATCCAGTCAACTGCACATAAGACAACAGGTTTTCCTGATCCCATTATCACGATTCCGCGGGCACGGAGTCCCAGATCCCAGCTATTGTTCATTACACCATAAGCCAGTGCTGTACCAACAGGAGGTGTAGCATCGAGGTCGAAAACAGATATTTTTAAAGAGGTGTCGGCAGGGGATATTTGATTTTCAGCCTTTACTACATGAGAAATCAAGATTAAAGACAGAAGCATAAATACGTATCTCAAGCTTTTGCGAAGTATCATAATATTTACATTAAAAAATTATTTATTCAAGTAGACTCATCTGTTTAATTATTGTATATCATAACCTGTGAACATTCGATGAAATCTATTGGAGTCCACGATTTTCATTTTATCAAAGTTCGTTATGATAAACCATATAATACTTTAAAATTACGCAAATCATCTTTCAAAAAGCGCAAATGCGAGAAAATATCTGTAAATTGTTTTGTTGTTCTGAAATTCAATAAATATCTTTATGCTTAACATTATTGATTGAAATAACAAAGCGATAAATTATCATATCATAAATCACTGAAAATCTAAAATATGAACTATCTCATAGGTGTCGATATCGGAGGGACAACCATCAAAGGAGGGTTAATAAAAGGTAAGGATCTGATCAGGCAGATTGTACGTGATACAAAAGCCTCTGAGGGGGGAGAGACAACACTGAACGTTTTAAAGGATGTGATCCGCCAGCTAACGACGGTAGATACCACAGCAATAGGTATTGGGGTACCTAGTGTTGTCGATAGCGAACAGGGAATAGTATATCATGTTCAGAATATAAGAAACTGGGATGAGGTCCATCTGAAATCAATTCTTAAAAAGGAGTTTGATTTGCCCGTTTATATCAACAACGATGCCAACTGCTTTGCCATGGGTGAACGTATCTATGGTTTGGGACAAGATTACGAAAATTTTGTGGGAATAACGTTAGGGACCGGTGTTGGGGGTGGAATAATCCAAAAAGGCCAACTACTGGCCGATGCCAATTGCGGTTCAGGTGAATTTGGAGAAATGCCTTATCTGGATGGTAAACTGGAAGAATATTGCGGTAGCTTTTTCTTCTCAAAATATAACAGCACTGGTTATGAAATTATGCAGAGAGTGGAGACGGGCGACAAAGAGGCCACAGAAATCATGAACGAATATTCAATGCACCTAGCCGTACTGGTGAAGATGATTGTTCTCTCCGTTGACCCACAGGCAATTATTTTTGGCGGTGCAATCTCCAAATCATTCCATCTTTTTGAAATGAAGATGGTCGAAAACCTGAAAGACTTCCCTTTTCCAAACTCTATCAGAAAATTAAAGATTTTACGTTCGCAGCTGCAGGACATCGGCATCTTAGGTGCTTCTGCCCTCTGTTATTGATATCATCCTCATATCAACAAATCCTAAAAAGCTGGAACAATCTATCTTTCATTCATACTTGCTTATAGTAGCCGAAAATTTCAGGAAATAAAAATTCCGCCGGGATTTTTCGTGCGTCAATATCACTAATACCCGGCGGAAGGAAAGAATGAGAGAATTTACAAATGGAATATTATTACAGCTTCATTTCCCAACCTTTTTGATATTTCCTGCTCCATAATTTGGAGGCGGCTGGATTATCTAGGATATGAGCATTTAAAGCATCTGTTCTGAATGTAGTTTTTGTGCGCTGGGCAATATTTCCCAAATGTGCCAGTGTTGTGCTGATACATCCCACATTGATATCGGCATTTAACGGAGAGCCTTTTCTGATGCCGTCAAGAAAGTTGGAAAAATGGAACGAATCCAGTTGCTGTGTGGGATTTATAGTATCACCTGCCTTGAAACTCATTTCACTGGTTACATTTTCAACAAGCTCATTTTTAAGATCATATACTTTATAGGCGTTACCTCCTCCAATGACCAAAGTGCCAGATTCGCCGTAGAATGCGCAACCTACCGAAGAGTCTTCAATATTGCGGCCGTTGCAACTCCGGCCTTCCCATGTGATCAGCTTGTTGCCTCCAAATTCGAGGTTCACGATCTGTGTATCCGGAAATTCCCAGTCATCGCTATAAAGGTATCTGCCTCCTGAGGAATCAACATGGGTAGGATAGGTTAAATCCATACCCCAGCGGAGAATATCAAGAAAATGTACGCCATTGTTGCCGGCTTCACCGGTACCCCAATTATAGAACCAGTGCCAGTTATAGTGGAGATAGTTGTCTTTGTAGCTGGCTACTCTCGGTGCCGGCCCCTGCCACAGTTCCCAGTCGAGCCAATCAGGTATGGCAGTAATATTTCCTGTACCTATCGACGGCCTGTTGTTTGCGTACCAGGCTTTACCGAAATAAACCTTACCTATGATGCCATCTCTTATTTCCTGTACCGCTTTAATAACATTAGGCCACGATCTACGCTGCATACCGGTTGCTGCAACAATGTTGTATTTCTTCACAGCCTGCATTAGTATTTCATCTTCTGCAGGATTATGACTCGTAGGCTTCTCCAAGTACACATGTTTCCCGGCTTTCATTGCCATCAAGGCGGCCGGTGCGTGCCAATGTTCGGGCGTGGCAATGATAACAGCATCCAGATCCTTGCGTTCAAGCAACCTTCTTAAATCTTTCTCTCCTATTGGTGTATTGCCTGCAATATTTTTTACATTGGCAATACATTTTTCCATAGCACGTTTATCTACGTCGCAAACATAAGCTATCTCACACCCTTTTTCCCTTGCGAAACCTCCTGCCAATGCATTTCCACGCGAGTTTACACCTATGGCACCCATTTTTATTTTATCATTGGCACCGGCAATGTTTTTATAGCTCTTTGCACTAAAACCAGGCAATATTCCTCCTACAGATACTGCAGCTGTTCCGATTGCTACATTTTTAATAAATCCTCTTCTTGTAGTCATAGTATATGTTTGTATAAATCAACGTTCAATTAAATCAAGATATCCCTATTCACATATTCAGGACAAATATGTTTTCTTGAATTTAATCCTGTTTTTAACCGCCAATGAAAAGCATCAGACGCTTCTTTTTTGTTAGCAGAGCATAACTCAAAAGTTCAATCGACGGTATATTAAGAGTAAACACATCTTCTGCCTATTGATTATTGAAAAAACTCAAAATTAACCGTGCTTCAGCTTCAAACTAGCGAAATATTTCAATAAAGGACAAACATATAAAAATAAACTGTTCCTACTTTTACTTTTTACGTATAATTATCATCAAAAAACGCAAATAAGAGTATTGTGCCAACTACAATCGGTATTTTTCAGTTCAAGATATGAAATAGTATCATTCCTATAAGCGCTCACTTCCTATTTTTTCTCCTACAACTTTAATTAACTGGAGGTCATCCTCATAGGCATCTTGAAACAATTGCCAGATCATTACTCCCGCAAAGTCGTTATCCAGGACATACATGCATTTTCTGCCAATGGTTATTCTGCCGTTATAATATGTTTTACTTACGTTATCTTTATCAGCTATATCTGTGGCAGTCAAATTGTATTTCCCGTCAAAGGCGCTAATTACTCCATGAAAACGAATGCTACGAACTGCATCTGGTTGCACTCCTTCGTCCCATGTGTATCCATAGAATGGAAGCCCTCCGATAATTTTGTTTTTAGGTGTTCCATATTGGTTAACCCAATAATTCAAATCACTGACAAAATGATCATACGAAGCATGCTGTACCGGTGTGGATGTAAATGAATCGTGATCGTAACTCATAACATTGATGTAATCAAAATAGCGTTGCCAATCTGAAGAGTAGTTCAACCAGTTGCTCACCACTGCGCATGTCATAAGCATATTCTCATCTTTCAATTCACGCAACTTTCCCGATAAGTTTTATATAGGTTTTTTAAACAAAACCATTAAAAACACCGCGGGGGGGTTGCCAAGCGGTTAGGGGTGCGCCCCCAAAAAGAGTGTCAACCGGCAACATAATTTAATAAAAAAGGAGATCGAAGTCTCCTTAAAATTAACTATCATGTTGCTTATGAAATACAAACGGTTAACTTCGGAACATAGATACGTAATTTATTTGGGTATGAAAAATGGTGATACCCGGAAAACCATTGCAAACTTGATAGGTGTCAGCCCTTACACGGTGTCCAGGGAAGTAAGACGTAACAAAAAAAAGAATGGAGGCTACTCATGGCGTTTGGCACAGGAGATGGCTGATGAGAGGAAGGAGCGTCTGCCCGGGAACAGGGCTACCCCGGAATGGATCAAACAGAAAGTGTTCCGCCACGTTCGCAACGATTGGTCACCCAAACAGATTAGTGGATTTTTAAAGAAACAAGGGGAGAAATTCCAAGGAGGTTATAAAGGAGTATCTCCAAGTGAATACAGAAAAGAGATGGTGAATAAGCAATGAGTCTGCTCTTACTTCCGCATATATATAACATTAGAAAGTACTGTTGAGCCCACTTTAACAAGTCGTTTTGTAAAATATGATATTTGATTTTCAAGTGATTATGATGTCAAATCTTCTAATTTGAGACTTTTTCAAGCAGACTCACTGTTTAATTAATTGTCATTTGACTCTATCAGTCGTTGAATATCTTTACGGTGACCATATACGACAATTACATCATCGTGATTAAGAATACTTTCTGCAGTAATAATATCTCCGGTTTTTAATATGGTAGTGGGTACTCCCAATTTATTGATAACATTTATCTGTTTCAGCTTTGTAAGCACAATCACGTTGTATTTTTTGTTAAATTCAATTTCTTTCAACGACTTACCTATCAATCGCTTCGGTACGTGCATTTCCACAATGTTAAAATCTTTGGTCACTTCAAAAAGATCAACATAAGCGGTCGCCGACAACTTCAATGCCCATCGTTCGGCAGTCTCAATTTCGGGACGAATAATCTCATTAATTCCCATAGCTTCCAGAATATTTTCCTGCAAAGGAGATACTGAGCGGCTAATAATGCGTTTAACGTTCATCTTTTTCAGTAAAGCCGTAGTCATTAGGTTATCACCTTCGCTTGACCCAATACAAACTATTGCAACGTCGGCATTTTCAAGTGGCAGGTTTTTAATTGCCAGCGTATCTTTGCAGTTCAAACAAATAGCATGGGTAACGCGATCTTTTATTAGTTCCACCAATCGCATATTGCTATCAACCGCCACTACCTGGTGCCCGATATTCGTAAGTTTTTCGGCCAATGCCGAACCAAAATGGCCTAATCCTATAATAATGAATTTCATATGTTTTTATCTTTAAAACTAGTTTATTAACAGATCTTCTCTCGGAAAGTAGTAATAAGAGCCGGAAGAACGTTTAAAAATTGCCATCAAAAACGTAAACATTGTAACGCGCCCGAGAAACATAGTTATTACAATAACAATTTTACTTGCATCTGCCAGAGTTGGAGTAATTCCTCTACTCAGGCCAACAGTTCCGTATGCCGATACTACTTCAAAAACAACATTAATCACCCTCTGCTGCGGTTCAATCAGCAAAATGACAAGAGTAGAAATGCCGATTACTAACAGCGAAAGAAAAATGATGGCAAAAGCTTTGTTCATTGTCCCCTGGTTAATTTCTCTGCCAAACACATTGCTACGGCGTCCGCGTATTAAATTTACCACATTTATTACAGCTAGTGCGAAAGTGCTAGTTTTTATTCCTCCGCCAGTAGATGCCGGTGAGGCACCTATCCACATCAATAAAACAATAAACAAAGTTGTCGGCATTAGTATTTCTGCCGTGTTTACTGAATTAAATCCGGCAGTACGTGGTGTAACAGCCCCAAAAAACGATGTTACACATTTTCCCCATAATGTCTTATGCTCAGCCAATGTATTGCTATACTCCAAAAACAATAAAATAATGGTCCCTGAAATTATTAAAACTAAAGTAGTTGTCAGAATAATTTTTGTGCTCAGGCTAAGTACCCACGATTTATAAATATCACGTTTCTTAAGAAAAAATTTTTCAATCAGACTTTTAGTTTTATACCTCAAAAACTGAAGCGAATTAAACAGAATTGGAAATCCTATACCCCCCAAAATAATTAAAAATGCCAGGGTGAGTAAAACAGAATAGTTGAAACGGAAAGGTTCTTCATACAAATTATTCGAAAGCGTTGAAAATCCTGCATTACAAAAAGATGAAACAGCATGGAAAACCGAAAAAAAAAGGCGTTCACCGGACTCAGGAATAACTGTTGAACCTGTTGAAAAAAAAAGTATTAAAGTCCCGATTGATTCGATACTGAAAGTAACCAAAATAATATTCCGTAGGGTACGAAATGCATTGTCAAATTTATCAACAGCAGTTGTTTCAGCAATAATCACCTGACTTTTAAACGAAGCCTGTCCGGTAAAAAAACGGCTGAAATAATTTGTAAAAGTCATAATCCCCAATCCCCCCACCTGAATTAACATCATAATAACCACTTGCCCAAAGCGAGTAAAGTACACGCCGGTATCTTGAACCGTAAGCCCCGTTACGCATACAGCGCTGGTTGAAGTAAATAGCGCATCAACATAAGCTATATCGTTATTAGATGCATTGGGCAGCATCAACAGAAGGCTCCCTATGAAAATAGTTGTCATAAAACTGACAATGAAAATTATTGCCGGATTAAACGACTTGTTACGAAAGCGGAACCGTATATTATAAATTTCTCTAAAAAAGACAATAAACAAACCGATATATGTCCACATATTATTCCACTCAAACACAGATGAGGTTGTAAAATAACGCACCGCATTTAAAACAAGAGTGTAAAAAAGGATAAAGATTAAGATCCAATCTGTTATAAGCCCTACAATACCATATGCATTTGTTTTGTAAACAGTTCTGAAAAGAATAGATAAAAAACCGGTTAAAAGCGTAAGGTTGAAGAAGATAAAAACAAAATTATCCCATGTGTTTTCATACGGAAAGCCCAATTCGAAGACAGCTAAAAAAAATGATATGGTACCAATGACAAAAGATGTCCTGCTGACAACTTTAAGCATTTTCTGTATAGTGAATTTATTTTGCATTGCTGTCTGTTTTAGAGGCAAAGTTTCGTATCGTAAGTCGTTACCGGATCAATACTTTTTTCACTACTGAAAGACTGAAAAACATGAAAGGAGTGCTTCCTTGCAGTTTCGCTCAAATGTTTTATTCCTGTTATTTACTTTCAATAAATAAAACATGGTAAAGATATAGAAAAAGTTTTACAGTCAGTCAAATTGATGAAATACGTTTCAATAATTTATTTATGTAGCTGATAGCAGCAAATATCTTCAATAATTTAATAATCTCTTTGGTGATGATGTTCTTTTGTATTACCCTCTATAGGACGTGAACACATCATTGTTAAACAGTTTTTTTGATTCAGCATCTTTTCAATATCCGTCAACAGGTTCTCTTCCTTGTCATCAATTTCATTCTTAGAAGTAAATAATTATTACCTCTTCTCTTTACGCTATTTTTCGAGTTCCATTATTTCACATTGTGCCGCTACTTTTTATTCGAGACTGGGCATTTTTTCGCTTCTGCTCTCTTGAGCTTGATTTCAGCATCAAGCTCTTTGATTTCCTTCTCTCTGCTAATATTCACACAATCGGCCACTCATTACTTGTTTCACTAAATTCTTCATGTCAATGGCTGAATAAGTCAGTAATGTCAGTAAAGTAAAAAAGTTATTTTCATTTAAACTTTGTGGATGTGTTTTAAAGCATTAATTTTGCATCGTACTATTAATGAAAAATACTGTATGAATGAAAAAACTATTGTAACCGGAGTGATTGGCGCTGATGTACATGCCGTAGGCAATAAGATTCTTGCTTTTGCACTGGAGCAGGCGGGTTTTAAAGTGGTCAACCTGGGTGTCATGGTTGCGCAGGAAGAATACATCGAAGCCGCACTGGAAACCAATGCCGATGCTATTTTGGTCTCTTCGCTCTACGGGCATGGCGAGATTGACTGCCAGGGTTTGCGCGAAAAATGCGATGAAGCCGGACTTAAAGACATTCCGCTTTTGGCAGGGGGAAACCTGGTAGTGGGAAAACAAAACTTCGATGAGGTGGAAAAGCGTTTCCTGGCTATGGGGTTCACCCGGGTTTATCCTCCGGGTACGGCCGTGGAAAAAAGTATTTCCGATTTAAAAGAAATTCTTAAAATATAATCCTATTGTAATTGTCCAGGGGCGATTTGTAATTCAACTGTAATTCGAAGTTTCGTTAATTTTTTCCACGAAGCTGCCAATTATAATTGAACTATACGAAACGAATGACTATTGAATAACGCGCAGCATAATAATGAACATTCTCACTGCAGATATCGGCAGCACATATACCAAGCTGACAGCGATTGATACCGCTAAGAGGGAGATTGTGGCAACTTCTGCCGCCTTTACCACCATCGGCACCAACGTGAAAGAGGGTTTTATGGCTGCTTATAACAAGTTGGGACAACATGCCGGAGAGTTCCTCTACGATGAGCTGCTTTGTTGCAGCAGCGCTGCCGGGGGACTTAAAATGGTTTCACTGGGGTTGGTTCCCGAACTTACCGCTAAGGCGGCAAAACTTGCCGCAGCCAGTGCGGGAGCAAAAGTGGTCAAAACATATGCTTTTGAAATATCGCAGGCGGAACAGGCAGAAATTTTTGATATCCGCCCCGATCTGGTGTTACTCTGTGGCGGGACCGATGGCGGAAATAAGGATGTGATTCTTACCAATGCGCGCCGGTTATGTCAGATCGATTGTCCGTTCACCGTTGTTGTTGCAGGCAACAAATGCGCATCGTTTGAGCTGGAAGAGATTTTCAGGGCTTCGGGAAAACCGTTTGTAATAACCGAAAATGTTATGCCTGAGTTCAACAAGTTAAACATCGAACCTGCCAGGAGAAAAATAAAAGAACTCTTTATCAGCCGCATTATCGAAGCCAAAGGACTTGGCGGTATTCAGAGAATGTGCAAAACTGATATAATTCCTACACCATTAGCGGTGTTGAATGCCTGTGAGTTGTTGAGCAAAGGCACTAAAAACACACCGGGTTTAGGCGATTTGCTGGCAGTGGATATCGGCGGGGCAACTACGGATGTTTACTCCATTTCCGATGGCAGGCCCACCCTCGAAAACGTCACCTTGAAAGGGCTCCCTGAGCCGGTTAGCAAACGTACCGTTGAGGGCGATCTGGGAATGCGCTACAGCCTTGCGTCGCTGGTGGAAGAGCTGGATCTGGATACCTTTTCGGAAGAATTAAGCATCGACAGGTCAGAGGTGATTGATTGGGTAAAAACCTGTACGCAGCATCCTGGCTTGTTGGTTGAAGCTGAATCCCGGGAACAGAAGATTGAGGAGTTGATAGCACGTAATGCCGTAAAAATTGCCGTGGAACGACACGCAGGGACCTACCACCCAGTATATACACCCTTCGGGCAGGTGTATACTCTCACTGGGAAAGATCTTTCCGCTGTGCCGTTTATTATCGGTATCGGAGGTGTTGTTATCAATGCCAGTGAACCACAGGCTATTCTGGAAGGAGCAAAACGGCAACCGGACGATTTCGTGTTTGCCAAACCCGAACAGCCCGGTTATTTAATCGATAAAAAATATATTTTTGCGTCTATGGGATTGCTCGGCTCAGCTTATCCCGATCTGGCGTTAGAGTTGATGAAAAAAGAGACAATAGATCTGACAACTACCACATAACTGATTACAAATAACTCATAATGGAAATTACCAATAAAAAACTCTCAAACGATGCTTTCTTTGCCGAGCGAAAAGAAATTCTCGGACACTGGCAAACGGGTAAAAGTGTCGATTTCGACGAAGCCGTAGCCTATCAACGGTCTATTCCACAAGCAAAACGTTTTGGCTTGAAGCTGGCAAAAGCTGCCGGGCAAAACGTCACACTCATTCAGCCCCGTGCAGGAGTAGCGCTTTACGAGGAGCACATTAAGTTGCTCAGGTTTCTTGAGAATGAAGGTGAAGCCGACCTGCTCCCTACAACCGTGGACAGCTACACACGCTTAAACCGCTACAACGAAGCCGAAACGGGAATTGAGAAAAGCAAAGGAACCGGACGTTCCATGTTGAACGGCTTCCCTATCGTGAACTACGGAGTTGATATATGTCGCAAGGTTACCTCATCGCTCAAAAATCCGGTTCAGGTCCGCCACGGTACTCCCGATGCCCGGTTGCTTACTGAAATCAGTATTGCCGGCGGGTTTACCTCGTTCGAAGGTGGTGGAATTTCCTACAACATACCCTATTCTAAAAATCATTCGATTGAAAAAACCATTGCGTACTGGCAATATACCGACAGGCTTGTCGGGCTCTATGAAGAGGCGGGTGTGTCGATCAACCGCGAGCCGTTCGGACCTCTTACGGGAACACTTATATCACCCTGCATATCCAACTCGGTGGCCATCATCGAATCATTGCTTGCCGCCACCCAGGGGGTGAAAGATATTACAGTAGGTTACGGGCAGTGTGGGAACCTTATTCAGGATGTCGCCGCCATCCGTTCGCTGAATATCCTAACACGCGAGTACCTCGATAAATTCGGGTTCAACGATGTGCGCGTCACTACCGTTTTCCATCAATGGATGGGCGGATTTCCACAGGATGAGGCCAAGGCTTTCGGGGTAATTTCGTGGGGTGCTGCCGCTGCAGTGCTGGCCAAAGCGACCAAGGTGATTGTGAAGACGCCGCACGAAGCCATGGGAGTACCCACCAAAGAAGCTAATGCCGCAGGATTGCGGGCTACAAAACAGTTGGTATCGATGCTTAAGGACCAGGACTTCCGCTCTATTCCGGCTGTTGTGTCAGAAAGCGAGATCATCATGAAGGAGATGCGCTGCATCCTTGAAAAAGTGGAGGAATTGGGTAAAGGCGACTATGCTGTGGGTACGGTCGCCGCATTCGAAGCCGGAGTTATTGATATCCCGTTTGCGCCAAACCGTTACAATGCTGGAAAAGTTATGCCCGCACGCGATAACGTGGGAGCCGTCCGTTTTCTCGAAACCGGCAATATGCCGTTTACGCAAGACCTGATCGATTTCCACCGTCAGAAACTCGAAGAACGTGCCCGGTACGAAAAACGGACCGTCAGTTTCCAGATGGTTATCGATGACGTGTATGCCATCGGCAAAGGGTTTCTTGTTGGAAGGCCGAAATAAATTACTAATTACTAATTACTAAAGGCTAAAACCCTTATGCCTATCTGTCTAATGTCTAACAGTTTCAAAAAAATATGAAAATTACAAAACTTATCTGTGCACCCGGGAAAACAGGCTTCTTCTTCGATGACCAGAAAGCCATCAAGCAAGGAGCAAAAAACGACGGGGCATTTTATGAAGGCGCGCCCGTAACACAGGGATTCACCGCGGTGCGTCAGGCCGGGGAGTCCGTCTCGGTTATTTTTGTGCTCGAAAACGGTGCTTTCGCACACGGTGACTGTGCTGCTGTCCAATATTCGGGGGCCGGTGGCCGCGATCCGCTTTTCCTTGCCGGAAACTTCATTCCCATTATCGAAAAAGAAATTGCGCCGCTTTATGTAGGCAAAGAGGTCACTACTTTCCGTGAAATGGCAGATCGCGTGGATAAAGCCATCAGTCCATCTACTGGGAAAATTTACCATACAGCTATCCGCTATGGGGTCACGCAGGCCTGTTTGGATGCCGTAGCAAAAAGCAAAGGGAAGCTGATGGCGCAGGTGATTGCCGATGAATACGGAACGGAAATATCGAAAACCCTTATTCCTGTTTTTTCACAGTCGGGAGACGACCGTTACCTCAATGCCGATAAAATGATTATGAAAGCTGCCGATGTGTTGCCTCATGCGCTTTTCAACCACGTAGAGACCAAAGTGGGCCTGAAGGGAGAAAAAATCAAAGCGTATATCCAGTGGCTCAGGGAGCGAATCCTGAAGCTGAAGCCTTTCGACAGCTACAATCCGGTTATCCACATAGACGTTTACGGAACATTGGGTATTGTCTTCGATAACAATTTCGAAGCCATTGCCCGTTATGTGGGCGAGCTGGCAGAAATAGCAAAACCGTTTCACCTGCGCGTCGAAGGCCCGGTGGATATGGGAGAGAAAGCGGCTCAGATCGACGCGCTCCGCATTATCCGCCAGAAGATGGAAAAAATGGGAATTACGGCAGAGATTGTTGCCGACGAGTGGTGTAACACGCTCCAGGATGTCATCGACTTCTCCGAAAACAAAGCTGGACACATGGCGCAAATCAAAACGCCCGATCTGGGCGGAATCAACAACAGCATAGAGGCTGTGCTGTATTGCAAGCAACACCATATGGGCGCCTACCTGGGCGGAACCTGCAACGAAACCAACCGTTCCGCCGAAATTGGAGCACACATTGCCATGGCTACTTCACCTGTTCAATACCTTGCCAAACCCGGTATGGGAGTGGATGAAGGGTATATGATCGTTTACAACGAAATGAGCCGGATACTGGCACTTA
>ENA-UOOH01001955-UOOH01001955.1-fermentation-metagenome-genome-assembly--contig:-NODE-1955-length-18883-cov-63.749150_pt1 | contig 18883 bp, 15 predicted proteins | sample MGYA00245778_ERZ724025 | MGnify/ENA primary metagenome ERZ724025 (study PRJEB28704, sample SAMN03018313) | fermentation metagenome | biome: anthropogenic terrestrial biome; feature: soil... | reverse complement strand
GGGGACGCCGAAGGGGCGATTTGCGGCGTTTATTTCTCGGCGCTGGCCGATCTGAATGATTTGGAGGCGGGCGCTGCGACGGTGGCGACAGCGGCGGCTGCCACGGCACCTGCGCCTGAGGTAGGCAGTCGCAAGGATGCGCATCTTGCACTTTCGCAGAACGACTTTGCCGCCTTTTTGAGCCGCACCGCTTCGGAGCGAGCCTTCCGCATTCCGCGTTGGAATAAAGCGTTTTCGCCTTCAGTTCATGGGAGCGCTGTTACCAGACGTGTTCTGCAGCGCGAACAGCTGCATACTGTTTGCAGCAGCGCCGTCTGTCCGAACCGGGGAGAGTGTCATGCACATGGCACGGCTACCTTCTTGATCTTGGGTAATAGTTGTACGCGGAACTGCCGTTTTTGCGCAATTGATCATGGCCGTCCGGAGCCTCCGGACCCATCCGAACCGCAAAGACTAGCCCAGGCTGCTCGCGACCTGGGGTTGCGTCACATCGTGATCACCTCGGTTACCCGCGACGATTTGTCTGACGGAGGCGCCAGCCATTTTGCCGCTTGTATTCATGAAGTCAGGCGGGTTTTACCACTGGCTACGATTGAAGTGTTACCTTCGGATCTGGGCGGTAACATGGCTGCTCTGGCAGTCATTCTGAAGGCCGGGCCGGATGTTTTTAATCATAACATCGAAACCGTCCCGCGCCTTTACAAAACCGTCCAACCTAGTGCCAATTATCGCAGGTCTCTGGATGTTTTGCACTACGCCCGCGAACACGGGCAAGGGTGCCATGTCAAATCTGGCATGATGGTGGGTCTAGGTGAAACGCCCAGCGAAGTCCGGCAGGCACTGGCCGACCTCAAAGAAGCCGGTTGCGATATGGTGACCATCGGCCAATACTTACGTCCGACTTTGGAACATTTGCCGGTAGCAGAATTCGTGTCGCCGGGGCGCTTTGAATATTATGAGAAGATCGGCCGCGAACTGGGATTGGCATCGGTTTTTGCCGGTCCTTTGGTGCGCAGCTCTTACCGTGCGGCGGAAGCGGTCATGGCCGCTGCCGGGAAGTGAAACGCTGATACAGTTGTTTTCATAATAGCCTCCTGTCCTGAATAGACAATTACAGAGAAGATTGTCTGAGGACAGGAGGTTATTTTATGCGGCGCTTGACGGTGTTGCTGATGGCGTTGGTATTGGTGACGCTATGTACTGCCGTTGCTGTATCTGCGGCTGACGGCCAGGCTAGAGTGTATTTCGAAATGGAGGATCCCAGCGGGGACGATTATGGCCCGGGTACTTATCTCTACCCCCAAAATGAATCCTTTTCTCCATATAGCGGGCTGTTCGACCTGATCCGCTTTAAGGTCTGGAGTGATCTTGAGCAAAACGACGAGATCATTTTTGATTTGACTTTTGGAGCGATGAGCAATCCCTGGGCAGCTCCGGAAGGATTCATTCATCAGGTAATCAACATTTATGTCGATACGACACCGGGTGGAGGTCGTCTGGAGACCTTCAAACCGGGAGCGCTGGTGCGTTTTCCGGCAGATCAGGGCTGGGAAGTTTACGTGCGGGGCGTTGGATGGCAGGGCAGCGCCTGCTATTATCTTGACACAACCGGGGCAGTTTCAGGAATTCCGGTGTACGCTGCGCTACTGGGTGACGGGCATACTGTCAGATTGCGCGTCTCACGGCAGCTGATTGGCGAGCCCCAAAAGACTTGGGGTTACTATGTCTTAATCGGTTCCTACGATGGGTTTGGGCCGGACAATTTCCGCACGGTGGGTAATTCAGTCGGTGAGTGGCATTTTGGGGGTGGCACGGATCAATCCCTCAATCCCAATGTAATCGACATGCTTGCCCAGCGTGGCGGACCGATGCGCCAGGAAAAACAGCTTTCCGGATACAGCGTTGAAGAAGGCACTGTTACGGTGATTTATCCCATGCGCGAAGGTTCCGGCAGCTTTTTTCCAGTGATCGGCTGGATCGCAGGCTTTTTAATAGTAGCGGCTGGTCTGGGCATTCTGGCCGGCCGCTTTGGTCTAATCCGCCGCCTGCCAGTGATCTTCAAGTGGAAAGTGCTCCCCAACTCAGTCAGAAAGAACGCCTAAGCGAAAAACGATCCGATGGATGGTCCTCAATCGAGGGTCCGCCCCCAATGAATCGGAAACACCCCCGCAAGCATAGAACCATCGCCAATTGGGAATTGCTAAAGCAGATGGTTTGTGCGGGGGTGTTTTTGCTTTGAAAATCCTCATGATCAGTTGGGAGTTTCCACCGCGGTCGGTTGGCGGGATCGCCAGGCATGTGCAGGATTTATCGGAGGCGCTAGTGCGCGGCGGGCATGATGTGACCGTCATAACCGCAGACGCACCGGAAAGCCCGGAATTTGAAAACGTCCACGGGGTGAAGGTGTGGCGCAACTATGCTGGAACTCCCCAGGCCAGGGACTTCCTGACCTGGGTCATGCAGCTCAATTTCGCAATGCTGCAACGCGCCTATCAGCTTCGGGAGAGCGGAGAAAGGTACGACGTCATTCATGTGCACGATTGGCTGGGCGCATATACTGGCAAAGTTCTGAAGCATGCCTGGCGGCAGCCTTTAGTCTCCACAATCCATGCTACCGAATGGGGACGCAACAATGGATTGCATAATGATCTGCAGCGGTATATCAGCGATGTCGAGTGGTGGCTGGCCTACGAATCCTGGCAGGTCATCTGCTGCAGCCAATACATGCGCTCCGAATTAATGGAAGTTTTCCAAATTCCCGGCGACAAGATTAGCATCATCCCGAACGGGGTTTATCCGGAAGCCTTTCAAAATGGTCCAGCCGCGGAAGAAGTGCGCTGGCGTTTTGCTGCGCCGGATGAGAAGGTCATTTTTCATGTCGGCAGGCTGGTGCGCGAAAAAGGCCTGGATGTATTAATTGACGCACTGCCTTATGTGCTTAGTCAGCGCTCCAACACGAAGTTGATTATTGCCGGTAAAGGTCCGCATGCGGAATCGCTGGCCAAGCATGCGCGGGCGGCCGGCATCGAGAACCGCATTTATTTCACAGGTTATATCGATGACGCCACCCGCAACGGCTTATATCGCCTCGCTGATATGGCGGTTTTCCCCAGCCTTTACGAACCGTTTGGCATTGTTGCTTTGGAAGGTATGGCGGCTGGGACGCCAGTCATCGTCAGCGATTGCGGCGGTATTAGTGAAGTAGTTCAACACCGTGTCAACGGGTTTAAGTTTGCCACCGGGGATCCCAAATCTTTGGCGACACAAATACTTTATGTACTGGACCACCCAGCGGAAATGGAGCAGATCAGAATGAACGCTCAGCAGACTGTGATGACGGAATATGACTGGGATAATATTGCTGAAACAACCTTGCAGACTTACGGCCTGATCATTGATGAGGCTGCAGAAAGCCATTGGAGCCAAAAAAGCATTCTTGACGAGGAGGATTATCTGCCTTATGAGGGACATGGGTTTATTACCTCGCACCTGCGCTACGGAGAAGTCGGTCCGTATTGGGAAACGGGCAGCGAGGAACTCCCAGGAGTACTGCAGCAGAGGGGGCCAAATGCTCAATGAAGGCTGTGATTATGGCCGGAGGCAAAGGTACGCGTCTCCGGCCATTAACATGCTGTCTGCCCAAACCAATGGTGCCGATTGCCAACCAGCCAATGATGACGCACATCATTAAACTAGTCAAGCAACACGGATTCACCAATGTAACGGCGACGCTTTTTTATTTGCCCGACGCCATTCGCAACTACTTCGGAGACGGGCGCGACTTTGGACTGGAGCTGAACTATGCGATCGAGGACGTTCCACTCGGTACGGCCGGTAGCGTCAAAAACGCTTGCGGCGCAGCGCTTAAAGATACGCTCCTCGTAATCAGCGGCGATACCCTGACCGACATTAACCTTGCAGAAGCACTGGAATTCCATCGAAGCAAAGGATCTGCCGCGACGCTGGTCCTGACAAAAGTGCGTTCGCCTCTGGAGTACGGATTGGTGATCACCGACACGGGTGGCAGAATCCGCCGCTTCCTGGAAAAACCGGGCTGGGGAGAAGTGTTTAGCGATTGCGTCAATACCGGCATCTATATCTTAGAGCCCGAGGTGCTTAAGGAGATCCCCGATGGGCAGGTTTTTGACTTTTCCAAGAATCTGTTCCCGGCACTGCTGAAGAAAAAAGCACCGCTCTATGGATTTTTGGCCAAAGGCTATTGGTCCGATATTGGCAACCTTGATCAATATCGTGAGGCGCAGATCGATATTTTAAGAGGAAACATTCAGGTGGCCGGTACTCAGGCGGCACCATATCAGCCGGGCGTATGGGTGGGTGAAGGTAGCGAAATCAGCGCGGATGCCATCCTGGCAGGACCGGCGTTAATCGGTTCGGGATGCATTGTCAGCGCAGGGGCATTCGTGGGTGAATTCAGCATGATCGGCGACGACGTCCGGATCGAGTCAGGCTCTTCCATCAAACGTTCTGTGATTTGGTCAGGCAGCCGGATTGGCGCAGGCAGCGAATTGCGCGGGGTTGTGGCAACCTCCCGAACAACCATCGGGCCACAGGTGGCAGCGTTTGAAGGTGCCGTAATCGGGGAACGCTCCTATGTTGGGGAAAGGGCAATCATTCGTCCAGGGGTTAAGATCTGGCCTGACAAGCAGATCGAAGCAGGGGCCATCCTCAATGACAGCGTCATTTGGAGTGCGGGCACTGGCAAATCATTGTTCGGCCGGCTGGGTATCAGCGGCACCGCCAATATGGCCATATCTCCGGAATTCGGGGCCAAAGTGGCGGCGGCGTATGCTTCGCTGCTGCCACGCAGTTCTTCAGCAGTAGTAAGTGCAGACGGTTATCGTGTCTCCCGCATGCTGAAGAGGGCGGTAATGGCAGGCTTTCTATCGGCCGGCATCAATGTTTACGATCTGGGCAGCCTGACCACGCCGGTGGCCCGCTATGCCATTCGGGCATTGAATGCGGCGGCCGGGCTTCAAATTAGACTTTCTCCTTATTATCATGATCAGGTGTTGCTGGAGTTCTTAGATCAGGAAGGACTCAACATCAACCGCGCTACCGAAAGATCTGTGGAAAACGCCTATTTTTGCGAAGATTTCCCGCGTGCCGCTGTCGAGGATATTGGAGAAGTCGTTTTTGTGCCACGGCTGATCGAAGGCTATATGGACGGTTTGTTGCGCAGCACCGCAGTTGATCAAATTGCGGCACGCGGTTATAAAATCGTCGTTACCTATGATGCTGGTCATTTATCGATGCTGTTACCGGGGCTATTCGCCCGCCTGAATTGTGAGATTGTTACCATTCCCCATCGCGAACATGGACCGCGGCCGAAGTCTTTGGATCAAATCCTGGCGGCGCTGGATGATTTGGCAGGTCTGGTGCGTTCCCATGGGGCTGATCTCGGCATTGTGGTCGATAATAATGCCGAACGACTCATCCTAATCGACGAACAGGGCCGTCTGGTGCAGGATGAACAGATGCTGGCCCTGGTGTCACTAATCATCTTGAAACAGGGTAATCCGCAAGCCTTGCCGATCCCTGTAACCGCATCACGCGTCATTGATCAAATGGCTGACGAATACCACCGATCAGTCATCCGCACGCAGACCAGCCCGCGGTCACAAATGGAACGACTGGCGGAGCAGAAGATTTTCGATGATTCAGGCGGTTCAGGCGGGCCGAGTTTTCAGCCCACATTTGACGCCCTAATCTCGCTGGCCAAAATACTGGAAGTAATGACGCGCGATAGCCTTACTTTGGGACAGTTGGTTGACATGATTCCGCCGATCCATATGTCCAAGCAGACGGCTGATTGCCCCTGGCAGTCTAAGGGGCTGGTAATGCGATCCCTAATCGAAGAACATAGCAATGACGCCGTGGAAATGATTGATGGTCTCAAGGTTTTCCATGACAACGACTGGGTATTGGTATTGCCTGATTCGGACCAGCCTGTGTTCCAGGTTTACAGTGAAGCTTCCTCACAGGAAGAAGCCGATGCACTGGCAGAATTGTATCTCGGGCGCATTGAGAGGCTACAGACCCAATTAAGCTGAAGCCATGTAAGTTGATGTTGATACGGCGATCATATCCGGTCATATCTGGCAGGCCGCGGAATATACTCTTAGCAAAAACGAAGTTGGTGCATAATGGCAGATAGATGTAGAGGCAGATGCTTACGCACGTTTGCAATGATCTTGATTACGGTGGTGGTTGCTGCTCTGCTGGGGCCATGGCCGCGTGTGAACGCCGCTGGCGCGGGTAGTGTGGCTGCGGGCAGTGCTGGCAGCAATGCTGAGGTCGGCGGCACCGCCACCGCCACATTCACATTTACGCAGTCCTTTCGCAAAGGTCTGCAGCAGTCCAAGCAGTCAGAGCATGCGGCGGCAGCCATGCTGTTTGGACAAGCTGAGCAGGTTGCAGTGACGATTGACGAAAAAGCGCAGGCCGCCTACTTTCAGGGAAGCGCATTCTTTGAGGCCAAAGATTACCAGCGCGCGGAGCAATGCTTTCAGAGAGTAGCTGCTTATGGTCAGGCGCAGGAGGCGGGACTGGCGCGCAATACTACCTTAGCAAAGTATGTGAGCCTGGCGGAAATCGCCGCGCGGGACTGCGCGGCCTGCGTCAATCCGCTGGCCGACTTTCCTACAGGCATGTATTTATGGATCAAAAGCAACATGGGGCCAGCGACGCTGGCCAGCGTCGACTCCTATCTTAATGTATGGGACAATATTAAAATCTATCTCTACATAATTGTCTTGCTGATTGTACTTTTGCGGGTTTTCATCAAGATCTGGCGCCGCAAAACAAAAAGAGCCAGAACAGGATGAACTTGTTATTTGACCAAACTCTGGCGTTACGATAAGATTACTAGAGAAGGATATTTGGCCGATAAAAGTTTTTTTGCTCGGAGAGGTGGTTAGAAATGGACACATTACTAAATAGCGGCATATTTAACTGGGTGGTTCTACCTGCACTGATATTTCTGGCGAGGGTCGTAGACGTTTCCCTCGGTACCATCCGCATTATTTTGGTTTCCAAAGGCCAAAGATTTCTAGCACCGCTGCTGGGTTTCTTCGAAGCCATGATTTGGCTGGTCGCCATCGGACAAGTCATGCAGAACTTGAGCAATGCGCTCTGCTATCTGGCGTATGGGGCCGGCTTCGCAATCGGCAATTATGTCGGCATTGTTTTGGAGGAAAGGCTGGCGATGGGTCATTCTGTAATACGCATCGTGACAGCGAAAGAAACAACGCCGCTAGTCGATAAGCTGGTTGAGGCACAGTATGGGGTTACCAGTGTAGAAGCAAAAGGCGCTACCGGTGACGTCATGCTCATCTATACCATTATTAAGCGTAAGGATTTGCCGGAAGTGGTGCGTATTATCAATGAGTTTGACAAGAAAGCCTTTTATTCAATCGAGGACGCCCGGACAGCCAAAGAAGGCGTCTTTCCGAAACACACTCATTCCCATCGGCCGCCTTGGGTGAAGCCTTTTGTTGGGCGCATCGTTAAATAGCTAAGCGGGGCTGCTATTTTGCTAAATAGGTGTGTGTGATTTCGTTTTGTAGACGTTGATGGGCGAGTCCTACGTAGGACTCGTCTATGTCTATACCGACCCAGCGGCGACCAAGGAGTTTGGCTGCCAGACAGGTCGTGCCGCTCCCCATAAAAGGATCGAGCACAATATCATCTATGAAAGTAAGCAGATTAATCAGGCGCGTTGGCAGTTCCAGAGGAAATGGAGCTGGATGGCCTGTTTTTTTTGCAGAAGCAGTCGGGAACTCCCAAATGCTTTTGGTCATTTGCACAAACTGGGATCCCTCCAAGTCACTCTCCCCGCGATGGATGGTTTGGAAGGATTCCTTGCAAAACAGCAAGATGTATTCATGGACGTCGCGTAATGTGGGGTTGGTCGGACGGCACCAGCTGCCCCAAGCGGTTGACACACCTACGCTGACCGATTTGTTCCAGATGATCTCGCCACGCATCAGAAAATCCAAGGCCAATAGTTGTTGCGTGATGTACGATTGCAGTGGGATATAGGGTTGGCGGTCGACACCGGCAACGTTGATACATAACCGCCCGCCACGAACAAGTATACGGCGGCATTCCTTCCAGACGCCCTCCAGCATGCCCAGGTACTCAGGCAATGGTAGCGCATCTCCATGGCGGCTGTACTTCTTGCCGACATTGTACGGCGGACTGGTGACGATTAGATGGATTGATTCGTCAGGGATCATGTCCATGGCGCGGCTGTCGGTGCAATAGAGCTTGTTCCAGAATGCGGCGGTATTGTCAAACTGCATGGTATCTTTCAAAATTAAACGGACCCTCCTGGATTTTGATCCAAAAGGATTAAACCTCAAAATGCGCCTAATTCCTTTTTACAGGTGACTGCTTTTTGGGGTTGGTTGGCACTGCGCCACGGCGAATGGTAAATTGTGTAGTCAATGTCCGGGAAGAGATTGTCTTTATATTCAATGTCACTGAGCCAGCCATCATCAATATGCCCCGCTTTGATACTTTCATAAATGCAGGTAAAGCGGTGCAGATGATCCTTAGTCCGGCGAATGGCGTAAGCAGTCATAGTGCCCGTTTTCATAATAAACGCCCAGTCACTGGATTGTGCCAGCAGTAGTTCCCGGGCAGCCTGATTCAGCGCCCGGCGCAGTTGGCCGTCCGCCCCTGGATGGTCGTTAGCCAGTTCCGTCATGCGCGCGGCTGCTTGGTGCAGATGTCGGTAGATCCAATCGTTGCTGCCTTCCAACCATACTTCGTGAAAGCCTTTATAGCCCCAGCTTGATTCGGACGGCACTGCCACCTGGTTTTTGGGGTAGAGCTTGAGATAATCACCTGGTGTGATAAGCTTAATATTCTTCTGATCATAGGCGGTTTTGCGGATCAGGTAATTGAGCCAATCCGGGCCTTCAAACCACCAGTGGCCGAATAACTCGGCATCGTAAGGGCTGACGACAATTGGCTTACGGTCCAGGAATTCCGCCAGGTAGCCGACTTGCTGCTCGCGGTTGAACATAAAGTTGCCGGCATGCACCGCCGCCTTTTCCAGCGCAGTCCATGGCACATAAGGCTCCTTGTTACTTGTAGCACCGGTGATCCGATAATACTTAATCCCGGTATTGACGCGGATGCCATCATCATGCAGGAACGGGCGGATATAATCGTACTCCAGGTCATAACCGATATCCCGATAGAATTCGCGGTAAACCGGATCGCCAGGATACCCTTCCGAGGCACTCCAGACCTGTTTGGAAGATTCCATATCCCGGGCAAAAACGGCTGTCCCCGACGGACAGTAGAGCGGAGCAAACACCCCGTATTTCGGCCTGGGAACCGCGTGCATGATCCCATGTGAATCGGTGAAAAAGTAACGGATCCCATACTCCTTCAAGATCTCATCTAGTCCGGGGAAATAGCCGCACTCCGGCAGCCAAATTCCCTTAGGATTAAAGCCCATCAAATTGCGGAAGGTCTGAACTCCGACGCCCACTTGTGCCCGCAAAGCTTCACGATTCAGACGCATCATCGGCAAGTAACCGTGCGTGGCTGCGCAAGTAATTAATTCTACACGTCCGGCATCAAAGAACTTTTTAAAGGCTCGCAGCAGGCAGGCACCGTATTTTTCAAAGACGATGTACCGGACCTCGCGGAAAAGGCTTAGGTACATCAAGGCCAGTTCATGAAAGGCTGGGACCCACCTGGTGCGCTCGACTTCCCGCTCGGCCAAAGTAATCAGATTATCGAGATGCCGTCCATAACGTTCGATGAGTAAAGGATCGTTCAGCATGGACATTAATGGCGGACTGAGGCTGATTGTAATACGGAATGGTACTCCGTCGTCAATCAGGCGGTCAAAGACCTTAATCAGAGGGACATAGGTCTCAGTGATGGCCTCAAAAAACCAATCTTCTTCTAAGAAACGCGGACGCTCAGGATGCCTCACATAAGGAAGATGAGCGTGCAGCACGAGTGCCAGATATCCTTTTTCCATGATCAGCAGCCTCCCATTAGCTCGAGCCCGATCAGCGTCTTCCGGTAGTCTGTTTAGTAATGATTGGTGTGATGTTAATTGAGTCAGTTCCCCCTGGTGCTACTGCTGTGACAGGCAATTCATGCACTCCATCAGGAAGTGCCACGCGCAGCGCAAAAGTTCCGTCTTCTTGCAGCGTAATTGTCTGCCCTTGAATCCGCAGGCGCGCGCCTGGCTGGGTTGCCCCATAGACGATTAATTCCGTGTTTAAAACCAACCAGAAGCGCCGTTCGGCGGTCTGTTCTTCTTGCTGCTGTTTGTGGAACATGGGACTTGAAATGCTGCTGATTGCTCCCGAACCGGCAAATGAAGCGCGCTCGAGTCTCTTTTGGTAACCCTCCAATAAGGCCTCGGAAGCGCCGCCGGGGAGGCCGGCCAGGCGGTAAAGACGCTGAAAATGCTCGTCAACAACCATCCATTCATCGTCGACGATATCTGAGACGGAATCAGCTGGCGTGGTAATCCGATTAGAACGCGCAATCAGATGATAGCGACCAGAACCCGTGACAACGCCGAGTTCGACATAGAAGCAGTGACCAGGTTCGCCGGCATAAATATACCAACTGGCTGAAGCGGGGCTGACGGGGACATCAAAAGAGCTGACAGGGCAGGGCGCACTGTATACGCCAGCAGCGCCTGTGTCACTGTCGGTGCCAGACAGGTCATAGACGCGCAGCACCAGAGGCAGCTGTTCCCAAGAACCGTATTCGCGAATCAGGTCTTCCCGGACAGTGTTTTCAATTTCCCAATATGCATAAAGCCAGTAAGGGTCCCTAACCAGCAAGACAACCTTTGTTTCATTGTAGGGTCCGGGTAATGGTGGATCTTCCTGCCGCAACCTACTCTGCCGCAAAAGGCTGAACTCATCAAGGCCCTTTTTGATAAGGGTTTCTGAAGAAGCATCTTCGGTCGGGATATATTTCCGGCGCGCTTTTTGAGCGCCGATTTTCGGTTTCAGCTGCTGTCGGGTCATTCTGACCCTCCTTTATCAGAAAGTAAGGAGAAATAAGGACTCTTAATAATGTCACCACCGGAGCCGGAAGCTATTCAATAACTTGGTGGGCGAGAGGGCAAGATAGGTTAAGATTGGATTGGTGGAAGGGGGCATGGGGCGACGCTGGAAGTAATTGCGGATTATCATACCCATACCATCTTCAGTCATGGCCAAGGGACTGTGCGCCTGAATGCGCAGGCCGCGGCCCGATCAGGTCTACGCCAGCTTGGCATTGCCGATCATGGGCCAGCCATGCGTTGGGGTCTCGGCGTTGAGAGTCTGGAGACATTCGAGACCATCCGGCGCGACATTCGCGATATTAACGAAGTCAGCGGCACTTATCGCGGTTTATCCGTTCTACTGGGCTGTGAAGCCAATATTATTGATTTTGAGGGCAATCTAGACATTCCGCCCTGGCTACAGAATGATCTTGATGTAGTATTAGCAGGTTTTCACGTTCAGATACGGCCGCGTTCTCTTACGCAGGGGATGCGCTATCTGGTTGACCGCGCACTTTCCGGTATGAGCAGCTATGTTGCGAAGCGCGAACGCATCCGCAATACAGACGTCGTAACCGCAGCACTAATCAACAATAAAATCGATATTCTTACACATCCGGGATTGCGCATCAACATTGATACGGCGGAACTGGCCAAAGTCAGTGTGCAGACTGGCACACTGCTGGAAATTAATTGTCATCACGATGATGCTATGTTGGCTTTTGTGAAGGTGGCTGCTCGGTGTGGCGCACGGTTTGTGATCAGTAGTGATGCCCATAACCCTGATCAGATTGGTCAATATGAGCGTGGCCTGGAAGTCGCCAGGAAAGCCGGGCTTTGTGGCGAGCAAATCATGAACGTGATCGCCAAAGGAGAAGACCCCGAACCCAAACTTGCCAGGTTCCGACCAAGCACGCACTTGGCAGGTTCCGCCAAAAAACGTAGTGACTTGTCAAAGGACTTACATGAATATAAGTAGAATTGAGCAGTATTCTGATCCGGTGAGGAAGTGTCAGACATGCAAGATAATCGCTTCATCATAATTACCGGGTTATCCGGCGCCGGTAAGACCCTGGCCATGAAAACGCTGGAGGATATCGGGTATTTTTGCGTTGATAATTTGCCGCCGGTGCTGATTCCCAAATTTGCTGAGCTCTGCCAGCAGACAGCGGGGAGGGTTAACAAACTGGCCATAGTGGTCGATTTGCGCGGTGGCGACTTTTTTGATGATATCAGTGATGCATTGGCCGCCCTGGACGCCTCTGATCACAAATATGAAATTCTATTTTTGGATGCTAGTGATGAGGTGTTGATCAGAAGATATAAGGAGTCGCGGCGCCGTCATCCGGTTTCGCCGGGCGGCGGTTTGCTGGAGAGCATTCAGAATGAGCGTGTCAAGTTGCAGGAACTCAAATCGCGGGCCACTTATCTTATTGACACTACCACGCTGGATAGCAAAAAGCTGCGCGAGCGTATCTTGAGAAATATTGCCGGGACAACGACGAAAGAGCGGCTGCAGGTTACTGTCATTTCCTTCGGGTTCAAGTTCGGTTTGCCAATGGATGTTGACTTGGTGTTTGATGTCCGTTTCTTGCCAAATCCATATTATGTGGAGAGTTTGCGCGCTTTGAATGGCACGGACGAAGCCGTTGCCCAATATGTGTTAGGTGAGCCTCACACGAAAGGATTCCTGGAGAAAGTAACCGCACTGCTTAATTATTCATTACCGCTTTATAGCGCAGAGGGTAAGAGTAACCTGATCATCGGCATAGGATGTACCGGAGGACGCCATCGGTCAGTGGCGATTGCTGAGAAGCTCGGGGATTACCTCCACCACAAAGGCTATCCGGCGCATGTGGAGCATCGTGACATCAGGCAATGACGCCTGCCATCCGGCAATAACGGCTGCCGGAATATCTGGCTAAAGTTCGCAGTACTATTATATGAATGATATTAGACAAGTTTTTTATTACTATTAAGCAGATGGCATCGGTACTGGGTACTGATTGGCCGATTGGGGGTGGTGCGGCTGAAAGCCCCTTTTGCAAATAAATTTCGCCTGATCAGGCTTAAGTATTTTTTAATCGCCCTTTCGGTCTTAACGGCGCTAATTGTCATTGGTTTGGCTTTATTCCAGTTTATTCCGGAACGCTGGAATGCCGGGGGACGCTTGGCGGCAACTGTTGCACTGCTCTTTGGCCTGTTTGGCATATTTATTGGTGTAGTCTTGTCGATTATGGCGCTTAGAATTGCCAAAACACGCCACTTGGGAGATTTATTATCCAGTGCTTATGAAAAACGGGTACTCAATAAAGGGCCAAAGATTGTGGTTATTGGCGGGGGAACTGGCTTAGCAACGCTTTTGCGCGGCTTGAAGAAGTACACCAGCCATTTGACCGCTGTAGTCGCTGTCACTGATGATGGTGGCAGTTCAGGAAGACTACGCAACGAGTTTGGCATTCTGCCGCCGGGTGATATCCGCAACTGTCTGACGGCATTAGCGGATCGCGAACCGCTAATGGAGCAATTGTTTCAATACCGATTCGGTAAAGGATCCGGATTGGCCGGTCATAATTTCGGAAACCTCTTCATCACTGCCATGACTGATATTACTGGCGATTTTGAGCTGGCGATCAAGCAATCCAGTCGCGTATTAGCTATTCGGGGGCAAGTTCTTCCTTCCACACTTGATAAGGTGGTGCTTGCGGCTGAGCTGGAAGACGACAGCATCATCGGCGGAGAGTCATTAATTGGGAAAGCTAATCGGCGCATTAAGCGTGTCTACCTGGTTCCTGCTAATCCCAGTCCGCCCCAGGAGGTTGTGGAGGCGATTGGGTCGGCGGATGCAATTATCATGGGTCCGGGAAGCCTGTTCACCAGTGTGCTTCCCAACCTGTTGGTTCCGGATGTGCTCAAGGCGGTGCGCAATTCAAATGCCTTGCGGATCTACGTAATGAATATTATGACGCAGGCGGGGGAGACGCGTCATTTCACCGCTTCTGATCATGTTAAGACCATCCATAATCACTGCGGACCAGGTTTGATTGATACCGTAATAGTTAATACAGAGGAAATAGCGGGCGCGATCCGAGAACGCTATTTGGGCGAAGGATCTGTTCCGGTGTTTCTCGACCGGGAAGCGCTGGCCAAAGAAGAAGTTAAAATCATCACAGGCAATTACCTGAGCAAATCTAATTTTGCGCGCCATGATTCTGAGGTTTTGGCAGAGATGTTGATGAATCTGATCGATGTTGATCGCATTAAAAACAAGCGCGGTCCGCTGCGGTGCGGTTTGCTGCGGTGCGGTCCACTGCGAAAATTGCTCAAGAGACGAGATTGAGCGAGATTGAGCGAGATTGATCAAAAGGTGATCAAGCAAAGATTGATCAAATGGATCGCAATCCGGCGACAAAGATGCTATAATATGAAATTGATGATATGATATTAAGCATTAAGTTACATAGATCCTTCAGGGCAGGGTAAGGCTGAACAGCCGATTCCCGACCGGCGGTAATGCGCATGGCCATAGTAATATGCCTGCGTTAGTCCGCGAGCCTTATGGCCGACCCGGTGCGATTCCGGGACCGACGGTACAGTCCGGATGAAAGAAGGAAAAACAGCTTGGCTGTTTTACTTGCCCTGAGCCTTTTGGTTTGGGGTTTTTATTTTGTCAGAAAGGGAGGGATCCAGTGTGCGGACGAAGGGAACCTCTATGGAACAGCATGGGTCGCACGGAGCGCCCTGGCCGCAGGGGGCGCAGCAGGCGCAAGCGGCGCAGGGGTCTCAAACGGCGGTGTTTTGCCAGGGTGTGACCGTTTCATTTACCGGAGTGCATAATGAATTACAGAATATTGACCTGACAATCCATCCTGGCGAAAGCGTGGCGCTGGTTGGCCCGAGTGGGTGCGGTAAATCAACTTTGCTGAGGGTAATCGCCGGACTGCTGGAACCGGATGCCGGAACGGCCGAGGTTTTTGGGAGTGACGGTTCGCCATCTGAAAGAGGCATAGGGTTTGTCTTTCAGGAAGCGACTTTGTTTCCTTGGCTGAATGCTCTCGAAAACGTGGCTATGCCGCTGGAACTGCAAAAGTATCTGTCAGCAGCCGATTGTCGCGAGCATGCCCGTGCGGCGCTTAAGGATGTCGGTTTGCTGCAGTGGGCTGAAAAATACCCGCGTGAATTGTCAGGCGGGATGAAACAGCGGGTGGCCTTGGCCAGGGCCCTGGTGACCGATTCCAGGGTGCTGCTGCTCGATGAACCTTTTGCTGCCATTGACGCGTTGAGGCGCGAACGGTTTAATTACGAGCTGTGGCGTCTGGCATGCAAAAGAAATCTGACCATGCTGGTTGTCACGCACAGTATTAATGAGGCGGTCTCCATGTCGCACCGCGTCGTGGTGATGGCGGAAGACCCTGGCAGAATTGTCGGGGAGGTCACCGTGGATCTCCCGGAACAGCGGGATTTGGCAACCTGGTCGAGTCAGAACTTTCACGATGCCTGTACACAAGTGCGCCAAATTCTTGAGGAAACGGGGGCGTTAATGCATGGGGATACGGACACGAGTATGCGGTGCGCAGAGACAGAAACCGGCGTGCACGCGCACGCGCACGCGCACGCGCGAAACTAGCAAATCAGGCTGGCCCGCCACGATTGTCATTTTCTTGGCACTGATCGGATTGTGGTGGCTGCTTTCCAATTTCTATCCGCCCTACATTCTGCCCTCACCCGGCAGCGTGATTGCCAGACTGATCGCGGAAGTTGCGAAAGGGCCTCTCCTGGAACATTTGGCTGTTACAGCCGGTGAATCTTTGCTCGGCCTTTTATTAGGCGCGTCGTTAGCTCTGCCGTTCGGCTATCTGTTGGCGCGTAGTGACTGGCTCGAAAAGGCGGTTTCTCCTTATCTTGTTGCAGCCCAGGCCATTCCGACGGTTGCGTTGGCACCTTTGATTATCATTTGGTTTGGGTTTGGGTTAATCTCCAAAGTTCTGGTGGCGTCGATGGTTGCGTTTTTTCCGATTTGCATGAACATGATTGCGGGCATGCGTCGGGTCGGGAGAAACCAGTATGACTTGATGCGCATCTTTGGGGCCAGCACATGGCAGATATTTGCCAAGCTTGAACTGCCGACAGCCCTGCCGGTATTGCTGACAGGCTTGCGAATGGGCATGGCATTCTCGGTGATTGGCGCGGTCGTCGGAGAATTCGCTAGTTCCGACCGGGGCCTTGGTTACCTGGTCAACGTTTCGGCTGGCATGATGGACACAGCGCTAATGTTTGTCGCATTGATCACACTAGCCATTCTCGGAATCAGCTTTCATCTGCTGTTTCGGCTGGTCGAGTACCTCTTGCGGGGGCGATTCTGATCTAATTGGGGACAGTCCCAGATTGGATCATGATCCATTTCATAATAACATAGAAGAATATGATGGGAGAGCGATCTGATTGGCGAAAAAGACTCAGTGGCCGTGGCCACTAATAATCCCGGTCCTTGTCCTTGTGGCGACGATAACGCTTGGCACATTAGTGCTGGGGGGATGCCGGCAGGAACCGCAAACCGTAAAGTTGGTAATGGGTTACGTTCCAAACGTGCAATTTGCGCCCTGGTATGTGGCACAGGAAAAGGGGTATTTCGAGGATGCCGGCCTGGAATTAACGATGGATTACGGAAAAATCAACGATGTGATGCGTTTGCTGGCAGCCGGTGAGATTGATTTTGCCATTGCTGGCGGCGATGAAGTGATCGTCGCACGCAGTCAAGACCTGCCGGTGACGTATGTAATGGCATTATATGCTCGTTTTCCGGCGGCCGTCGTTTCTATGAAGGACGCAGGGATCGCTGAGCCTACCGCATTGAGAGGGAGAACCGTTGGTATTCCGGGTTTTTACGGCACAAACTATATTGCCCTCAAGGCGATTTTGGCCTGGGCAGGATTGACGGAGGCCGATGTCACAGTACTACCGGTCGGGTATAACCAGGTGGCCGTGCTTAGCGAAGGAAAAGTTGACGCAGTCGTTGGCTTTGATAACAATGAGCCCATTCAACTGCACAACTTAGGTTTTGAAACCAATGTTATTCACTCTTATGATTATTTTGATCTGGTCGGACACGGTGTGGTGACTGGCGAAACACAGATGCGCGATAATCCCAAAAGAGTGCAGGCTTTTGTCAGGGCCACGCTGAAGGGGATGGACTATGCCCTGAAAAACCCGGACGAGGCTTTTGAAATTTGCCTGAAATTCGCACCGGAAAGCGGCGGGCCCAATGCGGAGGTTCAAAAACAGGTCATGCTGGAATCGATGAGATTGTGGCAAAGCTCATTTACAGACGTCCATGGTTTGGGAAGCTCTGACCCGGAGGCTTGGAGCGTTGCGCAGCAGTCGATGCTGGAGTGGGGTTTGATTCCTAAAGAAATCCCGGCTGAACTACTGGTTAATAATGATTACATTGACTACTGAGGAGTACGAGGCTGCCGCCGGGATGGCGCGATGCTATTCCCGCGCGAGCGGCCTCTCTTTTTTGGGCAGGAAAGTTAAGCCTATCCGACGAAAGACTATATGCAAGGATGTATGTTTATGTCGAGAGGAGGAACTTTTGATGTCCGTTTTTGGCAAGAGGATTCTAGCGCTGATGGTCGCCGCCATCATGCTGATTTGCCTGGCTTCGCCCGAACAGGCTTATGCGGCACCAACCGAACAGACCATCAAGCAAATATCTATTTTTGGCGCTTTCGCAACGCCATCGGAAGAGATCCTATTTCATCTGGGAGTTAATGAGGGAGAAAAATATGATCCGGCGAAGCTAAAGCGCGGGATTACTTGGCTGCGTAACAATGGCATGTTTGGCGACGTCGATTATGAGGTCGTGGAAACCGTCGGCGCAGACATGGTGGAAATATACATTTATATTGTCGAGTCCATTGGGTCGAGTCGCAGCGGTGGAGATACAGTTTTCGGATCTGCTAAAAGAGAAGAACTGTATGGCTGGTTTGATGTTGGGCTTCCGATACCCACGCGTCTGTTTGGGTTAGGACTTGACGCTACGCTCGGGCTAAACATCAGCAAACAGTCCTGGTCGGTGGCACCGTCCATCTCGGGAATCGATTTATTCGGGGTGCCGCTGGGCTGGTTTATTGACATGGCTTATGTCAATAAGCAGGATGAGCTTGATACGGTAGCGTTGGATCCTGAATGGGGCATTATGACTCATGTGGGCTTTAAGCAAGCCATGGCTCCGAACGTCTCCTGGATGGCAACGGTAGGCTATGAATATGAAAAGAAAACGGCTACGGCAGATAGTAATCATTATCTGTACCTGGCGGATCGGTTCACTTTTGATATCAGGCCACTGAAATTGCATGCTGAGACCGAACTGGGTTGCAGTACCGGCGATTATGACAACGGGGTTTACGTCAAATTCGGGGCCAAAGGCGAATGGCCGCTTGCAATCACAGATAATGTGTTTCTGTTGACCCAGACGGAATTTGGCATTGCCAGTGAGAAAACACCGCTGCGTGCTTTGTTTGATATTGGGGAAGCAGGCTTGCGCGGTTATCAGCTACCCGAATCGGATCGCTACTTAATTGGTTCAACGGGTCTCTATTGGCAGATTATTGATTCTTTGCAGGCCATGGTGTTTTGTGATCTTGGCTCGGTCCATACTCAGGGGGGCGACTGGAGTCCGCTGCTCTCAGACATTGGATTGGGGCTGCGTTGGAATATGATCAGTATCTTTGGGACCTATAATGGAGCAGGCGATCTTGGATGGGGATTTTCTTTTGATACCTACTTTTAGGATGGAGCGGCGGCGGTCGCTGCGGCGGTCGC
>ENA-UOOH01001954-UOOH01001954.1-fermentation-metagenome-genome-assembly--contig:-NODE-1954-length-18902-cov-4.287314_pt1 | contig 18902 bp, 21 predicted proteins | sample MGYA00245778_ERZ724025 | MGnify/ENA primary metagenome ERZ724025 (study PRJEB28704, sample SAMN03018313) | fermentation metagenome | biome: anthropogenic terrestrial biome; feature: soil; material... | reverse complement strand
CTTTCCCTACACGACGCTCTTCCGATCTGCTAGCTTGCAGGGAAAAACAAAAGTGCCGCCCCTAGGGGCGGCATTATTTTTTTAATTCTTTGAAAACTCAATAACTTACTTCGCGGGGAAGGGCCTTGGCCTGTTCCACCCATGAGCTTACCATCTTCAGGCTCGGAGGACGGCGCACGAGTTTCTTGGCTTTGTTGGTCTCCAGGATTTTCTCGTAGAGGTTCTCGGGCTTACGAGTGGCCAATTCCACAACGGTATCCACACCAGCTTCTTCAAGCAGGTCCGAATACTCCTGGCCAACGCCTTTAATCCGGTAGAGGTCAGCGTGGTTGACCCATTCCAAAATCAAGGATTTCTCGATCCCCGCTTTGGCTGCCAGTTCCTCGCGGCCTTTGGGGGTTTTGCCGGCGGCCAGAAGGCCTGCAACGGTTTTGATACCAGCATCATTCAGTTTCTTGGCGTATTTGGGGCCGATGCCCTCGATGTCGATAATACTTGGCATATGGATATCTCCTTTATTGTTAATATCAAACCTTTGTCAGATTATAACATTCTGGCCGAAGATTGGATAAAATAAAAAATATCGTAGAAACTTAGTAAATTTAGCTGTTAATGACAAGTCTGATATACTTAGCGCCGCCCCGATATACCAAGGACAAAAATGAAAAGCACACGCGAAAAAATATTACACACACTGCTGACAAAACAACAAGCAACCATCAATGAATTAGCTCAAATTGTAGGAATTAATGGCATTTCAGTTCGTCATCATCTCATCAACCTCCAGGCCGAAGGCCTCATCAATGCGGAGGAACAGCGCCATGGTGTTGGCCGCCCCCGTTTTGTTTACCGCCTCACCCAGCGCGGGCTCGAAAAGTTCCCCACGAATTACCTGCGCTTCACCGAACTGCTCATCGCCAAGCTGCAGGAAGTGCTCAGCCCCCAGCAGCTGAACAAAGTGTTCGAGGGCGTTGGCATCCAGCAAGCCGCGGACATCAAGGAAGAGGTCGAGGGAGATACCCTGGATAAGCGTCTCGATTCAATGTCCATCCAGTTGAGCAATCTGGGCTACCGCCTCGATTCCAGGGGCGATGGCCAGGACCTTTTGATCATGAACCACAATTGCCCCTACCACCACATCGGCGTTGCCCACCCCGAGATCTGCAAGGTGGACGAAACCATGTTCGAGGACTTGCTAGGCGTACCGGTGAAACACGAACGCTGCATCGTCACCGGCGATCCCCATTGTGTTTACCGCGTGAAAGGTAAAAATGTCTACTGAAGAACACGTGCCCTTCCACTGGAGCATCGACGACACCCACCCGCAATTCCACGACCGCCTTGTTGAGGCCCTCTCAACGGTCATCGACCCGGAACTGGGCTACAACGTTGTGCAGTTGGGATTGGTCCGCGAGGTTGGCATTAAAGACGACGAAGCGGATGTACTCATGATCCTCACCACGCCTTTTTGCCCTTATGGCCCCAGCATGCTCGAAAGTACACGCCAGGCCACGGAAGAAGCCTTGGGCCTAAAGACGACAATTGAATTTGGCACCCAACCCTGGGACTTCAGTTATATGGACCCCGAACTCAGAGATTCCGAATGGGGCATGATGCTCTAGGCTGGAAATTAGACACAAAAAGGAACTGGCGCTGCCAGTTCCTTTTGTTTTTATTATGTTCAGTCTATGGAAGTTTGATCGCTTTCAATAAACGCAGCCCCAGCATCATGTTGCCGTTTACCTTTACTTTGCCGCTCATAAACGCCTTGAAGGGGTCCAGGGTACCGCTCAGCAAAGCCTTTACCTCTTCAGCACCAGCCCTGAGCACGAGCTCCGGGTTGAGCGTGGTACCTTCAACCAATTTGGCCTGACCGTCCTTTACCTCAGCGTACCAATCGCCGCCCTCCGGTCCGTCAACATGGAACTGAATCTCTGCCACCACATCGTCCACATTCTCAAGGGCAAAGGGGTTGGGGATCCGCGCTAAAAACTCCCGTACGTTGTCGTTAAAATCGCTCATCATCTCTCCTTTGTTTATTGCAGTTTACTTGCCTTTGAGATTATAAATGTTTAGCCCGAAAAGCAAGGCCTTGTGCAGGCTTAGGCCTTCTTACCAGTAATATCTGCGTATTCTTAGAAAAATAAATCTAGCTATAAAATCTAAGGTATCCTGCCTTTACTGCGGTTATAATAGCCTCGTTGTCAGATGGAGCCTTTTGGACCCATCCATTCTAAATAGCGCGATCAAGGTAAACCATCTGATCGCAAAGAAAGCGCGAAGGAGCTCACTTATGGATAAATACGAATGCATCGCCTGCGGTTACATTTACGACCCCGCCAAGGGCGACCCGGACAATGGTGTGGAACCTGGCACCTCATTCGAAGACCTGCCCGAAGATTGGGTATGCCCGGATTGCGGTGTTGGCAAAGACCAGTTCGAAAAAATCGGCTAGTCAGTTTGTAACCAGCATTAAGGCTCTCCACCAGGAGGGCCTTTTTTGTTTAATTCCCACCCTTGTTATCCGGCGGCTACCTACCGTATAATTGAGCCACTATACTCGTTCAAGATTGGAGGAAAATTTAATATGGCAAGTGTAACGTACGACCATGTTTGGAAAAAATATGGTGACGTCGTCGCTGTACAGGACCTAAACCTGGACATCGAAGACAAAGAGTTCCTGGTTCTGGTAGGCCCCTCGGGTTGCGGTAAAACCACCGCCCTGCGCTGCCTGGCCGGCCTGGAAGAAATCACCGAAGGCCGCGTTCTGATCGGCGACCAAGTGGTGAACGATGTTGCTCCAAAAGACCGCGATATCGCCATGGTCTTCCAGAGCTATGCCCTGTACCCGCACATGACGGTGTACGACAATATGGCCTTTGGCCTGAAATTGCGCAAATTCAGCAAGGAAGATATCGAGAAGCGGGTGCAGGTAGCCGCCAAGACCCTCGGCATCGAAAATTTGCTTAAGCGCAAACCCAAGGAACTTTCAGGCGGCCAGCGCCAGCGCGTTGCCGTAGGTCGGGCCATCGTGCGCGAGCCGAAAGTTTTCCTCTTTGATGAGCCTCTCTCCAACCTGGACGCTAAACTGCGCGTTCAGACCCGTGCAGAGATCTCCAAGCTGCATAAAAACCTGGGAACAACCTTCATCTACGTTACGCACGACCAAACCGAAGCCATGACTATGGCCACCCGCATTGCCGTGATGAACAAGGGTAAACTGCAGCAGCTGGATACGCCCCAAATGCTCTACGACCACCCCGCCAACCTCTTTGTGGCTGGCTTCATTGGCTCGCCTGCGATGAACTTCTTCAACGGCAAGCTGGTTGAGGAAGAGGGTGGCATGGTTGCCGATATGGGTACCTTCAAGGTGCGCATCCCGGATAAAGACCGCGAACGCTACCAGGGTGTTGTAGGCAAGGACATCATCTTCGGCATCCGCCCGGAAGATATCCACACCCCCATGTACGCGCCTCCTGGCATCATCGCTGAACCGGTGCACGCCAACGTGGATGTTACCGAGTTGATGGGTAATGAGATCTTCCTCTACCTCGTCAACGGCGCGCATAATTTCATTGCCCGCGTTGACCCCCGCACGGATGTGAAATACGGCGAGGAAGCCGATGTGGTCTTCAATATGGATAACTTCCATATCTTCGACCCCTCCGCGGATCCTGAGAATCCGCCAGTCGTCGCTTAATCCTTTTTCAAGTCTGCAAACGCCACCCTAAGGGTGGCGTTTTACTTTAAGGCCAACGAGTAAACTGGCTGAGAGGCCCGCCTGTGCCCTCATCCGAACCAGGAAGTCACCACCCCATAAAGTACGCTGGTAAAGTAGCCCCAGATGGTGCCCAGTAAGGCTCCGGCAACCACGTCCCGCGGATAATGCGCACCCAGATAGATCCGGGTAATACCAGTGAGAGCGGCCAGCACATAAAGCAGCAGCGCCAGGTACCAGGGCAACTGGAAGAAGGTGCTTAGCATCGAGGCCATGAAAAAGGCCTGGCTGGTATGACCGCTGGGAAAAGAATAGCCAATCGCCTTGCTTCCTACGATGCGCATCTCTTCAACACCGAAATAGGGCCTCTTGCGGCCGATGAGCAGCTTGGCCAATTCCACGGTCAGCCAGACGCTGATCGTGCCAAAAATGAACTGAAACGCGAAGAGCCGCTGCCCAAAGGCAAAGAATGCCGCCGCGATGAGCAGCGCGACCAACCCGTTGCCAAATTGGGTCAGTACCGACATTAAGCCATCAGCAAACCGGGAAATTCGCGCGTACTTGTTGAGGAACTTAAAGACCAGGTCATCCAACCTTGCTCCCAGAGACCAAACCACCGTCAGCGCCAAAACTACAAAAATGAGGAAGAAGAGCGCCAGGAGCTTGTGTTCAAGTACATTCGTCCAAATATACCGGCGAATAGGTTCCGGAGCGAGCAAAATGCCCGCGATGCCGATGATCAACGTGACCACAAAGCGATGCAAATGCCGGGTTTGCGCCTTGGTTTGCTCCTGAGGGAGCGGCGCAGTTGGTGAAGAGGGCAACGGGTTCCGCATCCTAGCCTGTTTGCCTGACCCGGGATTTCTTTGGGATCATCACGCTAATCGCGTGCTTCAGAACACTCAATTCAACGTTTCCCTCACCAAAAACTTCACCGTCATACATCAGCGTCATGGGTGGGTCTACTTTAATGCTGATCTTCTCTGCCAGGATCTTTTTGATTTTCCTGGCTTCCGGGAGGCCATCGCGCAAGCCGCGCGCAACATAGCTTAGCAGGTCTAATTTGTTGGCATCCTCAAAGAAGATCAGGTCCAGTTTCCCATCCTGCATCGCGCTGCGTTTGCCCAGCCGGTAATTCAACCCGATTACCGGCATATTCACCGCAAGCAGTACCAATCCCTGGGAGCGAATAGGGTCCTTTCGCGAACTTAATCGAATCTCAAAACTGGCTGGCTTTTCGAGAGTAAAGGTCTTGACCAGCTCGCCAAGAGCCTGCAAATTGCCATGCTGCAAGTCATCCGCGGGTGGAAAGAGGGATGAAACCAAACCCACCGAGAACACTTCCATGAAATAGGTGGAGCGGCTGCCCACCTTTGCCCTGCCAACATCGATCTTCAGCTTGCGTCCCTCCCTCAGAACCTTTACAGCCTCCGCAGGGTCCGCAGGTATGTCGAGAGCCAGGGGCATATTGTTTTGGGTCCCGTTGGGAATAATGCCTAGGCTGGCCTGACTGCCAACCAGCAAACGTGCCAGGGACGAAGAGGTGCCATCGCCCCCGCATGCCACAAAAAGCGCGATGCCATCCGCGAGCGCCTGCTTTACGCGGTCAGCCAGGTCGGAATCCGGCCTTAAAAGGAAGACCTGAGGGTCAAAACGATAGCTCTGCAACAGACCCACTACCTCCTCCAGGCTGCTGGTATTGGCTTTAGCCTCCCCGGCCTGCGGATTGTAAACAAGCAGCAGTTTCTTCGGGCGGTAGTTTTTGCCTGCTTTCGCTGGTGCGGGTTTTTGAGTTTTTGGGGGCATGGTCCACCTGCCTCTATCCGGGAATGGCCATCTAATAACCCGTGGGCGGCACAGGGTTCAGGCCGGCTGGTCTTACTTTCCTCCTGCCGCGGGTGAGCAGTACAAGCAAACCCCCGGCAAAAAATGTAAAAGCGCCAGCCAGGATGAAGCCATCACGCCAAAACTCCAGCGGGAAAAGACGGATGAGTGTGTCGCTGTAGTTGAAAACCCAGCTGCCTTCCTGGAAGAATATCCGGTGAAACTGATCGAAGAGACTGTTGAAGTTGAATGCCAGGTAAAGCAGCATCAGCGCGATAAGCCCCATGCTCAGCCATCCTCCCATGTTGATCCCCCGGCGCAGCAACCGCCATTGGCCCTGGATCAAGAGCCAGAAACTCAGCGCGAAGGCGATGCCCAGGCACAGATACCAGACGGTAAGCGCTCCCTGGACCACTTCCTTCACGTCCACCATATGCTCCAGTTCGCTCGGCGCGTAAAGGGGGCCCCCATCCGCAAACTTAAGCTTGCCCAGGTAGCTGATCTCCGCGTCGTTCACCAGATAATTCACCGCGTATGCACTCCATTTGTTGCGTTCTGCGGTGCTCATGCCAAAGGGATCGGCAGGGAAGCCAGGGCGCGCGTATTCGAGCTGCGGGAAACTTGGCGTCATGATCAGCCGCACGCCGGCCATGAGCAGAATGAAGGGTAACAGGATGGCGATACTGATCGAAAATGCTTTGTTCATGGCTTTTCCTCAAAAAGAAAATTAAGCACCAGCCGGTTTGTCATCCACTCGATCGGTGCCTGATCATCCGTAAAAACAAGGTCTCCGGGGTTAACTGCCGCCCGTGCTTGCAGCGCAAGCTCGCTGGCCTGTGCCAGCACTGAACTGGGGTCCGCCGCGGCTACACGTTTTGCATTTGCTTCAAAATTGGCCCAGGATGCCTCTGGGTTTACGGCGGCAAAAAGGATGGTGTTATATGCTTCTGGCAGTTCCACAGCAAAAACCTGCGGAAAAACCTGCCCCATGGTAGCCGCCAGAGCATCCACAAGGCTGTAATCATTCGGGCTGCGGCCCACATTGATGCTCACCATCCCCCACGAGCTCAGCCTTTGGCGTAAAGTCTCAAAGAACTCTACTGTCACCAGATGGGCTGGAATGTACGGGGGACGGTAGGCATCCACAATGATCAGGTCGTAGATCGCTTCGTTTTTTGTGATCTCCCAGCGGGCATCCCCGGCGACACTCTCCAATTGAGGAATCTCGCCGAGGCCAAAATAGCGTTCTCCGACCCGCAGGATCTCCGGGTCCAGCTCAACCCCCATTACCTTTGCTTGCGGGTAAGCCATTGCTGCCTGGCGCGCGCTTGTCCCCGCCGCCAGCCCCAGAATAGCAATCTGGTCTACCGCGCTTGCAGCCTGCTCATCGGGGTTGAACAGGGGAGCAATCAGGAATTGACACCAGGGTCCGCCGTAAAATAGGTCTTGGGGGTGCCAGATGGAATGGATACCCTGCCCCTCATTCAGGCGCAGATATCGGTAGCCGTCGCGTTCGACCACCTGGATGTAGTTGTACGCTGACTCGCCTTCATAGATCAACCCGGCTGTGGTCTTGGATTGTCCGCGAGGGCCGAGCGTGAAAAGGATGAGGGTCGTGAGCAGGGCGATAATTGCAACTGCCGCGAATCGCTTTTCCCGAAGGATTGTGAATCCGAGCGAGCTCAATAGCAGCAGCAAGCCCGCGATGAGCAGGAAGCTGCGGTAAGTCCCCAGAGCTGGAATAAGCACCAGGACGGTCAGGAAGGTCCCGATAAAGGAACCGGCAGTTGAAAGCGCTGAAAGCAGGCCGGAAGTGCGGCCTGCGTAAGCAGCGTCTGGTAAGGCCAGGCGCAGGCTGAATGGAACCACCGTGCCCAGCAGGACCACCGGAACAGTTAGTAATAGCACGACAGCCGTAAACGAGCCGGCCAATAAAGGCAGGTCCAATGCGTCGAAGGCGGTAGCCGAGACCCGCAGGACCGGGCGGGAGATCAGCGGGACCGCAGCAGTAAATAAACCTGCCAGGCCGATCAGGCTGTACAGCAGCCTTGCTTCAGGCCTGCGGTCTGCCAGGCGCCCCCCCAGCCAATAGCCGATGCTGAGGTAAACCAAAATAAGGCCGATCACTACCGCCCAGACGATATTCGAGGTGCCAAACACATTTCCCAGCAGCCGGCTGGCGCTGAATTCCAAGGCCATGGTAGCCGCTCCGCAAAGAATCACCGTGCCGAGCAGCAAACCTTTTGGCAATCTGGTGCTGATTTCGTCCTCTTTTTCAGACATATCTGGAATTATAAAGTAGCCTGTGGCCTCGCCTCACCCTGCCTGCTACGCGGAGACCTGCGGCTCAACTCATTCTCCCCAATAGGCTGATTTACAGTCGGGGGTGAAACCACGCAAGCGTACAACCAGATTAGTCCAGAAATAATCAAGAAAGGGCTTTTGCTGATAAAATATAGTTAGCGGAGAAGGGCTCTTAAGGCTACATTCGCCTTTATCTAATACCAGAGTTCCACCCCCAGAAATACAAAATTGGCATACGCCTTCGAAGCGTCTACACACGCGGACGTTTCGCTTAAGTGAGGAAAAATGAAGAAAATCGGATTTATGGACACCATCTTGCGCGACGCGCACCAGAGCCTGATCGCGACGCGCATGAGCACCCGGGATATGGAGCCCGCCCTGGAACTGTTGGACCAAGCCGGCTACGACAGCCTGGAGGTTTGGGGCGGTGCCACATTCGATGCCAGCCTGCGGTACCTCAAGGAGGATCCCTGGGAACGGCTGCGCATCATCAAACAGCAGGTGAAGAACACTAAACTCGCCATGCTGCTGCGCGGGCAGAATGTTTTGGGTTACCGCCATTATCCTGACGACGTGCTGGATAGCTTTGTAAAGCATGCCGCGCTCAATGGTATTGATGTTTTCCGCGTCTTCGACGCGCTGAACGACCTGCGCAATATGGAGCAGAGCGTGCGCTCCATCAAAACCTACGGCGGCATCGCCGAGCTGAGCATCTGCTACACTATCTCGGATTTCCACACGATCGATTATTTTGTAGACCTCACTCGCCGCATGCTCGATCTGGAGCCAGACCGCATCGCTATCAAGGACATGGCCGGCATCCTCACGCCTGCCGTTGCCCGGCAGCTGGTCACCCGCATCAAGTCCATTACCGATCTGCCCCTGCACATCCACACCCACTGCACCGCGGGCATCGCCGAGATGACCTACCTGGTTTCCGTGGAAGCCGGCGCGGACCTCATCGACACCACCCTTTCGCCTTTTAGCAATGGCACATCCCAGCCTGCCACCGAGAGTTTGAACGTAGCCCTGAGCGAACTGGGTTATGAAACCGGTTTGGATTCCGCCAAACTGGACCAGCTCGCCGATTATTTCCGCACCGTCAAGCAAAAGTACGTAACCAGCGGGCTTTTCAACCCCAAAGTGATGCAGGTCGAACCTAAAGCCCTGCTCTACCAGGTGCCAGGTGGCATGCTCTCCAACCTGATCGCCCAGCTTAAAAGCCAGGGCCAGGAGCACCTTTATGATGCCGTGATGGCCGAGACCCCTAAAGTTCGTGCCGACCTGGGCTACCCGCCCCTGGTGACCCCAATGAGCCAGATGGTTGGCACCCAGGCCCTGATGAACGTAATGGCCGGGGAGCGCTACCTGATGATCCCTCAGGAGATCAAGGATTACGTAATGGGATACTACGGGCGCCCGCCCGCCCCCATCAGCGACGAGATGCGTAAGAAGATCATTGGCGATGCTGAGGTGATCACCGCCCGCCCGGCGGACCTGCTGGAACCCGGGATGGAGAAAGCCCGCGAAGAGCTTGGAGCCTATGGCCACAACGACGAGGACGTCCTGAGCTACGCCCTCTTCCCCCAGCAGGCCATGGATTACTTCAAGGAACGCGCCATGCCCTTCGCCTATGCCCCAATGTGAGTCGTGAGGGCCTGAACAAAACCAGGAAAACCTGCATTTGAACCGATCTGGTGGATTCAGATCGGTTCTTCAATTCCAACCTATAATTGAGACCCGGACCGAGAATGTGGCTGGCAACTTATGCTTCTAATGAAAATAAAGTCTCTTTTATTGCTCTCGCTCATTTTTCTGCTCACAAGCTGTTTTTCATCTCCGGCTGCAGAGACCAAGGTCTACGAATTCTCCAAACTGCCCTCTCAGAACCGATCTTTAGATATTTCACTCGAGCATGGTTCCATTGAATTGATCTTTACAGAAACGGATAGCATCGAGCTCCGAGTCACCGCCGGACCGGTTTTGTGGCAGGACCTCCTTATTGACGCGAAGGAAAATCGTGTGAATATCAGTTTGGGTGAATCCCTATCCAATGTGGCAAAGAAGGCCCTGCGGGACTCCCGCTTCCAGATTGAAATCCCAAATGAAACCGCAGTAACACTTTCAACCTTTGACGCAAGAATAACTCTTACCGGAGAGGGATTGGCCGTCAATATACGCTCAGTCAGCAGCAGCGTGCAACTTAATCACTTCAAGGGAAACGCTGCAATTGTAAACAACCGCGGGCCGGTGACAGTAGAGAACAGTACGGGTCAAATCGAAGCGATCGGAAATTATGGATTAATCCAATTTCTCCAGTCTCATGGCAAACTGGTTGGTTCAACGATTATGGGGAATATCAGGGTGGATAGCAACCTGGACGAAGTAATTGACCTGAAATTGGAAACCGACCATGGGGATGTCGAAATAAAACTCTCAAACCCAAATGATCTAAATGTGATGCTCAATTCCGCCAGCGGCGATGTTGTCTGTGATCATCCCGCGCTGGATAGCAGCACAAGGTATTGCAGGGGAACCATCGGCAACGCCGCCTCCCGGATACAGGTTCGAACCGTCAGCGGAAGAATAGGCCTCACCCTGCGCTGATCCACAGCAAGTTTCAACACAGTTTGGTCAACGTGAAATCGTGATGACCAGTTCCAGGGTATCCAGCCTGGAATCCTGATACTTTTTCCATGAGAATTAATGCCCCCATTTTCACGATTATGAGTAAATTGATTTATTAATTTGCATTGACAAAATGTTAATCCGAATGTAAAATGAGTTCCGATTGTGAATTATTACTCATGTTTGTGAATAGCGAGGCAAAATGGCTCCAGGATTGACACCGCGGGAAAGGGTTCGTTTATCTCTAAATCATCAAGAGCCAGACCAAGTCCCTATTTCTTTGGGCGGTTCAGCCAATCACCTAACGGAGCAGCTGTACGTAAAGCTGCGCAACCATTTTGGTTTGACCGATGTTCCCCGCCGGACCTTGGTAGGCTATTACTCCACTCCGGATTACAACCCCCTCCTGGATGCCCTGGGCACTGACTTTCGCTACATTCACATTCGGCCGGAGACTCGGTTTGTAGCTAATTCCCTTATCGGAGATTTTCAGGAGTTTACAGACGAATGGGGAGTAAAACATCGGCTGGTATCCGGTTATTACGACATGACTGGCCAGCCATTCCCAGAAGACCTGACCATCGAGAGCATCGATGCCTATAACTGGCCAGACCCGTACGACCCTGTCCGGCTGGTGGGTGTTGAAGAAGAAATCAAACACCTTTATAACGAGACTGATTATGCTTTGGTGGCACATCGTCCCGTTTACGGCAACCTTTGGGAAATGACCAAGCTGCTCCTTGGGATGGAAGATGCCTTGGTACTCACTATTCTTGACCCCGCTGTCTTCGACTACTTTATTGGCAAATTGGCCGAAGTGCAGGATGGCTTCTATGATGCTTTCTTAAGCGTCGTCGGGCCGTACGTGGATGTGGTTGAAATAGCTGATGATTACGGAACCAATACGGGTCCCTTGTTTGACCCGAATGTTTATAAGAAGCATTTCATGCCTCGATACAAGAAAACCATCGAGCTGATCAAGAAAAAAGCCCCGAACGCAAAAGTCCTATTGCACAACGACGGCGCGATCAGAGACTTTATTCCCGATATCATCGAGACCGGTTTTGATATCCTGAACCCCATCGAAAGCCACCTCCCCGGGATGGACCCCACAGATCTCAAACGTGAATACGGCAAGGATCTCGTCTTCCAGGGCGGCGTAGATGTCACATCGATTCTCAACCGGGGAAGCCTGGAGGACGTTTGGAAGGAAGTTGAGAAACGAATCAAAGAGATGGGTCATGGCGGTGGTTATGTGCTGGCGCCGGCTCATAACTTTGGCAATGACGTGCCGCTTGAAAACTTCCTTGCCTTTTTTGAAGCCGGCAAAGCGCTCGGCAAGTATCCTTTGTAGGGGAGAAAACAATGCTACTTTACGAATTACGCAAAAAGGTCCTCGATACCGCGCTAAGTCTCCCAAGTTATGGCCTGGTTTGGTTGGCTGGCGGCACAGTTTCGGCTCGGGATCCAGAGACAAACTTGGTTTGCACCACCCCAAGTGGTTTGGATTACCGAACACTGAGCGCAGAGGATATTTGCGTAACGGATATCGATGAGAAAATTGTTGATTCTAAATACCGGCCGTCTGTAGCCCTCACGTTATGGACAAATTTTTTCCGCAAACGGCCTGACGTAAACGCGGTAGTTCATACACATTCGCATGCCGCCACTGCCTTCGCGGTTACTGGGCAGGAAATGCCGATCATCACTGAAACCCAGGCAAATTGGTTCAATAGACCGATCCCAATTACCCCCTACCTCAGTGTGGAAGATCCCCGTTTTGATATGCTGCCGGTTGAACTGACCGCCGATGGCTTCGCGGTCATGCTCGGACAGCACGGTGTGATTACCCTGGGTTCCAACCTGGACCATGCCCTGGAACGAGCCGTCACACTTGAAGAAGCCGCTAAAACTTATGCTTACGCGAAGATCTTTGGAACGCCCAGAACTCTGCCGCCCGAAGTAGTCCGGCGCTCGTTTGATTATTATCACAATCGCTACGGACAAAACGCGGACACCGAAGGTGAAAAATGATACTGACTGAAGCCACTGTTCTGATCGATCACGTGAGCACGGATAGTTTTGCCTGTATTCACGAGCTCTCCCAGCTGCTTTGCCAAATAGGCTATGTGAACCCGGAATATGGCAAGCTATGCTGTGACCGTGAGCGTCTCTACCCCACCGGTTTACCAACGAAACCCTTCGCCATCGCCATCCCGCATGCTGAAGGTTTGGAAGTAAATGAGTCTTCACTAAGCGTCGCGATCTTGCGCGACCCGGTGAACTTTCAGAACATGGCAGATCCGGAGGAAGCCCTCCCGGTTGAAGTTGTGCTCCTGATGGCGACTAAGAATCCGGAAGAACAGGTTTCAACGCTGCAAAAATTAGCTGAAATATTCTCCTCCGCGGATGAGCTGAGGGAGTTGCGGTCGCAGTCCAGTAAAAAGGGTGTGGCCGATTGGATTAATCAGAGATTAAGCTAGCAGGCAAAACGTCCTTAAAATAGGAGGTGACAATTCACAAAAACCTATACAATATACGCAATTGTTCCAAAGTTAGTAGATTAGGGAAAGGTTTATCAAATTGAGCAAATTAATTGTAGTTGCATGTGGTGCTGGTATCAATACTTCAACGATCACCGAGGATTCAATTCGCGAGAGACTCGATCAGGAAGGCATGATGGATGTCGAAGTAAAGCGGATCCTCATCGCGGACATCGAGCGTTACGCCTCACGGCCTGACCTGATCCTGGTTGTCTCGATGATGAAAATCTATCGAACATTCGATGTCCCGGTGATGCAAGGTATGCCCTTCCTTATTGGAAGTAAGGAAGAACGCAAGGAGATACTTGATAAGGTTGTAAGCATCGCTCGCGGATCCTAATAATTAAATAGCTTCTAACCCCGGAGGAAAAATGGAAGTAATTGTTTCTGCCGTTAACTGGTTTCTCGGCCTGGGTTCATCTGTTATCGTACCCATCGTCCTGATTTTTCTTGGTCTAATTTTTAAAGTTGGTTTTGCCAAAGCCGTTCGCGGCGGCGTGATCACTGGTATCGGCCTTGCCGGTCTCAACTTAATCACTAATCTGATTGTCGTGGCATTGCAGCCTGCAGTGCAAGCCCTTGCTGACCGCCTTGGTATTGTGAAGGATATCGTAGATATCAACTGGGCCGATGCGGGCATTGCCTGGGGTTGGCCTGGTGTTGCTGGCGTCGTCCTCGGGATCATCGTCGTCAATATCATCATGCTCGTCCTCAGGCTAACCAAAACCCTTTGGGTTGATGTTTGGTCCTACTGGCATGGCTCTGCCCTGGCTGGTTTTGTTTGGGCTATGACCAATAATATTCTTTTAGGTGTGATTGCGGGCGTGCTCTATCTGGTCATCGGCGGCTTGTTCAGCGATATTACCGCGAAGAAGTTCCAGGAATTCAACGACATGCCGGGTATCGGCGTTCCATGCGGTACTACGGTTCAGGCAGCCATTTTTGCGATACCTGTCGTATGGGTGCTCGATCGTATCCCCGGTTTGAAGGACCTGGATGCCTCCCCCGAGAATATCCGCAAACGCCTGGGCCTGGTTGGGGAACCGGCGATCCTTGGCCTGCTCCTGGGTATCATCATCGGCATTGCTGCTGGGTACAACGTACAGCAGTTCCTTGGTCTTGGCATGCAGGTCGCCACGATGATGGTAGTTCTGCCCCGGATGGTCTCACTGATCGCAGAAGGTATCGTGCCCATCACCCTGTCGATCGTTCAGTACATGAAAAACCGCTTCAAGGACCGCGAGCTATATGTGGCCGTTGACTGCGCAGTTCTGCTGGGTCATCCCGCTGTTATGGCGTCTTCCGTGATCCTTTTCCCGCTCTACATCCTCCTGGCTGCCGTTCTGCCGGGTGTTCGCATGCTCCCCATCGCCAGCCTGGCTGTAGTGCCTTTCTGGGCTGGCGCCGTAGTCCCTTATACCAAGGGTAATGTGATCAAAACAGTCATCGTACTGCTCCTCTACGCGATACCCTTCATGTACCTGGGAACTCTGCTTGTCAATTCCCAAACGCAGACGTATCAGATGATGAACATGTACTCAGACCAGATCGCACAAGGCCTCCAGCTTGGTTCCTGGGACATGGGTGGAGATCCCCTCGGTTCTCTGATCCGGGGTGTCTTCAGCCTCTTCGGCCGCTAAGCATTTGAGGTAATTTGAGAGGAGGCAGAAAATGCCTCCTCTTAATCATCAGGACAAGCTCATCGTGAGTGCTCGCGTTCTTGTAGTAGGCGGTTGGTGTGGCAACCTGCTGTATATTGTTGCAGACCACATCAGAGCGCTGACGGAAAAAGCCGGGCTGGATGCCATTGTAAAAACATTCAGCGTCTGGGATTCGCTGGACACATTGCCGTCCAGCGATCTGATCATTCAGCTGCTTCCCGCATTAAAACAAGAAGATCTATCTTGCCCGCTGATCAACGGCCGGCCATTACTCGCAGATTTGGAAAATGAGCCTGTTAATTCCAGGATCCTTATGGCATTCGAAGAGCTGAAATCGCGATGAGTAAACCAAGTGGCCTCGGGCAATTCAATGAATTGCCACAAGACGAAATTTATCTTGATTACGCGGCTACTACACCGGTCCACCCCGAAGTTGCGGCACTGATCTACCGTATCAACCTTGAAGAATTCGGCAATCCGTCCAGCTTGCACCGGCGCGGAATGCAGGCCTCCCGCTTGCTTGAAAACGCCCGGCAGAAGATCGCAGGCCGCCTGAATTGCGGCACCAGTGAAGTGTTTTTCACAAGTGGGGCAACGGAATCGGACAATATTGCTATTTTCGGAGTGATGCGTCAATACCTTCCGCAGGATGCCCACCTGATCACATGCTCCATTGAACACCATGCCGTCCTGGACCCGGCAAAGGAACTATTACGGGAAGGTTATTCCGTTACGTTTCTGCCTGTGGACGGAAGCGGGACGGTCGATCCGGAAGACCTCCGAAAAGCATTGAGGCCGAATACCCGGCTTGTTTCCATCATGGCTGTGAACAACGAAACCGGTGCCATCCAGCCGGTAGAGGAACTTACCAAAATAACAGCTGAATCCAGTGCCCTTTTCCACACGGACGGCGTCCAGGCCCTGGCATTGCTCGATTTGGATACCAAATCTCTGGGGGCAGACCTGATCTCACTTTCAAGCCATAAAGTGTACGGCCCAAAAGGTGTTGGTGCCCTTTACGTAAGTTCAGGGATTAAGCCACACCTCTCTCCATTGGCTTACGGCGGTGGGCAGGAAAAAGGCCTAAGGCCGGGTACCGAGAACCTGGCAGGTATTGCCGGTTTTGCAGAGGCAGTTTCGCTGCTGGGTAATAAACGGTTTATCGAAAAGCAGCGCCTGCAGGATTTGCGGGCAGCCTTTATTAGAGGGCTCTCTGAGCGGATCCCGGACACCGTGATTAACGACGGCCAGGAGCAATTGCCCAGCATTTGTTCGGTTACATTTCCCATGGCTTCCGCCGAAATGATGCTTCTGCGCTTGGACAAATTAGGCATCAGGGTATCAATGGGGTCTGCCTGCACCTCAAAAACCATGGTTCCCTCCCACGTCCTCAAAGCCCTCGGAAAAACAGATGCCGAAGCCGAGGCAACCTTGCGGTTTTCGTTTGGGATGCAAACCGTAATCGATGAAATTGATCGAGTCCTTTCCGTGATCCAGGCGGTTTGGGCAGAATCGCGGATAGAATAGAGCAATGCCCAATCGATCTGCTGCAAATGGGTCCAATCGAGAGCTTCTTCTTGCCGATGTCGCGGTGATGTACTATCTGGATAAAATGAGCCAATCCGAGATTGGCAAAATAATCGGCGTGACGCCTTCGATGGTTTCCAGGCTTCTAACTGAGGCGCGGGATAAAAACCTCGTTGAGATTACCGTGCACTCCCCCCTGATCACCAACCGCGAGCTCGAAAAAAAGATCCAAGAGAAATACAGCGTTCAAAAGGTGAGGATTGTTTCAGTTCGGAATTATGAGATGCCCTGGCTGCGATATATCGGTAATCTTGGTGCGAGAGTTTTGGAAGAAGAACTCAGCGATGGGATGGTGGTTGGGTTTTCCTGGGGCGCAACTTTAAAAGCTGTTGCCGAGGCATTGGCAGACATACCTCTCCAGAAAGTACGGATTGCCGAGTTATCGGGGGCATTGGGCTCCAACTCGGCTGATTATCAGGGCCATGAGCTAACCTTAACACTGTCTAAAAAATTGAATGCGGAATATTTCCTGCTCCATGCGCCGTTTTTGTGCAGTGATAGCAGTGTGTGCGCATCACTCCTGGAAAACGAAGTGGTTTCCCGTCCGCTCTCGCTTGCAAAACAGGCCTCCGTGGGAGTCTCGGGCATCGGAAGTTTGGACCTGCTAAGGGGCACAATGGCCAGGTTCGGCTACCTCAGCGAACAAACAGTAAAAGATCTGAGAAGCATTGACACGGTTGGTAATGTCTGTGGATTATTCTTCGATAAACACGGAAATCCGGTGAATTCTGAAATTTGTAAACGCATTATTACGATTGACTATGATTCCTGGTTCAAGATACCTACCCGCATCGGTATCGCTGGTGGGCCCGATAAAGTTGAGCCGATCAAATCTGCCATGCTCGGGGGCTACATTACTAACCTGGTTACCGATTCCTGTACCGCCGAATTGATCTTGAATTCGGAGTAGTGACCCCAAATTAGCTGGCCCCGTTTCCCATCAGCCGATCCGTTTTCTTCTGCCAATACCGTTTGAAGAACCAGGACCCACACGAATCCCCGGCGGCCTGCCCCGCCCAGCGGGTATAAAAGTCTGCTTCTTCCGCCAAGGCTTTCCGGCTAAGCTCGGACCAATCGTTACAATCCGCAGAAGCATCCAGCCAGCTATTTTCCAAGGCATCGCGTTCCTGATAGTAAGCCTCCGGCAAACCCCTGCCGATTACCGTGCGATGGAACAACTCCCTCTGGTACCAATACGCCTCACAGCCCTCCCCGAGCCGGTTGGAAATAGGGTTCACTAGCGGAGTGCCAAACTTCCAGGGCTTATAAAGCGAGATACAGGGCGTTGAGCTGCCAGTGAACCAAACTTTGATCTCCCGGTCCAATTGCACCACCATACTGGCCGTAGTATGGTCACCCACCAACCCTCCAGCGTGCATGCACGGGCTGCCCAGCGCTGCCTGGCAAAATGGATCAACGGTCTTTGGGTCATGCTGCCGCAAAACCTTGAACATGGCGCCCACATCCCTCGCGGTTCCAATCGCGTTACAAGTCTGTTCCCACCTGGACGCGGAGCCGGAAAAATGGGTGAATAGCGGGTCGCCATATTTTCCCCTGAAATCCACAACCCTACCGCCGCTATAAGCATCCCCCTCAGTTCCGATGCTCAAACGGTTTGAAAGACTGGCCTGGTCATAGCTTTTATAGGTCCAATTCCGCCCTGCCGTCTCCAAAACGATAACCTGCTCCCGGTCCATGATCAAGAAAGAATTGTCATAGAAGAAACGGTGGTCGTAACCACAATTACCGCCCTGGCCGTATTGTTCCAGCAGGCCGATTATCACATCCCTGGCCTCGGGAGCGCTGGCGCCCCGCTCCAGTCCCAACCGCACCAGGTCCATACCCGTCAAACCGGTTTTACCGTAAGCGCCTTTAGTGAACACAGCTTCATTGCCGATGCAAACGCCATGCTCATTAACGCCCATCTCCGCGCCCCAGATCCAGGTTGGTTGAGAGAGTAAGCAGGCGAAGGTGTTCTCAACTTGGTCGATCCGGATATAGGTTGCCTCAAGCTCGCCTGAGTCCTGGTGTGCTGCCGGATAGAAAACCAGTGCCTGTGCCTCGTTTGGGCTGCGATCGCTGTTCTTCGCAAAAATTGCCTTTCCTGGAAGTATCGTCCCCAGCGTGTCACACATGCTTCCTCCCTTTGCCGATATCCTGATTCTACCCTAACCGCTTTTTACTTAGCCTCAGGAATTCAAGCAGCCGCAAACCGGCGAAGATGGCTATCTTTACTAATGCAGATTAAAGTAAAACGAGGAGAACTAATCTCCTCGTTTCAACCAGGCTGGGGGCACTGGAGTCGAACCAATACATACAGATTCAGAGTCTGCTGTCCTGCCATTAGACGAGCCCCCAGAGGGTCGAGGGCTTATTTTACAGCATGAAGCCCTTTCCCGCAAGGATTTCCGCCCCTCCATAAACAAAACCACAGCGCTCCCTGAGGAAGGCTGTGGTTTAATTGCCCCTCTTTCCGGAATACCCGTAGAATACCTTTTTCCTTGCCACCCCCAGCGCAAATCCTAGCGCACAATCACCGGCAGGAAAATGATACTTTCATCTTCAGGCACCCCAGGATCGCCTGGATCCCCCGGGTCGCCCGGGTCGCCAGGGTCCCCGGGATCTCCGGGTCCTGGA
>ENA-UOOH01001953-UOOH01001953.1-fermentation-metagenome-genome-assembly--contig:-NODE-1953-length-18910-cov-54.689791_pt1 | contig 18910 bp, 18 predicted proteins | sample MGYA00245778_ERZ724025 | MGnify/ENA primary metagenome ERZ724025 (study PRJEB28704, sample SAMN03018313) | fermentation metagenome | biome: anthropogenic terrestrial biome; feature: soil... | reverse complement strand
CTCCCATCCCCCAGCTTGCGCAGGGGGTCTTCCCGCTCTGCCCCTTCAACCCCGCAGAGATAAAAGAGATTAAGCCCCAGCCGTGATTTGAACACGGGACCTGCTGATTACAAGTCAGCCGCTATACCACTAAGCCACTGGGGCATACCTTATATCATAGATCGTCTGCAGTAAAAAAGATGGCGCTGGATCTCTCATAGTTCCCCGGTAGCCTCCGACCGGTCACGGCTCGCACCTCCGGTGCTCATGCTCCTGCCCTACAGCCAGTTGCGATTCTCACCGCCAGTCGCGACTCGAAATCCTTCGGGTTTCTCACACTCTGCTCCTGGCAGAGCGTCGCGCTCCCAGACAGTCTCGCCGTCGTAGAGGATGCGGCGGATCCGGTGATAGGGGATACAGGCGACATGGGTTCCGGCGTCGACCTCCAGGTACTGCGCGTCGAGCGCGAGGACCCGGTCGCCCTGCACCGTCGAGCGGTCGTTTGGGGCTCCCCGATCGACATACTCGACCGAGACCCGGGAGAAGTCATAGCCGGGGTCATGGTAGAGCCGGAGCAGCAGCCGGTGACTCGTTCGCATACCCTTCCTCCTCCCTGGCTACATCATCCCGCCGGAGCATAAGGCGTACGGTGCCCCGGCAGCCCCAACCTCGCGGACCGGCCGCAACGGCGACGCCCGTTCGGCCGGCGAACCGGCGCCGCGGGACGACGGCAGGAGCGGGTCTGCAACGTTCATAACAGAGGAGCACAGAAGTACCAACAGGATGTCGCATCTCACCGTCGATCTCGGGGGCCGGCCCGGCCTCGACTGCCGGGGATTCTGTTCGTACTGCTACTTTAAACACGTCCAGGGGACGACGTCGTTCGGCTGCAGGTACTGCCTCCCCTTTCAGAAAGGCTGCGACTACTGCACCCGGGGCGTGCGGGAGGGTTACACGGGGTTCAAGGACCTCCGGACCGTCGCCGACGAGACGCTTGCGAACCTCCAGGTGATAGGCGACGATATCGACCGGATCACCATCAGCGGCGGCGGGGATCCGAGCTGCTATCCGGAGTTCCGCGACCTCGTTGAACTGCTCGGCAGCATGGAGGCGCCGCTCCATATCGGTTATACCAGCGGCAAGGGATTCGATGACCCGACCATCGCCGATTTCCTCATCGAGAACGGTCTCTCCGAGGTCTCCTACACCGTCTTCGCCGCCGACTCCGACCTCCGGCGGCAGTGGATGCACGACCCGACGCCGGAAGCCTCGCTCGCGGTCCTCGACCGGCTCTGCGGCGCAATCGACGTTTATGCTGCCGCCGTCGTCATCCCGGGCGTCAACGACGGTGAAACCCTCGAGCAGACCTGCGCGTGGCTGGAGGAGCGGGGCGCGAAAGGGCTGATCCTGATGCGGTTTGCAAACCGGACGGATCAGGGGCTCATCCTCGGCAACGCGCCGCTTATCGAGGGACAGGAGGTCCAGACCGTCGACGAGTTCCGCGACATCGTCACCGACCTCAACCAGCGGTTCTCGATGAAGATCAGCGGAACCCCGCTCGGGGACCCCACGATCGGGTCGCCGTTTGCAATCCTCCACGAGCCCGACCTCTTGAAGAAGCTCCCCCGGGTCAGGAAACGTGCGACGGTGATCACCGGGAGCGTCGCGGCACCCTTCATCCAACGGATCCTCTCTATCCGCGGCTACCGTTCAAGGGTCGTCAGGGTCAGAAAAGAGATAGCCTGTCTCATCACCGGCGACGACCTCGCCGGGGTAAACCCAAAGAGGCTCGAGGATGTCGTGATCATCCCCGGCCGGGCGTTTGTCCATGATGCCGAGGCCCGGGCAATCCTCTCCGCCGACGGCGTCGACCGCGACGTGGTGCGCGGCCCCGAGATGCTGACGGCCGATGCGGAGATGAGTATGGGCATGACCCGGACAGAGGTGCTCGAGAAGGAGATGGAAGGGTTCGCGGCCCTGATCAACACGATCAACCGCTACGGCCGCTGACCGCTCTCCTCCCCCGGAGGCCACGCCGGGAGCGTGAACCGGAAGGCAGCGCCCGATTCCGGATAACCCGGCACCCGGTCGTCGACCCGTATCCGGCCCCCATAGCGCTCTATCAGAATGCGCGTGATGTAGAGGCCGAGCCCTTTGCCGCTCTTCGTTCCACTTTTCCTGAACTTCTCAAATACCCGGGGTTTCTCGGCGTCCGGTATCCCCGGGCCGGTATCCTCGACCGAGACCAGAACGGCCCACTCCTCCTCCCGGGCGACGATCCGGACCGAGACACCGGGGCCGCCGAACTTGACGGCGTTGCCGATGAGGTTTATGAAGACTTCGGCGAGGAGGTCGTCGGCGGCGACCAACCGGCCCTGCGGCACGTAGCAGATATCGGCGTCCGGAAAGAGGCAGATGACGCTTCTCATGACGTGGTCGAGGTTCACCGGCCCGGACACAGGCGCCTCTTCTGCGATCCGCCGTATCGCCGAGACGTTCCCGATGATCTCGGCACTCTGCCTGACGGCGGCCGCGAGCTTCCGGGCAAGGCCCTTATCCGGCCCGGAGAGTGTCTCGGCAAGGAGCATCGCGTAGCCGATGGCGGCGGTGTTTGCGTTGTTGATGTCGTGCGTCATGAGATCCAGGTAGAAGTTCGCCTGCTCGTGGAGCCGCATCCGCTCGACGGCGCCCCCGATCTCCCGGCCGATGGAGGTGAGCAGTTCACGCTCGTCTTGTGAGAAGACGTGCACATCCCGGCTGACCAGGTTGACGGCGCCGATAACCCGGTCCCCGGCGATGATGGGGATGCTCGCAAACGCCTGGATTCCTGCCCCGGCATCCTGCGGGCAACAGCGGGGGTAATCCTCCACAAGGTGTGCCATACCCCGCCCGAGAACCGCATCGTACGGCGGGGCGTTCAGGTCGACGATCCGCCGCCGGAGCGAGTTCTCGTCCGGGAGCCCGATCTCGGCGACAAGATCCGCCCTCGACCGGCCGGGGTCGATCAGGTATACCCCGCCTCCTTCAAAACCAAGGAGTTCCATGGTCTTCTCAAGCACGCCTGCCAGCAGTTCGTCCATGCCCGTCGATGCTGTTGCGGCCCTGACCACCTGGTTGATGATGTAAAAATGAGCGTTCCTGCGCCCGGGCTTCTCCTCAGCGAGTCGCCGCCCGAGATCCATGACATCGACGGCCACACCCAGACACCCGGCGCTTCCGCCGGCGACCGGGGATGTGACGAACCTGACGTCGACCGCATCACCATCGGAACGCTGGAGCCGGAGCTCGGCCTCCTCCCGCCCGCCCTGCCCCCACCGCCCGATCAGGGCCTTCGCCCGCGGAACGTCAGCGGGATCAACGAAGGAGAGGAAGGAGGTTCCCGGCATCTCGCCCTCGGCGTAGCCGAGGATCTCCGCCATCCGGGCGCTGGCAAAGACTGTGGTACCTCCCCGGTCGACCACCAGAACCCCCTCGTGCAGACTCCCGGTGATCTCGCGCCACACATCCTCCACTCTTTTGAGCGCCACCTCCGCACGCTTCAGCGCGAGAGCGTGCCGGATGGTGCAGACCAGGAGTTCGGGGGTGATCCCCTCCCGGACCAGGTAATCGTCTGCACCGTGCCAGAGCGCCCTGACCTCCGCATCGAGGTCGTCACGCGAGACAAGGAGGATGACCGGAACACCGGGCGCTTCGTCGCTCAGCCGCGCCACCTCCGCAGGTTCGTGGCCGCCAGGGTCGAGCAGGATAAGGTCGAACGGCTCTCGCCGGAGAGCGTCGAGACCTTCGGCAAACTGCCGGTGCGAGACCGCCTCAGCCGGGAACCCGGCCTCCCGGAGCATCTCCTTGACCAGGGGGGCATCGCCCGGGTTCCCGGTGATGACAAGCAGCCTGAACGGGTCGGGCACCCCTTCACACCCCCGCCGGCAGGGTCCGGATACGGCGTAGCTTCAACTTCATCCTCGTGCGAGGTGCACCAGGATGCGTCCGGAGCACCTCTACCCCCTTAACCAAGGGTTCCGGGGATAAGTGTTACTGAGCGGTCTCCACCAGCCGGAGGAACTGCTCGATGGCCCACTCGTTCCTGACCTCCGGGTGGAAGAGGAGGCCGTAGAGCGGGAGCGAGGGGTGCCGGATAGCCTGGACGCACCGGTCCGAGACGGCGAGAGGTATGAACCCCTCAGGAACCCGGACAGCGGATTCATGCAGTTCGTACGCTCTAAATCCCTCCCTCCCGGCGAAGAGGGGGTCGGGCGCGAGCACCTGGACGTCGATCATACCTATCTCGTAGCATGGCTCGGTGCCGCCCCCGAAGGCCGCCGCGAGGGCCCGCATGCCGGAAGATATGCCGAGCACCGGGCGCTCGAATGCAAGAAGCCACCGGAACATCTCGGGGTGCTCTGTAAACCCGGTGTCCTTCAATGCCGTCCCGCAGAGGATCACCGCGTCCGCGGCCTCGATCTCCGGTGCGCCGGCAGCGATGTAGTGACGGACGGCGAACTCTGCTCCGGCCTCCCGGAGAATTCGTTCGACCGGCCCGACGAACTCGGCACGGGAGAGGGAGTCATTCCGGTAGCAGAGGTCGATGACCAGGATCATTTTTCCACCAGCCCCGCACGCTCGATCCGGAGGATACCGTTGTAGTTCCGGTAAGTCCTTGATGCCTCCTCGATCACGATCCGCCGGGAGAAGAAGGGGGCGTCGACGACGAACGTCTCAAACTCCCCTCCTTCGCCGGTGAGGGTGATCTGGTATTTTTGGGCGGCATCCCGGAGTTCGTCGAGGGCGCGACGGTCGATCTCCCTCCCTAGCCAGGATGCGTCGAAAGGGCAGGAGAAGACACCCGCGATGATGACCCGGAACCTGGAGTTGATGAGTTCCTCCATGTAGGCCTCCTGGTCCGCGTGCCAGAGCGGGTTGAAGCACCAGAGGTCCAGCTCACGGCAGATCCGCTGGACCCGTGTCGCCTGGTAGACCGAGAGGATCGCCCCGGTGACGACCCCCTCGATCCCGAACTGTTCCCTGGCCTGGAGGAGAGCCCGCGCGAGATCCAGGAGTTCTGCCTCCTTCTCGCCTGCCGTCTCCACCTCCACGAGGGGGAGCCCCGCCGCCTCGGCCTGCAGTGCGGCGAGGCGGATGTTCGGGGTGTGGAACATGTAACTCTCCGGGTTTTGGGAGACGACTGTTATCAGGCAGGCTACCTCCTCCTGCTGCATCGCCTTCCAGCAGGCGAAGAGGGAGTCTTTCCCGCCGGAGAAGAGCACGCCGAGTCTCATGATTGTTCCTATGTTCTTCTTCCCTGGGCACAATAACCCCTGCGGCGCGGTGCCGGCACACCGGCCGGAGTAAGGGATCAAGAACCCGGGCACCCCCGGAACACAGGCATGCGCATTTCGTGGACATGCGCCCGGTGGCCGTGGACATGCGCCCAGTGGCAGGATCGGGATGGAATGAGCGAAAAAAGGGTGCGGCGCCTCGTTTCAGGCAATACGTGACTGCCTGGTACCGTTGCCGGAGGAGGATCAGGATTATATGGTGTCAAATCTTCACTCCGTGTGAGCGCCCGGAGCGTATCAGGAGGTATGAATTATGGCAGATGATAGCCGGCATCCGGAAGAACAGATTGGAGTGGTGGTTGATCGCGTCCTGGTGAACTACCGGGGAGATCCCGAGTCGCGGGATCGGGTCGCTCACGTCATCCAGGAGTGGGCCGAGGAGCACCCGGACGAGTGGGAAGAGTTGCAGATACGCTGCCAGCGGCGCCATGAAGCGCTGGCTTGACACTCTCCCCGGGCTAAAGCCTGGAGATTCTTGCTTCGTTGACCGGAACTTGCACCGCCGGGCTTGGCGGTGTAGTGGTTCTGATCTCCACAAGCGTAGATTCGGGTGTGCCCCACCCTACGGCTGCTCGTTTCAGAATATTCTGCGCGGCGTTCAGATCTCGCGGGACAGTGTATCCGCAGACCGGGCAGGAATGGGTTCGCTGCGCGAGATCCTTCTTTTCGCGGTGCCCGCAGAGGAAACAGTCCTGTGTCGTGTAGGCCGGATCGACCAGATGCACATACGTACCAGCATTCGCAGCTTTGTAGCGTATGAACTCCCGGGCCTTGTACCACGCGGCATCGAGAATAGATCTGGATCTGCCGCGGAGTTTCGCATCCAGCGACTCAACCATCGGCCTGATGTTCAGGTGTTCCAGGGCGATGTGATCATATCGATCAACATAGTACCGGCTCCACTTGTGCAGGAAGTCGTTCCTCCGGTTCTCCACCTGCTCGTGGATCCGGGCAACCCTGACCCGCTGCTTGCGGCGGTTCCTGCTGCCTTTCACGGCCCGCGATAATTTCTTCTGAGCCCGGCGAAGCCGCTTCGCAGTTTTCCTGACGTTGTGCGGGTGCTCGAAGACCACTCCATCAGTATCGGTGGAGAAGTTCTCCAGGTTCAGGTCGATCCCGACTGCTCGAGTGCCAGCAGTCGGCTCCGGGGCATCAGAGGTCTCGGAGATGATCGCCACGAACCATTTGTGGGCCGGGGTGTGCTTGATCACGATCTGCTTGATCCGTCCGGGCACCGGGCGGCTGAGTTCGATCGGCAGCTCTCCGATCTTGCTCAACCAGAGGCGGTTGCCCGTGAGCTTGAACCCGGTCTGCTCGTAGATCATCGAATGAACCCACTTCTTCCGGAGCTTGCCGACCTTTCTTCCCGTAGCCTTCAGTCTCTTGAGAGCGTGGAGGTTGTGGGCGATCTGCTGGACGACATTCTGCAGCACCTTGCTGTGGACTTCCTTCAGCTCAGGAAACTCTTCTTTCAGCTTCGGGAGGCAGGAGTCGCGATACACCTTGTTCTCAAGACACCAGTTCCGGACAAAGGTACACCTCACAAACCCGGTGAACAGCCGCTGTTCAACGGCGTGAGAGGGGTAGATCCGGTATCTGGTGACGTGCCTCATTGCAGGCTCTATGGATCCATAGGCGGTCACCAGGCTATAAGGTCTCCCGTGCGGGGTGAAAGTGTTCTGCCCAGGGGGTGCAATTCATCCCCACGGCTCAAGCCGGGGGCTTGCTTGCACCCCTTGACACCATTCTGTAAGTTCCCCGAACCGGACACATCATCTCTTCTTTCTGCCTCGAGATTGGCCGCGGGTTCTCTGCCGGCGCTGCTCTGCGTTGCAGGGGGCGCGCCCTGCCCGGGGGTGGATGCTGTAGACTCTACAAAAATCCTGGAAAATGAGTGCGAGGGGAGCGATTCGAACGCTCGAACTCCTACGAGACAAGGCCCTCAACCTTGCGCCTTTGACCTGGCTTGGCAACCCTCGCCCGGATATGAGGAAATTACACCTCTGTGCATGAACAGAGATGGAAGATGCATCGGTTGCGCTTTCGCACCCCGCTTACCTCATTTAATCTGTCGTCATACATGAAATACCTTTGCGCGGTGCTGCAATGAGGGAGGTCGTGGGCTCCGGTCGGGGGAGACTCTCTCCGGTCCTTCCACGTTCCCTGGAACCCCAGGATCAGCAGGGGCCGAGGTCGTTCCGGGTCATGGCTGAGAGAGCCGGCCGCTACCTCTGCGTGGCCCGCGGGCACATCTACGAACCGGAGCGGGGAGAGCCCAAACGGGGCATAGCCGCCGGGACCGCGTTCAGAGACCTGCCTGATAACTATATGCCCTGTCTGCGGCGCCTATGCCGGGGTGGGGAAACAGGCCTTCATCGCCATCGATTAACGTATCACCCCTTTTTTCTGTACACGGTCAGCCCATTCGCTCCAGGGCCAGCGCCGCAAGGAGCGCCATCGTCTGGAAGACCTCTTTATTCTCCGGGGTGAGCACCCCCTCAGGGTCGTCGAAGGCGAACGCCATGATGCCGAAGATGGGCCTGTGCGCCCTGACGGGGACGTAGTGTCCCGTCCCGGAGGGGAGGTTATCGGTTCCCCGGCCAGCAGCCTCGCCGTTGTCGTAGGCCCACTGGGCGATCGACCGCTCCTTTGTGGGGAGAGGGTAGGCAGCATCGCCTGCCTGGACATGCAGCCCGGCGGGGCCGGGCACGAGCACCGCAGACGAGCCGGGTTCAAACCCCTGCATGTGGCGGGCAAGGGTATCGAAGACATCCTGCCTTGTTGCGGCCCGGGCAAGGTCACGAGAGAGCCCGGCGACCGCCTCAACCTCAGCCTCGCTCTCCCTGATCCGGGGGAGGGTGCGACGGAGCCGGTAAGCGAGTCTGCTGACCACGAGAGCGATGACGACATAACCGGCAAACGCGGCAAAGTAGCCCCAGTCCTCTATCGTCAGGGAGTAGTAAGGCTTGACGAAGATGAGGTCGAATGCAAGGATGCTTGCGATGGCTGCAAACAGGGCGGCCCCCCGCCGGAAGAAGAGCGCGGTCACCACAACGGGCAGGAGCTGGATGACCAGGAGGAACTCCGGCTGGATAACCCCCCGGAGGAGGACGCTCGCACCCCAGGCGGCGGCTATCAGGACGAGGCTTGCGGCGTAGTCCCAGGAGAGGAGGTGCGGGACCTGCCAGCGGATGGGGATACGCGCAAGGTCACCTTTGGGCTCATAGAGGAAGATATCGATGCCCCGGGACCGCCGCAGCATTCTGTAGACCGGGGAGAAGAGGATATCGACCCCCCTGGGCTTTCCGAGCATGATCATGGTGACATTGTTCCGCCGGGCATAGCGGAGGATCTCGTCGGCGGCATCCTCGCCGCGAAGACGAACGATCCGGCCCCCGAGCCTCCGTCCGGCCTCCAGAGCCGCCGTGAGCCAGGCGCGCTCCTTGAGCGTGAGCGGGCGATCGCTCCCCACATCCACCGTGAGCACCACCCAGTCGGCGTCGAACCGGGTGGCAAGCCGGTATCCCGCCCGCACCATCTGCCCGGCCGTCGGGCCCGGCCGGATCCCGACCAGGAGTCGTTCTGCTGCCGGCCAGGGGCCCGGGATAGCGCGGGCCCGCATATGGCCGATCATCTGCTGGTCGGTGGCGGTCGCCACATAGCGCAGGGTAAGTTGTCGGAGAGCGAGAAGGTTTCCGGTGCTGAAGAACCGGTTTATGGCCGCTTCGGCCATATTCCTGACGTAGACCTTCCCTGCCCTGAGGCGGAGCCGCAGTTCCTCCGGGGTGACGTCGACGAGCCGGATCTCATCGGCGCCGGAGAGAAACGTATCCGGCACGGTCTCCAGAACCCGGATGCCGGTGATCTGGGCGACGGCATCGTTCTGGCTCTCGATATGCTGGATGTTGACGGTCGTATAGACCGATATGCCGGCACGGAGGAGTTCCTCGATATCCTCGTAGCGCTTGACGTGGCGGCTCCCCGGCGCGTTGGTGTGGGCGAGTTCGTCGACGAGGGCGACCTCCGGGTGCCGCCTGATGATGGCATCAAGGTCCATCTCCCGGAGGTCGAGGCCCTGGTAGCCGATGATTGCTGGAGGAACAACCTCAAGCCGCGCGGCGAGGGCCTCGGTCTCCGGCCGGCCGTGCGTCTCCACGTAGCCGATGACGATATCGACCCCCTCTCCCCGCCGCTGGAGGGCGTCCTGGAGCATCGTATAGGTCTTCCCCACACCGGCTGCGTAGCCGAGGTAGATCATCAGCCGCCCTCTCCCCTCCTCCGAACCGCGGGCGATGGCGAGCAGATCCTCGGGCAGGGGCCGCCCTTCCTCTTCACCGGCCTTCATGCATCCTCTCCTTCCATGCGGTCCAGCGCCCGGTTAAGCGAGAGGACATTGACGTACGTCCCTACAAACGGCGAATCGACGGCCTCAGCCATGACGAGCGCCCGGACCTCATCTTTTGGGAGACCGCGCGCCTTTGCAACCGCCGGGACCTGCACCAGCGCCGCGTCAAGGCTGATATGCGGGTCAAGCCCGCTCCCTGACGTCATGACCAGGTCGGCAGGGATCAGGCCGGCCACGCCGGCCTCCCTGAGCGCCTGCACTCTTCCTGTAACCTGCTCGAGGAGGACGGGGTTCGTCGGTCCCAGGTTTGACCCGCCTGAGTGCGAGGCGTTGTATGCGGTCAGCGGCGTCGCCGACGGGCGGCCCTGGAAGTAGAACGGTGCGGTGAAGTTCTGGCCGATGAGCACCGACCCGATAATCCGGCCGTCGTCGCCGGTAACAAGGCTCCCGTGTGCCTGGAAGGGGAAAACGGCCCCGGCGATGAGCGTCACCGCGAGAGGGTAGGCGACCCCCGTGACGGTCGCAAGCAGGGCAAAGAGGAGTATGGCGCGCCTGAGAGGTTCTTTCATCGTTTTCTCCTATATCGGCAGGATGCCGGAGATCACGAGGTCGATCACCTTGATGCCGATGAACGGCGCGACGACGCCCCCGAGGCCGAAGATGGTCAGGTTGTAGGCGAAGAGTTGCGATGCCGGCATCGGCCTGAACCGGACCCCGGCGAGTGCGAGCGGGATCAGGAGCGGTATGACCAGCGCGTTGAAGATGACTGCCGAGAGGATGGCCGACCCGGGCGTTGCCAGGCCCATGATGTTCAGGACCGCAAGGCGCGGGTAGACCCCGGCGAGCGCGGCGGGGATGATGGCAAAGTACTTGGCGATATCGTTTGCTATCGAGAAGGTGGTCAGGGCGCCCCGGGTCATCAGGATCTCCTTGCCGACCTCGACGATATCCAGGAGTTTCGTCGGGTCGCTGTCCAGGTCGATGATGTTGGCCGCTTCCCGGGCCGGCTGGGTGCCGCTGTTCATCGCAACCGCCACGTCCGCCTGGGCCAGGGCGGGTGCGTCGTTGGTCCCGTCGCCGGTCATGGCAACCATGTAGCCCTCGTCCTGGTAGCCGCGGATCAGCCGGAGTTTGTCGTCCGGCTTCGCCTCGGCCAGGTAGTCGTCCACGCCTGCTTCTGCCGCGATAGCAGCGGCGGTGAGCGGATTGTCGCCGGTGATCATCACCGTCCGGATGCCGATCCGGCGCAGGTCGGAGAACCGCTCCCGGATCCCGGTCTTCAGTATATCCTTGAGGAATATGACGCCGAGGATCGTCGGGCCGCGGGCTACAACCAGCGGCGTGCCGCCCGCCGATGCGATCCCGGTCACCTTCGCCGCGAGATCCGGGGGCGGGGCCCCGCTGCGATCCCGGACCGCCTTCACTATCGCGTCGGTAGCGCCCTTCAGGTAGGTCGTTCCGTGGCACTCCGCGCCGCTCACCCGGGTTGCAGCCGAGAAGGGGATGAACTTCGTCCCGGGAGGACAGGTGATGGTAGTCCCGGTCTTCTCCCGGACGAGGGCGACGATACTCCTCCCCTCCGGTGTCTCGTCGGCGGCAGAGGAGAGGAGAGCGGCTTCCATCAGGTCGGCCCGGGCCTGCCCCTCCACCGGGACGAACTCGGTCGCCTGCCGGTTGCCGAGGGTGATCGTCCCGGTCTTGTCGAGGAGCAGGACGTTCACGTCGCCTGCGGCCTCGATTGCCCTTCCTGAAAGGGCGACGACGTTGTGCTGGAAAAGCCGGTCCATCCCCGCGATACCGATCGCCGGCAGCAGTGCCGCGATGGTCGTGGGGGCGAGGCAGACGAAGAGTGCGACGAGCACCACGAGGCCGACGGGGGCGCCCGTGCCGCTTGCGGCCGCGCTGTAGGCGGAGGCCGGATAGATGTTCGCGACGGCCAGAAGAAAGACGGCGGTCAGGGAGAGGAGCAGGATATCGAGCGCGACCTCGTTGGGGGTCTTGCGCCGCTCTGCCCCCTCGACCATGGCGATCATGCGATCGAGGAACGTCTGCCCGGGCTCGGCGGTGATCCTGACGATGATCTCGTTTGCGATCACTGTGGTCCCCCCGGTCACGGCGCTCCGGTCGCCGCCCGATTCGCGCACCACCGGGGCGGACTCCCCGGTTATGGCCGCTTCGTTGACCAGGGCGGCGCCCTTCACCACCTCGCCGTCGCCCGGGACGACCTCGCCTGTCCGCACCAGGACGAGGTCGCCGGGCCTGAGGTCAGAGGACGGCACCTCGACAGTCGGGGCGCCGAACGCCTCTTCCCGGAGTTTGTGGGCGGGCACACCGCCCCTCGACTCCCGGAGCGACGCAGCCCGCGCCTTCCCCCGGCCTTCTGAGAGCGACTCGGCGAAGTTCGCGAAGAGCACAGTCAGCCAGAGCCAGAGCGAGACCATGCCGGGGAAGAAGACTCCTCCGGCGGTCGGGGCGGCGAGCCCGGCGAGGGCGATCAGGGTTGTTATAATGCCGCCGATCTCGACGAGGAGCATCACCGGATTTCCGACCAGTTTCCGGGGGTCCAGTCTCAGCATGGCACCGATGAGGGCCCCACGGATCAGGTCCGGCTCGAAGGCAGCGATGCGGGGATACCGTTTCCGGGCCATCGGCTCACACCCCGCCCACCATCAGCAGGTATTCTGCAACGGGTCCCATCGCCAGGAGCGGAAAGAACGTGAGCCCGCCGACGAGCAGGATGATAAGGGTCGTCCAGGCCACAAACGCCGGGGAGGCGGTGGAGAGCGTCCCCGGCCCGGGAGGAATGGCCTTCTTCTCTGCCATCGATCCCGCGAGGACCAGCATGGCGATGGCCGGGGCGAACCTCCCGACGGCCATCGCGAGCGCGCCGGCGATCACGTAGAAGGGACCGGTGGCGTCAAGCCCGGCAAAAGCGCTCCCGTTGTTGTTGGACATGGATGCGAAGGCGTAGACCACCTCCGAGAGCCCGTGCGGGCCCGGGTTTCCCATCGCCCAGGGCAGGGCGAGCGTGATGCCGGAGAGGAGGAGCACGAGCACACCCGGGACGAGGACGGTGACAACCGCCATCTGCATCTCCGCAGCCTCGATCTTCTTGCCGAGGAACTCAGGGGTCCGCCCGATCATCAGCCCGGCGATGAAGACGGCGACCACCACGAAACCGGTGACGGTGTAGAACCCCGAACCTACCCCGCCGAAGACGACCTCGCCGAGGAGGATCAGGAGCATAGGGACCATACCTCCAAGCGGGGTGAGCGAGTCGTGCATGGCATCGACTGCGCCGCAGGACGTCGCGGTCGTCGATGTGGCAAAGAGCGCCGTGCCCAGAAGGCCAAACCGGACCTCTTTGCCCTCCATGGAGATCCCCGAAACACCGAGTTCGCCCATCAGCGGGTTTCCGGCGAGTTCCGCAGCGTAAAGGCCGCCGAAGGCTGCGACGTAGATCGTGAGCATAACGGCATAGATGGCCCATCCCTGCCGCATGGCCCCGGTCATCCGGCCGAAGACGAAGGGGAGGGCGGCGGGAACGAGCAGGATCAGGAAGGCCTCGATGAGGTTGCTGATGGCGGTTGGGTTCTCGTAGGGGTGCGCGGAGTTGGCGGCGAAGAACCCGCCGCCGTTTGTGCCGAGGAGTTTTATCGCCTCCTGAGAGGCGACCGGCCCCATGGCGATCGTCTGCGGCCCGGCTGTGACGGACGCGTCCAGATTCTGGATGACCCCCTGGGAGGCGAGCAGGAGGGCGGCGGTGAGGGCGAGCGGGAGCAGTATGTAGAGGACAGAGCGGGTCATATCCACCCAGAAGTTCCCTATCCGGTCGGTCGACTGGCTGGTGAGCCCCCGCATCACCGCGATCGCAATGCAGATCCCGGTGGCGGCCGAGAGGAAGTTCTGGACGGTGAACCCCGCCATCTGGGAGAGGTAACTCGCCGAGACCTCTCCGCTGTAGACCTGCCAGTTCGTGTTGGTGACGAAACTGACGGCGGCGTTCACCGCAGTCAGGGGATCGAATGCGCCAACACCCCCAGGGTTGAGCGGGAGGGCGCCCTGCAGGAGGAGGAGAGCAAAGAGGACGACAAATCCGATGCCGTTGAAGATGAGCAGGTCCCGGGTGTAGCCCCGCCATCCCTCCTCCTCTTCGGGGGTGGTCCCGATGAACCGGTAGACAGTCCGCTCGATCGCGCCGGGAAGGCCCGCGGATACACCCCCGGAGAAGACCCGGTGGATGTAACTGCTGAGGAGGAGCGCCGCCCCGGTGACGAGGAGGAGAAAGAGGGCGGCGGCTGCGGCATCCATGAGGGGATCGGGGTGCGTCACGGCTCGTCACCGCCGGCAGCAGGGCCCTCCCGGCGTCCGGGCGGATACGGGAAGACCACAGGACGCCCACCCCAGAGCGGGGATCTGCGGGACATTGAATCTTTTCCTGTGCTGGTGTGGCGGGGTAGCGCAGCCTACCTATAAAAAGCCTTTTTCGCGGGGATCGCCCGCGGCGGGGGAGCCTGACCGGGGGCGGCTATAGGGTGGCGGACCGGAAGGGCTCCTCCGGAGGATCTAGTCAAGGATTTTCCTGCCTGCTGGTGAGACGGGCAATATAGACTCTGGCCCAGCCGTACCCGAAGGTCGAGCCGAGGATGTTGCCGACGACGATTCCCCACCATGCCCCGGTCTCGCCGAGGTCCAGAACGATCGCGAAGAGGTATGCGAAGGCTGCAACAAAAACGAGGTTCCGGAAGAACTCGACGGCAAGGGCAAAGGTGCCCTTCCCCGTTCCCTCGAAGACCCCGGCGGACATGATGCCGGGGGAGATGAAGGGGTAGAAGAAGCACATTGTCATCAGGAAACTGGAGGATGCGGCTGCCCGGGGCGGCAACATCACGTTTGCATACCCGTCCAACGCGGACCATATGCTGAAGCACGAGGAGAAATCGCGGGATGCACTCGTCGCCGCCGACGTCGGAGCACGCTACAACAGCGAAGGGCGCAGGCTCGATCCGGAGGCTCTCGGCGTGGTCGTGGACTGGCTTAACAGACAGGCCCGGCGGTGAACTGCGCATCCGGTTTTTCCGGACGTGCGGGATCTGCCTCTTTTGAACCGGATTGTTGTACGAAGAGATCTAACGGACCGATCCCAACATACCGGACCAACTGAAGTGCCATGAGAACTGAGCAGTTGTCCCTGCGAGACTCTTCTCCTGTCCGGAGTATTTCCGGATTGGAAACCAAATGTTTCCAGAGCACGGAAACAAGATGCTTGCAGGGTCGAAATAGCATGGCAACAGGGCTGTTAGCAGTGATATAGCTGTACCCGGCTCGCGGGAACAATAGATTAAAGCAATCCGGCGGCAAAAGGTGACGTGTAGCAGGGGTGTGCCATAGATGAAGACCCGCACCGGAATCCTCGATATCCTCCAGTCTTTGAAGGACGAACTCGAGGAACGGTATCACGTTGAGCGTGTCGCCCTCTTCGGTTCGTACGCCCGCGAGGAGCAGGGGGAGGGCAGCGATATCGACGTAATGGTCGAGTTCGGTCCCGGTGCGGATCTCTTCGATTTTGTCGGGCTGTCGCAGCACCTCGAGGAGATACTCGGGTTTCGCGTGGATGTCGTGCCGGAAGCGGCACTCCGGCCGGAGATCCGGGGGCAAGTGACCCCGGATCTCCTCGTTGTATGAGAGTGCAATTTAACAATACCTTGACGCTATACCCACAACGCCAAGTATTCCCAATGCAACTCCGATGAAAACACCGCTTCCTATGGCAATCTGACCTGCTATCTGACTTACACCTGTCGCCACTAAGAAAATGCCAGCAAGAATGAGAACGCCTACGATTCCCGATGCGGAGAACCCCATTCCTGAAATTCTTTGAGCCAAAGTACCTTCTCCTTTAGAGTTTTTTCCCACGCTGGAAGAGTTTTACATCAGGGTGATATCTGTCCCGGAATTCTACAGCAGGACCCGTGAAGCCCCCTTTGCTGTCTACTTCAGTGATCCCTTTTTGGTTCACCAGTCGCTGTAACTCGGGCTTTGTTACAGGGGAAACCCGACACTTGACTTCCCCTCGTGCTGCTCCTCTCTCATAGTCGTGTTTACCAGGGCCGCCAACATGGCGAGCCCCGTGTGCAGCCGATTTCTGTTTTTCGTAGTCTATACCACGCTTAGAAGGCGAACGAGCCATTTTTACACCTGATATAATAGAAGGATTCTTATATGCAATATACACATTCTCCTTAACGTCGTTAGCATCGTTAACGCCATTAGCATGTTGTGAAATTGCGAGGAGACGGAATGGGAGGGATGGAAAAAATCGTCCAGATTATTCCGCTCGGTCATGAGTATGACCGGGCAGTGAAGCCATTTGAGGATAGCACTGCGGATCGCGTATATCTTCTCACCAGATGGCACGATTCATCTGCTGCAATGAAAATGGTCGACGATCAGCGCTATTACGCAAGCAAAGTAAGAGACACGCTATCTAAAAGAGGGATTGACGTAAGATGCGAGTCGGTGAATTTATTCGACTTTCTCGAAGTAACAAAGAGCATTTCCAAAATTATCGTTAAAGAGAAGGCCGAAGGAAATAGAATCCGAATGAACATGTCTGCAGCGGGCCGCTTGACTTCGGTAGCTGCAACACTCGTCGGCATGCATCATGATGTGCAGGTCTACTACGTCCATGCCGATGACTACCCTGATGATCCAGATGAGCGGAAAAAGCATGGTCTCAGTGTCTGTGATAGCAATAAGATCACTTACTTGACCAACCTGAAGTTCGACATGCCGGATCCCATTGGCATGAATATACTGGCTTTCCTCTGTGAAAAAGGGAAGAGAGTCAATACAAGAGATTTGTTGGACAGATTGAATGAGTTACACGTAGAGGGTTTTCAAGAGCTGTTTTACGATAACATTGATCTGGCCGATGACGATGAGCGGAAAAATAGTCCGTATAGAACAATTGTCGCTAAAAGAACCCTTCAAAGCCGCCAATTGATGAAATTGAATAAAACAATCCTTGAAAAGTTAGAGGCCAAAGGATATGCAAAACGAGAGAGGATAGGAAGAAACCTGTATGTATCGAATACGGACACTGGTAAATATGTCGCCTGTCTAAGTGGATTAGTGGACTGACTCTTTTCGATGCTTAACCGTTCATCTGCAGACGATCAAAAAGATTACCGGGCGGGCCGCGGAGAACCGCGCTCTTCGGGCTGCCGCCCCGGATGGCCGGCCGGGCGAGGAGGGCGAGTTCGCGGATCTGGGCGTCGCGGTGGTGGAGCTCGTCGGGCATGTAGGTGAACTCGAAGACCTCGCGGTCGCGGAAGAGCGTCTGGTCGTAGCGGGGGGTCTCTCTCTGCCTCATACGTAAGCGATCAGGAAACGGAGGTATATGAACTCGCGCCGCGGGCGGGGTGAAAGTGAAATAGATTTCAAGACAATGAGTAGATTTTGTTGATACTGATATTCACATGACCTAAATCCAATGAAAAACAGGATGTGATTTAATCAGGGCATATCAAAGTAAACACGCTCAATGTTCTGCAGTGTAAATACTGTTAGGATATTTTATCCAAATGAATTAGTCCCAATCGTCCCGTACACTCGACACTACTTGGAAATTAACCATAGAGGAGTCAAGGTCCTTATATCCTAATTCCTCCAAATACTGAATGATATGCTTTGATTCGCTATACTGGAAGTATTCAGGTGTTTCATAGTATTCAAGGATATTAAACTGAACATCCGGATAATCAATGGATATTTCAGTATCATCATCAAAACGGATGTTTAAATCCAAGAAATCTAAAAATTGTTTCTTATAGTCCCTTAAGCTCACAGAAACCTCTGCAGGCTTTATTTCAAAGACTTTTACATCCTTCTTGATCAGTTCAGTATCGAACCCTAGATTTTTTAATATGCCTAAAGCATTTTCCCTGATTCTATTATTTTGGCTGCTGTCATAGGGTATTAACCTAGAACCACTAAATAGTGCAGAAAGATTGATTGGGAGGGGTTCAGCCCAAAATCCTTCAATGATTGCCTCGTCATGCCTCCTAAAATATGAGATTCTAATTTTTTTGAGCATATCCGATTGATTTGTTCTTAAAACGTGCTCTAACACTTTACTAAATTCAGGATGTGTAATATCAATGTTGCTCTTGCCACCATCAAATCCTACACAAATGATCTCGTAACCCGTATATTCTTTGAATTCCTCGTGTAACCTAGGGGCATCAAATTGTCGGAGATTGTGTGTAATTAGCAGAATTTTTGAGCTGGCTTCTTTAACATTTTCTTGAACATAGTCGATTATTGAAAACCAAATTAAAGTATCCTTGTAACCCTTATCTGAGTTCTCTTCAAAAGGTGCTTCATTTTGGATTACCTTTGCAGTAATCCTTGAAAAATGCCTGCTGTCACATGGCCTCGTGACTTCGATACGATTTTTTGACAGGTACTCTTCACCTTTTTGCTCAATAATACTGTATAAGTTCTCTTTAACAGTCCTTATGGGGGGATATACCTCCCGATATGCATTATTACCCTCGTAAATATCCTCTAATAGATCAATAACTGTTGCAATTGAGGGTTCAAGCTTCTTGTACTTTTGTTTGTACCTTTCCTTTAAGACCAACTCTGGCAGTATTATTTTTATTTCCTTGAATATGGAAAAGTCCCTTTCGATAAAATCACGTAATACCAATACATTCCGCAGCAAGTCGGTTGTAAAGATATCCCATGAATTTGTTTGATTCATTAAAGTATTCGTATCGAGAAAGATGTAGAAGTGTTCCTTCTGGATCTTATTTCCATCAGCCATGAAGATTCTTTTACAGCACTTAAATTAAGGGTTACTAATCGCTATGGGATTTATGCAAACATCAATGCTTATCTTAACGATTATCACGGGGAAGTGGTAAACTATCTGTCAAATTTTGTAACCGTCACGAAAAAAATGGAGTAATTAACATGGTCTACACTATCTCCCCGCAGGCGACGCTCCTTCCCGCAGATGCTCTCGGCCGCTCGGCTCCGGGATCTCCCGTCCCTCCTCCCGGGCGGTCTCGAGCCAGAGGCCGATAGCCACCTTCACTTCTGCGAGCGCCTCCTCTTCGGTCTCGCCGAACGCGGAGCACCCCGGAAGCTCCGGGACGGCGGCGATGAACCCCTTGTCCTCGTCGCTGTAGAACCCAAACATTTCTGTGATTAGGGATTAATCTCCGCACTCTGTGCTCCATTT
>ENA-UOOH01001951-UOOH01001951.1-fermentation-metagenome-genome-assembly--contig:-NODE-1951-length-18920-cov-7.482322_pt1 | contig 18920 bp, 14 predicted proteins | sample MGYA00245778_ERZ724025 | MGnify/ENA primary metagenome ERZ724025 (study PRJEB28704, sample SAMN03018313) | fermentation metagenome | biome: anthropogenic terrestrial biome; feature: soil; material... | reverse complement strand
ATGGCGGACTGGCAACACCGTCAGCTTTGGGACAGAATGACTTAGCTTAAACACTAAGGTTGCCGGGGCGTTATTAACTTCCTTCTATCCTTCAACACACATCGAGTTGTCTATTGAAGACTTCGCGATTGTAAGCTTTACCTTTTGACGGAACAACCCAACTATTCCACTTAACTCGCATAATTTACAGTATCGCTGTAATGGAGGGAATTGGAAATGCAAAGTCGAATGCTACTGTGAGAACGCACAGGGGAGGTTCTACGATGACGACATACTACAGTCATGAGGAAGTCATTTCAGGTGGACACCCTAGACAGAGCAAAGTAATAAAGGCGAATACCCGGTACGAATTTGACATGAAGAAATCAAATCAAAGTCGTTAATTTCAGTTAATTCTTGTTCGATAGGCGGATTAATATCTAGATTTAAACAGGATTTTAAAGGTAAAATGTTGAATATGCACTTTAATCTAACATTTCAAAGAGGGCGAATTTCTGTGAATTCCACCACTTCTAGTCTTTTAACCTCAATTTGCGTCTGTAATACTGACAATTTCTTTTCAAATGGTCGCCCGTTTTGTCCGCTTTGTGGTAAAAGACTCCCTCTGTTTGCATTGGTGGCAAATGAGTTCAAATACCTAATTTATAATAAATCATGCAATTGGATTTCTAGGAGACAAGATATATCAGTATTTAACGGAATACGATTGGATGATAACCAACCTGTTGAAGTTGCGTGTTTTGAGAAAGGTACTGGTTCAGGTCACGAGTTTGAAACACTTATAAGAAAAAACATAGAACATGCGATGATTCGTGAGTTATACAATATAGTCCAGGATTGGCGCGGCATTTTTTACATATATCCTAATTACAATTATGCACCTTTAATAGATTTTTTATCTTTGCATAAAGGTGTTACTAATCGGACTGCCAAAGCATGGCTTTTGCAGGCTGCGGGCTTTTTGAAAGCGTTTAATAAAAATTTTTCAAAAAGCCATTTTTTTCGTGGCGTTATGCCACATAACATAACTGTAAGTGAAGATAGAGAAACCATTCAGTTTGTTCATTGTACGGATCTGTTCAGTCGAGTTGACCACACAAACAGGATGCATACGGCCCCAGAAGATAAGTATTTGGAAGCGCACTATACCAATGCAGTAGAAGTTTTTGACTTAGGTTTGCTGGCAATTGTGCTGACCTGTGGTCTCAAAGCTGGAACTGACTACAGGCGTGTTCTTAATTCGCCTTATATTCCTCAAAACTGGAGGAATTGGATTGTGGCTTCAGTTCAAGAAAACCCGTTTGAACGGCCAAGCCTTGAATCAGCAATAGAAGGCATAAAATCGCTTTAATTAAAGCTAAGGGGTTGAGCTTTAATTAGAGTTAAGGGGTTGACGGGATAATGAAGAAAGCAATTTGGTTAACTTTATTTATTTCTGTTTTTATTTTTATTACTGCAGTTGCGGATGCGTCACCAAAAACCCGGCTAATCATCGGTTCAACAAATCCCTTAATTACTGGTCCGGCATATTTGGAGGATCCCAGTATTTTTGATGTGATCGATATTAAGGTTTTCGAATCACATTCCGATTTAAGACAGGCTTTTGCCGGAGGAGAAGTGGATTGTATAATTGATTTCCAAACGGATCTAGCCTTATTAAATGATAATGTTGATTGTCGCGCTTTAACTTTTTTTGCCGCCAGCTATGGTGATGTTGGCATTGTGACACTTGATAAAAGCTTAAGCGGAGTCCCCGACCTTATTGGCCGTTCAATCGGTGTCGAGGCAGGCAGTGCTGCGGAGTATTTTCTAGAATGGATTTCGGATTTACAGGAATTTCAACCGGATGATATTCATCTTAGCTATCGAAATAATAAACAACTCAGTTGGTTATTGCAGAATGGCATTGTGGATGCAATCGTGCTCGAGGAACCCTGGCTGACTAATACCGTGTCTGGCATATCCGGAGTAAGGGTGATATGTTCAACAGCTAATTACAGGCCAGTACTGTTTTATGTTTTGGTAACAAACCCGAAAATGCCAAATAAGCAAAAACAACTGCTAGAGGATTTATACGTCACCTATTTAAATGGAACAGATTTAGTAAAGGACTGGCCGCAGTACCTGAATAACGTGGCAAAAGCAATGAGCATCTCCCCCCAGGAAGCCTATAAGTACAGCAAACTTACTTTCTTCAACACTGCCTCAGTTATTTCCCACGGTTTTCAGAGCCAAGATCAATTTTCATCATTTGTAGAAGCTGCCTTACTAACATGGAAATCTAAAAACTATATACTTATAGACAGTAATTGGATAATTGTTGATAAAATGCTTGTAAACGCAGGAAAGGATCTAGGAGAAACTGTAGCTCCGTTTCCTCGTCCCTGGTCCGGAGAATCTTTGGAAATAATGCGGAGAGTAAAACCGATCCAATTTGATTTGGGACAAGCCATCTTAACACCGGAAGATAAAAGAATGCTAGACAGCTTAGCTCTGGAAATAAGAAGTAACTGTGTCGATTTCGCCATTGAAATAGAAGGCTATACCGATGATATAGGAACTGAAGACTTTAACAGAAAATTATCCGAATCAAGAGCTCAGGTTGTAGCTTTATACCTAGCTGATAAACTTGACCTTGATCCTGCCCGGGTAAACTGGAAAGGTATGGGTATAGCTGGAAAAGGAGCGGAAAACCGCAAAACAGTGATTAGAGTGATACAGACGCTGGTAAGTCAGTCGTAACGGGAGAGGATTCACGTGAGAAAGGTTTTAGGAAACAAGCTTCTTATAGTTATTGTTGCGTTGAGTTTTTGCTTGTTGGTTGCCTGTGATAACAAGCAGAACAATGAACTAAAAGGTATTGCTGATTTGGCTAGTATTTCCCGGCTTGCTGCATCGGGGGAATATGAAGAAGTAATTAGGCGCACTAAAGAGTTATATACCGCAAGAGAAGCACTAACCATTGATGAGCTCAAAAAATGGGCGCACGCGTGTGTTCAGGCATCGCAAGTCGGGGCAGAACCCGAAATGGTGGAATTTGTTTTAGACTTATTATCAAAGAATCCGGACTCCCAATCTCTCAAAGTTGCCGCTGGAATATCGTTCAGCAGTGGTGCCTCTAGATTTCAAGGGTACAAGGCTGGCGCGCAGAGATATTTTGAAGAAGTAATTAATGTGTCTCCTTTATCAGAAGAAGCAATGCTAGCCAGAGAAGCTGCCAGTCAGTTCTCAATACCTATTCGGCCATGGCCAATCACGTTCTATGTTGCGGTACTTATAATTATCGCATTACTGATTTTTGCTATCGCCAGAACAATCATCTCGCGTAATGGTCCTAGCTTAGTTGGTATTTTGGATTTGCCTGATGGTCAAATACATGACCTGGCAAAAAAGTATGGCAAGAATAAGGGGATTGCCATTTATGGCAACGATGAAGGTTGTAAGATCAAAGTAATCAAAAGCAAAGATCTGAAGAAGCATCCTAAGAGTCTGATGACAATAGTCCCTTCTACTAAAACAGAAAAAGGTAATTATGTTTATTTACCCAGTGGTGGTGTAATACAGTGGGAACATGAACAATCGATCCCAGGCCTAATCACCTATGAGTTAATTAACCGCAATTGTACTATTGAAACTGAAGGAATGAAAATATTGTTCTCAGGACTAGAGTTTATTTATTACTAGAAACGGGTGGAGGTTTAATGGATGCTATCATACAGAGGGATCGATGACAGCCTTTTAAAGAAACTGAAGGGTGTTTTCGGCGAAAATGATCTCCATATCGGCCGCGAAGGAGATTTACCCCCACACTTCTATGAACAGATGAAGTTACGTGAGAGTGGGTTCGAGCCAACAATTTTTATTGGTATTGGCGGGACCGGACAAAATGCAATCAGAAAGTTAAAGTCGCGCATGTCTGAACTCGGGTTATTACGCGCGCCAATTTTCGGCTTTTTGACATTAGATACTACTATTCCGGATGCTATTAAAGATGCCGGTAACGAAATACCTATAGACTCCAGTGAGTTTATTTCACTTCAAGTAAATATGCCAACCGCTTATATAGATGAAGCAAGGCAATATCGTCAAGGAAGAACCAGCCGTCAGCCAGAACTGGGCGAATGGCTGCCTGACAGTTTTACGGCCGCTGCCATAATGTCAGGTGCTAATGCACGTCGCAGTGTTGGCAGGTTTTCTCTCTTCGTAAATGCTGAGCGGGCAGGACAAGAAATAGATCGCATGGTGAAACGCGTTAACAATGTAAACAATGCGAGGATTATGAATGAATTAGGCCTTAAGTTTAACCAGGATAGTCCAGTACGCGTTTATATTATTGGCTCATTATGCGGTGGTACCGGCAGTGGTATATTCATCGACCTGGCCTACTTATTAAGAAAAATGCTTGCTTTATCCAGCCATGCTAAGACAATCGTCAGTGGTGTATTGCTGACCAACTACCCCGGTGCCACAGATGTACACCGAGCAAATGCATATGCTGCTTTGATGGAGCTGAATTACTTTTCGCATATTGACTCTCAGGAGGGAGCAGGCGGAAAGTTCCAGACAAAATACAAGGGGATTGTCGGAACTGTTACATCTAATAACATGCCGCCTTTTAATGCGTGTTATCTTGTTGGAACGCAGACTTCCACCGGTAATTGGGTGAATTCAATTGATCAAATTTGCGACATGATTGCGGAATGGTTGTTTGTCGTTTCCTGTACCGAGGCTGGCAAAAAATATGGCGATGGATTGGATAATATCATATCTAATTTCCAATTCGGTATTGAGAACCCGGAGTGTTTCAGCGGGTTTGGTATCGGATGCCTGGCATGGCCTAAAGACTGGATTGCACGAAAATGGGGCGCGCGCTTGGGAGCCGACCTCCTGGCACAATTGACGATGCGGGATGATTCCACCATTGAGAGGTCGCTACTTGAAGGAGAAGGGATCTCTGCCCAGTTTAGCACCAAAGCAGTCAATAGCTTTAATCCCATAAGTAATGCAGATAAAGAAATAAGAAAATGGCTTACGCAAAATGTAAGCGGGTCTAATGTTTTTAATGCAAACGACACTAAAGAAATCGTGCATCGCAAAATGGAGAAGTTAGAGCAAGACAAGAGTCAGGCATTTTCCGACTATTGCCAGCGGATAATTGCAAACGCGCAGTTAGAGTGCGATGCCTTAAGAGAGCTGATTGGGTCGAGGGCCACCGCGATCTATGGCGATAGCAACAATGGTGGCTATGTTCAAGCCAGAAGCTTATACAATTTCATGAGAAGCGATTTGGCAGTTTTATTGCGGAACCTTACTAGTGATATCGAGAGTAACGATAACGAATATGAACGCAGCAAAAATGCCTTAAATAGCTCTAAAGATCAAGTTGTGAGTGAAAAGACATCCCTAATATCCTTGTTGAAAACTAAATTCGATCCGGTTAGTACTGGAGAAGGCTTTAAAAGTAAACTGTTTAAAATATTGGATTTGCAGGCAAGACGCGATGTTAGGAAAGCTGTACACGAAGAACTGGTCAAGATCATTGATGAAATTGATAAAGTTGAGAATGATTTGATGACTGTCAGCAACTCAATCGAAAACGCCAGAGCCATCTTGGAGAGAAAATGGGTTTCCGAGCAGCTTGATAATGTTCCATTTTACTGTACCTATCTGGATGATAGCGATTATATTAATGAACTTTACCAAAAAGAAATCGGTAATATGGCAGAAGAAAAAGCCAAATTTCTTAACTCATTGAGTATGATTAGCAGGTTTGCCCAACTAACTGATGGTGAGATTGTAGCTGCTATGAAAGCATATACTTACCACAGGTTAGATCGTATCATTAATTATCTGGTAAGCGAGGCAATTAAGGCTCTTGCTGAGAAACAGGGTATCCAGCCTGTTTCATATGTTGAGAAGTTAATCAAAGATACAGCTATTGCCTGGAACTACTATAAGGCCAGGCAAAGAGAAGAAATCGAAGAATTACAAGTTCTTGCGGCAGGGAATTCTGATTCGGCAAAAGCCTTACTCAATCAGATTAGTGAGTCTGGCAGTAAAACTTATATTTGCACAGTTGGTCTGTCAGATAAGATTTGGCTAATTAAAACAGGGCATAAAGTATCAATTGAATCATTGACCGATGTTGATGATTGCTTTGCGAGCTTTGATCAGGCAGTTACCGATTCTCAGATACAGTATTTGTTCACGCATCGGAGGTTCCCGGGAAATTTCCTGAAGACCTTAAGACCCGACCATGTGATCAAAGCGCTGTCAGCTGCCCGGTTTTTTGTTAAAGCACTGGCATTAAATGTTATTACCAAAGACTCCCTAAATCAGTATAAAATTGTGCTCAGTTCTAATCGTGTAATAGAACTGGGGCAAGGGCGTCTTAATGCCTATAACAGTTTCTTAGGCAATGCTTCCTTACTCGATGAAGTATACAGCGAACTGGAGATTCTTGATCAGAGGCTTTCTCCAAAAGAAAAACTGGAACGCTTTAAACAGTTCGAAGAAGAAATTACCCAGTTGTTGAACCAATATGGCACACCCGAATATAAAGAGATCAAAGAACATCTAGATGGTGAGTATCACGAGTTGAGGAAACTGATTAAGGAAGAAAATGATCGCCTAATTTAGGGCTAGGGTCCGTCTAGGGTTACTTATTGTCAAGCAATATACTTGTTTGCTCTTTCGTTTAGGACAAGCGTGTCACTGCCCATATGGATAGGAGTTGAAATGGATGCGCAACCCGGTATTGCTAATAGGCGCAGGCGATTTCGGGGCGAAAGTGCTTTCTTCAGTTAACAGCGAACTCGAAAGTTTTCATGGAGAAAGGCTGCCGGCAATTCAACAGTATAGTTTTCTTAATCAAAAGAGCCTGGTATTAAATGATAGCGATTCTGTCAGCGAGATGATGACAGATAATCTGGTCAGATCAATAGCGATTGAGTTAAATAAAGATGAAGCAATTCAAGAGAATTCTGTAGCGCCAAAAATTGAAAAGATTTTAGAGCTGCTAATGCTGGCTGATGATCAGCGAGATACTTTAAGCCGCAAATTAAATGAGGCAGTTACAGCCGGAGCCTGTCTGGATCATTTAGACATTGAAGGGATCATTCAGACGGCAAAGGCAGGAGACAATCTAGCCGCATATATCAACAATAATGCGGCTATTAGTATTCTCGAATCAGTAGAGCTCAGTTTTATTAAAGAACGCTGGTCAGAAAGCCTGCAGATCATTAAAGAATACTGGGCTCAATCGAGGATTTCCCAGTTCATCTTTTTCACGGAACTATTGAGTAATGAGATCAGCAATGCCGCCCATTTATTAGAAAAGAAATTAGCGATGCGATCCGAAGCTGGTGGCAAAGACCGGCGCCTGGTAATAACTTGTCTGGAGTCCGCCGTAATCATATACTATCAGAATCAAGCAGAATGCATTCGAAAAAAAGCAAATGATGCTCAGAAAAACGTCAGATCTTTATTGTCATTTGTCAGCTTCGATGTTGAAGGAACTGCTGACTCCCGATGGAAGGTCCTTCATGAAGCAACTAATCTCAATATTTACGAACTGGCCCGGAAATTTATAAATCAGCTAGGTGGTTTAGAACAAGTTGCCAATAGCACTAGTGAAGTGTTATTTGACAAGTTGATGCATTTCAGCAAACCTTACGTTAATGAAGAAAACAGATTGTTATTTGATCGTGGTGAACCCCAAAACAGCCCCCTAGCACATATTGCGCGCGAAGATTTTATGCTGTTAGATCCGCAGTTCAGTGAGGCTACACGCAATGAATCCGGTGGAGCTCAAGTTAGGTGCGACATAGATAAAAAATACTCAGACGAAATTGCCGATGATGATTCCGGTCCTTGCCGGGCGTATGCCCGGGCTTCAGTATGGGATAAGTTTGCAGAAATTGAAAGCAGTCTGCGCCAAAAGATTGAACAAGCCTGCAGCAGTAATACTGTCATTTTAATGAGCGAGAAGTTTCCTGACTACGACAGTACGCAAATTGATGTTATCATTATTGCCGATTTGGAGGATCCCTTCGCATCCGGAGTTGTTCTTGATATTACAGGTATCATAGCACAAATTACCGGAGGGACTATTGGCAGACATACTGTTGGCGTTTTTACCATACCTCATGTTCCCGCAGGGCTTTTAACCGGTAATCGTTCGGCAGCGGAGTGCTATGCCGCATTGAAAGAAATTTACCATCATTCGCGCGAGTTTAGAGCGACATATGACAGATTTCAAATTGCCGCTGTTGACCCTATCAACACGATATATTTATTGGAGACATACGGACAAAACATGATTAACGTTGGTCCAACGTTGGCACCCATCGTGCGCGAGTTTATTCTGACGCGGTTTTATGGTGATATTAGCGACATCAGAGCTGCGGAAAGGGATGCGCTAAACAGTGCGAGGCAGTTCTTTTCTTTCGGCGTTGGCATATTAAATGTGCCACAAGAACAGATAGCTCTTGCTTTAGCGAACACTAAAGCCGCGGAAATATGCCGGAGAATCGCAGGAGCACCTGATGAGGATTATCGTATTCCTATTGTAAGCCAGCGTTTGGAAAAATTGATCGAAGAATTAAAAGAGATTACTCCTGAAGAAGCGCAACAGTTTTATTTAAAGAACAAAGGTAACCTCATTGGAAAACTAATATCAGTGATTCAGGCAGGTAAGAGCCTGGCGGTGGAAGATATCTACAGGACTGTCTCAGAACTCTTAATGGGGATCTTCGATGATTTCCGCGCTAATAATGCCGGGATTGTCGAGTGTATAAAAATGGTCGATGAGGAAATAGCAAAAATACTTAATGCGGGATCTCTGGAAAACCGCATTACTGAAGCTAAAGATTATATTAAACAGGTTAAAGAAAAAATCGAGCTTTTCAATCCCGACTTTGTCAATAATGTCAAACATATCATCCCCAATGCCGTGCAAATACCTGATTACAGTCCCGTCGTACATTCCAGACGGAAAGCCAAATGGATTGGGATCGCCAGTTTGGCTAGTATAGTATTTCCTGGTGCCTCAGTGTTGTTTTCGTTAATGCCCATAATTAGTGGCATAGCAGGAGTAGTTCCTCTTGCTTTTGGAACTTGGCTTTTTAAAGAGAATAAAAATAGGCTGACTTTAAAGAATGAGTGGATGGGTAATATTTCGGATTTAGTAGGTGTAATTTTCGCCAAGAAACTCAAGGATCATATACAGCTTTTAATTAATAAGCGCTTTAAACCAGTATTAAATGAATTAGACAAATATGATCGTTACCTTGACAGAATGAAGGAAAACTGCACTAAGCTGGCTCATTCTTTCGATCTGAACTCAGAAGAGTATTACAGACAAGTATTTGGCAGTGGCGAAGGTGCCATAATTCCCCTGATATCATCAAAATGCTATGAATTAATGGGCGAAGAATACAAAAGGGAAACTGATGTTTTAACAATTCCTCTACGCGATTTACTAGGCTATCGGGCGGAGATTTTTTCGTACCAAATTATTGATCTCTATTTCCAAATGTGCATAGACTCATTGGATTTTTCAGTTTCTAGAATGATTGAACGTCTTACCAATGAAGCGGGGGAGTCAGTCGATAACTATTTCGAGAAACTAAGTGATGTAGCATATCCACTGGCCGTAATTAATGAGGCGAGAACTGAAAAACAGACTGCTCCGGCTGAATACATCGGTGTTTATGATACAGCACTTATGGAAAAGCCCGTATACCAAGGCATTTTGCGGAGATTAAGACTCTCTGATGCCAACGTTATTAAGGCGATAGATCATACGAAGATATTTTTAATTAGAAGTTGGCAAAAGGCAATAGACATCGAAGCACTTGGCAGCATAACGAAATATTTTCAGGCTTATCAGTACCATAGATCTGCCTATCCACTTTATGCCGTTGCCGGACATGAGGGCGAAGGCGGCATGAGAGATCTGACTATCGATCCTCATATGCGGGATACAACAAGGGAGATCATTGTATTAGCTTTAGCTCTGGGACAGTTCACCTTAGAGAAAGGACGCAATCTTGATCAGGCAGTTCAGTCTCTAAGGCCATATACCAGCATTATCGACAAAATAAAAAGACCTGTTTCGAACATCATAAGCGATAATCGTACTAATCCAAAGAGAAGAGAATCATTGGCAAACTGGCTCGAATATGTAGCCAGCAATAAATGGGCTGCCATAAAGGAAGCCCAACTACAATATATGGATTTCCAGACCATAAGAAGATATTCGGATTTAATTAGGAACGGACAGGCAACCTCATTGGAGCAGTTTATCATATAGTTTTGAGGTGGTATGCATGGTGGATAACTTTGATGCGCTATCGGAATGTATTTTTTGCAGCTCGCAAGGGAGAACACACCCCAAGGAACAAAGATTCTGCAGTAATACCGCTTCATGGGGAAAATGCTGTTTTCCCCTGAAGGAAAGGTTCCCGATTCTAATTGAAAAAAATACCGGTAAAGAGATCTTACTCAGGCTAGATGAAAAGCTAAACATGACTTTGATAACGGCAGGGAACCGATCCGACACAGATGAGATTGATTGCGGTACGTTCATCAACCTCAAAACATTTGATGAAGAAAGTACGGTAAAGGTGAGGCCGAATCATGCCCGCTTTACCATATCAAATCATCAGATAAGTATCGAACCGTGTACTCAGGATAGTGTGATCAATATAAACGGAGAAAGGTTAGGACAAGGAAAAACAAGTGTCTGTAGTTGTGATTGTATTACGATCGGGCAGTTGTTTTTTTATCTCCTTTTCTGATCTAGAAGGGAAGCGGTTTTGCGTATGACATTTTTTGAGTCTATTGGCGGTGCGTGGGGTTTAGGTATATGCTCTGCAATTGTGCTCATTTTCGCCTTGGCAGTGTGGGCTTGTCTAAAGCTATATGCTTATTACAAAAATAAAGATAAAGAAGTAGCAAAAATATCGAATGAACTAGATCCGCAAAACCCCGAAGGGGTACTTAGTGAAGCTTCTTCCGATTTAAGCGATGTTATCACCTCCTATATTAATATTCTCAGATCAGGAAACGAGCCCAATATCAGTGCGTTGATTTCTACAAAAGCCGAAAAAGACTTGCCCCATTTTGGTATTAGGAAAGCTAGATTAAGCTGCCAAAGTATCGTCCGGTGGGTTTCGTCAATTTTCTTGGGCTTAGGCCTCTTAGGAACCTTTATAGGCTTTATGTGGAGTCTTAGTGATTTATCGACTTCGCTTGATCAATCCAAGGAAAGGTATTCTTTGGAAAGTAAGAGTGAGGTAATCGTTACTGACGGGAATGTAAATCAGGAAGATGATCGTTTATTCGAAGTCGAACAAGAATCGATAGTTCAAGAAGTAATTTCCGATATCAAAAGACCTCTAAATAGCATGCCTACAGCTTTTATGACAAGTATTTTCGGTTTGGTGGCCTCTATCATTATTTCATTAATGACCGCCGTTATTTGTCCGTTTGAAGATTGCAGACGTCATTATTTTGGATCGTTAATCGATTTACTAGAAAATCGTATCCGTCCCGCAATCAAATCCATAAACGAAGAAACTCAGCTAGAAAAGGTACTCGAAAAGCTATCACTAATGATAGAAACATTGAAGCAGCAATTGACTTTGGGATTTAAAGATGGTTTTTCGCGTGTTAGCGAAGACTTCTATGAGTTATATACGGCGTTTTCATCCTCGGTTCAAAGAATGGACAAGCTTATATCTCAGTTTATCGATGCCGAGAAAAGCTTTTCCGATATGCGCACATTAATGCAGAAGTTTACTGGGGCTGTTGATAATTCAGTCAATGAACTCAATAATTCCGTAGGCATCTTAAGAGATGGTAATATCAAAACCCAACATTTCATGCAAGGGATGCAACAGCCCTTACAAAACATCAGCGAATCTATCCAGGCTTTTATGCATGAAATTCAGGGCATTCAGCCATCAATTGATGGTATCGGCCAAGAGCTGCTCGGGATAACCTCCAGTTTTAGGGCGGATTCTGGCAACATGTTAGCAGGTCTAGTAGAATCGCAGAATCTATTAGTACAATCATTTGAAGAGATGAAAACGTCATTACACCATACGATAGAAACATTGTCTAAGAGTACTGCGCAACAAATATCCCAGATGATCAGTGAGCAACTGTCCAGTACAATTAGTGAGGCAGCAAGTGCCGCTAATGAGATAGTCACAGCACAGCAAGAAATCTCATCTTCTCTTGTTCAGAATATCGATGCCCTTAAGGCGGTCTCAGACCAGTTCGGGTCCTCACTCGAAAATCTTGCGGATTCGCTTTCGGAGTTGCCGGAGAATATCGAGGCAAGACTAACTAATTCCGTGATTGATTCCATATCAAAAATAAATCAGGATTTTAATCATGCAATCTCGGAAATGGGTAACAACCTCAAGAGCAATATCACAGAATTAATCGAGTTAAAGGCAAAAGAAATCCAAACAAAGCTACCTGAAGTAGGCGAAAACAAGATTATTGAAACGCAGCCAGGGACAACTATTGAGGCAACTATTAAGGAAACGGCAAGTTCTGATACACATGGTTTTAAAAGTATTTTTAACTATTTCAAAGCGTGGCGGCTTTATCGTAAAAATGTGAAAAGAGACAATGGCAAAGTGTAACCTGCGGCAACTGACGTGGAAGAAAGGGCTGTCTCTAATGAATGATAAAGAGTTATTGGGCCTGGAAGAACCTGAAAAGCCTAACTTTTTCATCTCTCTGGCAGATCTAATGTCAGCTGCTGCTCTTGTAATTTTGCTTTTTACGCTGTTCGCATTCGTACAGGCTTTAGATGCTGCCGCAACAAACCAGTTAATATACGAGGAAGTCATTGGAATTAAGGCAAAAATTATTGAACGAATCAGTAACACGATGAACCAGGAACTCGGGTTTGAAAGGAATCAGGAGAATGCAGCGGTAACGATTAATAAAGAGGATTTGACACTGCGAATCAGGGAAGATATTTTCTTCGATTCGGGTGAATCAACATTAAAAAAGTCCGCCGGCCAGCCATTAAACGGTCTAATTAAGGCGTTTACTAAAGTCCTGGAAGATGATGAATTGAGGAATTACATTTCCGTGATACTCATCGAGGGACATTGTGATACCACCGGCAGTGCTGAATTAAACTGGAGACTATCGACGGAACGTGCATTGAATGTCGTACAATATTTGCATGACAAAAGTGACATCTTAAGAGTAAAATACCCCAGCTACTTTGGCGCGGCAGGCTATAGCAAATTCAGGCCAATAAACGAAAACGTTTTATCTCTAAACAGACGCATTGAAATTCGGGTTATCTTAAAAGATGATGCCTTGCTCAAACAGATAAACAGGTTTTTGAAGAGAGAGAAATGAATGCTCGTAATTGAAGTCGAAAGGTGGATGCTTAGGATATTATGAGAAAAATAGCTTTGGTCCTGCTGTTATTTTTCTTGATATCTATTGGAGGCTGTAAAGAAGCTTCGCTTGATGAGGAATATGAGAATTTTCTAGATGGAAAGCCTCTCAAGAAATTCGAATGGACAGATGAAGAATGGACGCAATTAGCATCAAAGTACGTCCATGCCAAAATCGCTAAAACACCAAAGAATGAGAATGGTGTATTTTCTGTCGAGGTACAGAATGAATTTTGCTCCACCATTCCTTTCATCAAGATTATTCTTCACATTTATAAGGATGGTAAATACGTAGGAAGCATGGAAAGACATGTTCAAAATTTGCCCGCTGGGGAAATAGCAGAGATGATTTTTAGAGATTTATGGGATGTCGTTGGATACAATTTATATGTTTCTCTCTCCGGAAAACTAGAAACTATTGTTGAATCATTTAGTACAAAATCAGTTGGTATTACTTCGGAAATGAGCGGCGAAAATTTAGTCAATCAGAAAGACACTAGTACAGAAACGGAACAGGATACCACAGAGTTGCCTCCGGGAGAGATGATCGGTTATTTCCAAGGCATTGAGTGGGGCGACTATCCATATTTCATAATGGAAGACTTGAATGGCGAAACGCATAGTTTTTCTGTTACTGGAGGTATAGATTTCGGGAAATTTGAAAATGACGAGAGTCTTATAGGGAAAAAGGTAAAAGTGAAATTGAATGAGTATGAAACCTATATTCCTGAAGGCGGCGATTATTACACAATTACAGAGCTTTTATCTGTTGAAGTAATGGAGTGAACATAAACCTTCGGATTGAATGACACTTATGGTGTTCTGTAGTAATCTGACGGAGATCGGTTGTTTTTGCCCATGTTATTGACTTAATATCTCTCTAATAATGGGACCGTCATGAGAGGAATTTCTGAGCTTCTGGAAGAAAGAAGTGCGTAAAAAAGAGCGGAGCCTTGCTGAGGGGTTGATTAGTTCGCAACTCTACTCAGACAAGGCTCTTTTCTTGACGATCACTACTTAACGAATTTGGCAATTAAAGTGCATAGTTTGGCCGCCGTCACATTTCGGTAAAATTAACTATAAAATCTCACATTCGTTGTGGCCCTGTGCCATCCCAAACAGCGCTTTTCTAAGGCGGTAATTCCCCTTCAATTTCTTAGAAAGATGCATTAAGGTTATCAAGCAATTGGGTGTATTCTAAGTCAAGTTTTCCATTTTGACTGGCAATTTGACAGTCACATAAATTATCAATGCCTGTTATCAGTGCATATGCAACCATAGCAGTTTTAAATTCCTCTTTTGTGGCTTTCAAGTTGAACCACAAAAAACGGCGCGGCTTTATTGTGTTAACAATCTCCATTTGGTTTGTAAGCAATTCTGAGAGGCCTTTAATCAGTTTTCGACCTTCTTTAATCTTCTGGAGGATAGTATTAATTTCCATCCGATATAAACGAATATTTTCGATTTGAATATCAACTTGGAGATCAAATTGTCTAGCCTGTTCTAGGTATTGTTTTGACTTCTCGACTCGCATTTTTTGTTCGTAACCGATTAGGAAATTTCCGATAGGCAATGAAATTGTATTAATGCCGGATGTGAAATCGGATAGCCCGAATTGAATTGAGTTATTGTCCAGTTTTATTGGGGGGGGATGCGAATTAACTTCACATTCACGCATGGAGGCGATTTTCAGTTCATATTCATTGACCGAACTGGACAGCTTTCTTATGCTTTTTGCTTTAAGATAAGAGAACTGCTGCTGTGTGTGAAGCAATTGTTCAGAATGTGTTGGCATTATAACACTCAATCTTGTTAGGCTATCTTTTATTAAAGAGTTTTGGGTTATTAGCTTTTCTTCATAAAATAGGGATGATTCTTTTTGTGCCTTACGAATTGCTCTTTTAAGGTGGCTGAGTGAACTTTCATATCTTTCCTTGGCACTTTCAATTATCCCTTCGGCACTTTCAACACGTTCATAGGAAGTCTGATAGTCGGGTTCAATTCCTAGTATCATTTTCGGAATGCCATCAGTCACTAATTCCCTAGCTTCATTTCTTATCTGTTTAAAAAGATCGATACCTTCCTTCAAAATGTCCCAAAACTCTCCCATAGTCGATCCACCTTCCAAGAAAGCTTTGCTTTTATGTGTTTTCTGAAGCGTTGCACTTAATCGGAGCCTTTTTTGGACATTAGCTCAGCAAGTAGTTGTCTGGCTTTTGCGGAATCACCTTTCTCCAAATCAGAAGCAGCTTCTGCTATAATACGTTGAAGTCGTTGCGATTCCGCTGTGGTCTGTTCTTCGTTATACAACATGACTTGTCGTGCCTGTTCGTTAATAGCCTCAATTTGCTTTTTGTTCGCTGCTTTAATTTGTTTTCGGGTTTGTCGTTCTTGAGCGACCATTTGTTTCATTTCGTCGACTAGTCTTTTCCGCACCTCAGAAGCAGAAGTCTGGTTTTCATCCGGATTTCTCTCTTCTCTATAGTTCATGGCTCAATACTCATCCTTTTGAATTAAGCTTTTCTGATTGCCAGTGATTTGCGAAACACCTCTTAAAGGATCCTCACTAAAGACACACTTGATTAGGTCTGTCATTATGGTTACATGTTCAGGTCTGTTTTCTTTCATGGCAGCTTGGATAGCGGCAAAACATCTGTCATATAGCTTTTCTCTTTCCGCCGATCTTGTAGAGAGATGTTTTAATACAATGTCACGATTTGCATGTACCACTGCCAGGCATGCTTCCAAAGATGCGGTAATTCTTGCCCTTTCAGTTTTGTTGGATTGCGCTGAGATTATACAATCCTTAATAGTTGCAAGGATCTCTGTACCGGTCTTTACTAATGCTACAGGTTCTACACTCATCTAGCTACCTTCTTTCAAGTCTATTTCTTGGGGATAAAGGACAATATTATCGATAAGCTTTTTTGAACTACCCTTTCGATGGAATCGTCTTTGTTTGCTACTTGAGTGTCACCCGTATAGAAGTAACTGGAGCACAGGTGACCTGGTAGATGCTAAATCTATTAATAGGCTTCAGCATGAACCATATTAAGTAAGGCGGCGCGGTTACTTCGCTAGCGTTCTACTATGTTCAAAGTATGTTTTTAGAAACCTCATTGAGCATCTCATATCCCCTCAAAACCTTCCTCAGAACGCGCTATTAGTTATGAGGATGCCCTTATGCAAACGACGTTTTCCAAAGTAATGGTAAATTCAACCCAGGTAAACAAAAACCCTTTTTTGGTAAGAATGCTAAAATTAATATTATTTAAGAATGTAAAGCACAAGGAAATAGCCTAGAAATCTCAGACGGAACGACAATAATCAAGCTGGGTTAGGTAGTAGAAGGGCCAAACTATGTCGTTCCGCTGCGAAAGAATTTTTCACAGCCCCGTCTATCTTACAGACGGGGCTGTTTAATTTTACGGTTATGATGAGAAACGGTCGAACGTGTGTTCCCGACTTTCTGTGACGGAAACGCCTGCTATACTGAATTCAGAAAAAACAAGTGCTAACTCCGGAATATTGTCGGCTGAGGGACGCAGGTCAAAGGCGGAAACGGCTATTGGCTATTAGAAGCAAGGAGTGATTTGAATGAATTTACAAAAAAGCGAAGCATTGATTTCGAGCCCTTGGAAAAAGTGGGGCCTTTATCTTGCTTGTCTGGGCGGAATTCTACTGTTCTTTGTTATTTTCTTCACCGCAACAATCAAGGATTTGACATTAATTGCTGCATATTTAGTGATTTACTCATTGCTCTATTTGTTAATTGCCGCCGTTTTATCTGAAAAGACTCATAATATGCAGCTGATCTCTTCCGAGAGCACAGATCAAAAACATATTCTATTGACTCAGATTGTTTCAAAGCTTAGTAAGCAGGCGGGACTTGAAGCTGAGCCAAGAGTCGGAGTCTATCAAAGTGAGAATATGAATGCCTTTGCCATAGGGATGAGTAAAAAGAACAGTCTGATTGCCTTTAGTTCATCTTTGTTACAAAAGATGGATGATAATGCTATTGAAGCTGTTGCAGCGCATGAAATTTCGCACATTGCCAATGGGGATATGGTCACAATGTGCTTAATGCATGCATTAATCAACGGACTTGTTTTGCTAGTCAAAGTTCCTTTGGCAGTTATTAAGTTTTTTGTCTTACTGATAGCTACAGATAGAGCTGAATTTATATTTGCATGGCTTATCGGAATTGTGAGTCAGATTTTGCAGGCAACTATTTTATTGGTGGGAAACTTATTTGCAAAGGCCTTTTCAAGGAAGCGCGAATATAAAGCTGATCTGGGCGCTGCTTTTCTAGTTAATCCTCAGTCTATGATTCAGGTACTTAAGGTTCTTAGTAGCGACACTTCGGCAATACCTCAAGAGCAGCAGAATTATGCGGCGTTTAAAATAAACGCACCCGCCAAGCTAATCAGTATTTTTTCAACTCATCCACCCATCGAAAAACGTTTGAGTGCACTGCAAAAGTATGTTCAAGAAGATTATGATCCAGAGGTTACTAATGGTCAGATTGACAATCACCATGATGCTACGCAGTATGCCATTAGCGAGGAAAAGATTAATGCCGAAAACCCGATTGTCTCTCTTGGGGCCGCACAACAAGAATTATCACTTCAGAATGAAGAGGATGATCTGGAACGAGTGCAAATTCCGCAAATTGCTGCGAGTACTGATAATATCGAAACAAAAGATCCAATTGTCTTGTTGCGGAATTTGAAGGAGTTGGTTGATCTAGGCATCCTTAGTCGTGAGGAGTTCGAAGATAAAAAGAAAAAAGTTCTCGATTGTATCAGAGAAGGATGACAACAGTTGACAGATATCTCATTATTCATTACTTGCGATGGAGGGGAAGAATGTGGGAAGACAACTAATGGACCTAGCCGAAGAATACTTTCAGAAGAATAACCCTGGTGGGAAAAAATGGTCATATCAATATATTTTTTACGCGCCATTTATAGCCCCAGAAAAGCTCCGTTCCGCCATGCAAGCATATGCGGATTTTGATCCTCAACAGGAAAAGCCTATTTTACTAATGGATGATACATTATTTGGATCAGCGCAGAAAGGCTTGATTATTACTGACCGCGCCCTCTATTATAACCTTTCTGTTTCGTTTAGCGGGTCTGATGGAATTGACAGAGTTGAACTGAAAAATATCGAAAGCTTCACTGTGGAAATTAAGACGCTTGGCGCAAATCTATTAGTAAACGGGGTACAGTTCGGCTATACTACCAGCTTAAATAGCATGAACAGAAAAGAAGGAATAATTCTTCAGGAATTAATGAGGCTATTTATCAAGTCTATCCAATCGATGAATAATCGAAGCGACAGTAGCACCCTTAATAGTAGTATTCCAACTGCGAACGCTGCAAAGCCTGAAAAAGACGATCCAATCTCTTTGCTAAAAAGGCTAAAGGAATTAGTTGACACCTATGTCAACTAATTCCTTTAGCCTTTTTAGCAAAG
>ENA-UOOH01001950-UOOH01001950.1-fermentation-metagenome-genome-assembly--contig:-NODE-1950-length-18922-cov-4.096624_pt1 | contig 18922 bp, 14 predicted proteins | sample MGYA00245778_ERZ724025 | MGnify/ENA primary metagenome ERZ724025 (study PRJEB28704, sample SAMN03018313) | fermentation metagenome | biome: anthropogenic terrestrial biome; feature: soil; material... | reverse complement strand
CCATAATTCAGATTATACGATATTAACCAGCTTGCGTCAACAGGATACCCATATAGTATATTTTCATTCTATTGTCAACCCATCGGCGACAAAAGAAGACCGTTTTTATGGTAAATCGCTTCCCGCATGATAGTGCATTCTTCCAGCCGGGGAGCAAGGTCAGGATTCGCCCGCAAGGCTTCATACAAATAGTTGGGATTCAGATAGGAGGAAGGGGAGGCGGAAAGTTTGGCTCGAATCAAAACCTGCTTTTCTCCCTGTTTCATTTCCAAAGAGGCGATCAGGGGAGAAATATCGGTTTTTTCTACTTTTGATTTGGTTTTTTTCTCTACGATAATTTTACCGGATAATGTTTTTTGCATGAGGGAAAAGGCGGCATCGTCCTTGACCCGAACGGTCAAAGCATACTGGGCGTATTTTGCGTGTTTGAGAGGGTCTCCCGCGTAATCGCAGGCATGAATTTGAAAGTCTTTGGGCAGGACCGCATTCATCCGATCCATCATTTCGCGGGGAAAAACCGCGCTTTCCAGCGTAATATCCACCAGCTCACATATGCTTTCATGTCCCAAACTTAAAGGCAGGGCAAAGGAGAATTTGGGGTGGGGATGAAACCCTTCGGAATAGCGGGGCTTGAAGCCTGCCCGCCGGAGTGCCCGGAGAAATAGACGGTTCACATCCAAGTGGGAAATGAATTTCATGTTTCCTGTTTTGGTATATTGCAGCCGCAGGGTTGTATTCTCCATCAGTTTCCCTCCTTTGTCGACAAAGGGCAGCCTTGGATGCCGCATCCGCTACATTTAACCCGACAATTGGGGGTCAGCTGTCCGTTTTTGGCTCTTTGATATTCTCGTTCAAAATATGAGCGTCTTACACCCATATCGATGAAGTCCCAGGGGAGGATTTCATCCGCGGGGATGTCCCGGCAGGCATAGAAATCCATGTACAATCCGGCATCCGTCATGGCATTTTCCCAGAGGCTATAGGAAAAATGCTCATCCCAGCCGTCAAAATACTGTCCGGCTTCATAAGCGTTTACCAAAGCTTGCGCCAGACGGCGGTCGCCTCGTGCCAACACCGCTTCCATGCGGCTGATTTTAGCATCGTGCCATTTATAAGAAATTTTTTTGCTGCGGATGGAAGAACCCAAAAGTTTTTGTTTGGATTCCAACTCTTCCAGTGAATCCTGCCCTTCCCACTGAAACGGCGTGAAAGGTTTGGGCACAAAACAAGCTACGCTGACGGTAACCGTCACCGACTTGCCTTTCACCCGATTGGGGCGCTGGTAATACACATCCACCACTTTGCCTGCCAATTCGGCGATGCCAGGGATATCGTCCATGGTTTCTGTGGGAAGGCCCAGCATGAAATACAATTTGATGGAAAAACGGTTATCATCAAAAGCCACCATAGCCGCGTTGAGCAAATCTTCTTCGGTAACACCCTTATTGATGCGGTCTCGGAGTGCCTGTGTGCCCGCTTCAGGGGCAAACGTCAGGCCGCTTTTTCTCAAACTGGATACGCGGTCGGATAAATGACGGGAAAAGCTGTCCAGGCGCAGAGAAGGCAAAGAGAGGGAGATTTGATCCTGTTCCGTCCAGGACAACAAATCGTCGGCAAGGTTTGGAAGCTGGCTGTAATCGCTGATGCTTAAAGAGCAGAGGGATATTTCATCATATCCCGTGTTGCGGATGGTTTCTTGTGCCAACGTATTCAGCACACCATGATCACGTTCCCGAATAGGACGAAACATAAAGCCCGCCTGACAGAAGCGGCATCCGGCGCCGCATCCCCGATAGACTTCCAGCACTACCCGGTCATGGACGGTTTCGATGAAGGGGACGGGCTGTTTGGTGGGATAGTAGGCAGTGTTGAGGTCTTCCACGATCTGCCGTTTCACTGTTTTGGGTGCTTCGGGACAGGTGGGGGAGAAGGATGTGATATGCCCTTCTGCATCGTAGGCGGCTTCGTATAAAGAGGGCACATAAAACCCTTCCAGCTGAACCGTTTTTTGTAAGAATTCTTCTTTTTTGATTCCCTGCTTTTTGCATTTTGCATACAAAGCAGTCAGTCGGGGAAGAGCCTCTTCCCCTTCTCCGATGAATACAATATCAAAAAACGGTGCAAAGGGTTCGGGATTATAGGTACAAGGGCCTCCTGCAATCAACAAGGGATGGCGATCATCCCGATCTTTGGCATAGTAGGGGATGCCTACCAAATCCAGCATATACAGCACGTTGGTGTAGCTTAATTCATATTGCATGGTAAACCCCACAAAGTCAAAGGCGATCAAGGGATCTCCGCTTTCCAAGGCGTAGAGAGGGATCTGTTGTTCCTTGAGCAGTTTTCCCATATCCGGCCAGGGGGCAAAACATCGCTCACACCATACATTTTCCTGCTCGTTCAATACATCGTACAGGATTTTTAACCCCAAATTGGACATACCGATTTCATAGGTATCGGGAAAACAAAAGGCAAAGCGCACATCGATGGGCAGCGTTTTTTCCACTTGATTGCATTCTCCGCCGATGTACCGCCCCGGTTTTTCCACGGAGGTTAAAAAGGGTTCCAGTTTTTTTGGATACATGGATCTATACTCCTTTGTCCAGTGTTTCTTTCAGATACTGTCCTGTATAAGACTTTGGGTCTCGTGCAATTTCTTCCGGTGTGCCGCAAGCCAGGACCGTACCCCCTTTGTCACCGCCTTCAGGACCTAAATCCACGATATAATCGGCGGTTTTTATGATATCCAGGTTGTGTTCAATGATCAATACCGTGTTGCCGGCATCCACCAGACGCTGCAGCACTTCCGTCAGCTTTGCCACATCGGCGGCGTGCAGGCCTGTGGTGGGTTCGTCCAGAATATATATGGTTTTGCCTGTGTCCCGCCGGGACAGTTCGGTCGCCAGCTTCACCCGCTGTGCCTCGCCCCCGGATAGGGTGGTGGAAGATTGCCCGATTTTGATATACCCCAATCCCACATCATACAGGGTTTGTAATTTGCGGTTGATGGAGGGAATATTTTCAAAGAAGTGTAAACCCTCTTCCACGGTCATTTTCAGCACATCGCTGATGTTTTTTCCCTTGTATTTCACTTCTAAGGTTTCCCGGTTATACCGCTTTCCTTTGCATACATCGCAGGTGACATAGACATCGGGTAAAAAGTGCATTTCTATTTTGATGGTGCCGTCCCCTTCGCAGGCTTCGCACCGGCCGCCCCGCACATTGAATGAAAACCGACCTGGTTTATACCCCCGGACTTTGGCATCGTTGGTACGGGCAAACAAATCCCGAATTTCCGAAAACAGCCCGGTATAGGTGGCAGGGTTGGAACGGGGGGTGCGTCCGATGGGAGACTGGTCAATGTCAATGACTTTGTCCAAATGTTCGACGCCCTCCATTTTCTTGTGTTTGCCGGGATACGTGTTGGCTCTGTTGAGCCGAGAAGCCAGAGCGGGATACAAAATCCCGATGATGAGAGAGGATTTTCCCGATCCCGATACGCCGGTGACACAAATGAAGGTTCCTAAGGGAAAATGTACATCGATATTTTTCAGATTATGGTGGCTTGCCCCCAGGACAGACAACACATTTCCATTGCCTATGCGCCGTTTTTGAGGGATGGGAATCTGTTTTTTCCCGGACAAGTATTGACCGGTCACGGAAGCTTTGCACGCCATCACCTCTTGGGGAGTGCCTGCCACCACCACTTGTCCACCGTGAACCCCGGCACCGGGACCGATATCTACGATGAAATCGGCATTTTGGATGGTGTCGTGGTCATGTTCCACCACAATCACCGTATTGCCCACATCCCGTAAACGCTTTAAGGAGGCGATGAGTTTGTCGTTATCTCTTTGATGAAGCCCGATGCTGGGTTCGTCCAAAATGTACAAAACACCCATCAGGGAGGAACCGATTTGGGTTGCCAGACGAATTCTTTGGGCTTCGCCGCCGGACAAGGTGCCGCTACGGCGGGACAGGGAGAGATAGGACAGACCTACCCGTTCCAGAAACGAGAGACGCTCCTTGATTTCTTTGAGAATTTCTATTGCGATGAGGGTTTCTTTTTCAGACAAGTGCAGTTCATTGATAAATTTTAAAGCATCGTCTACGGACAATGCACAGAATTGGGCGATGTTGATATCGCCAACCGTGACGGCGAGGGATTCTTTGTTCAGTCGTTTTCCTTGGCAGAGAGCACAATCGGTTTCTTCCATGAACAATTCGTAATACACGTTGTTGCTTTCATTGTATCGCCGTTTAATGGAGGGGATGATCCCTTCAAAGGTCATAAAGTGGCTGCGTACACGCTCTTTGTGATCCACAAACTTTATTTCGTACTCCTCATTTCCCGTGCCGTACATCAAAGCCTGAAAAGCGTCGGGTGAATACGCTTGGATGGGCATATCCACCGTAAAACCGTGGCGGTTTCCCACCATGGTATAAATACGCTCGCTCCAGCCCCCTTCGTTTATGGATTTGAAGCCGTTGCACTGAATGGCTCCTTGTGCCAGGGACAAGGACGGATTCGGAATCAGTTTGTGGGGAGAAAACGCCCGTTTGATCCCCAACCCGTCACAATCCGGGCAGGCGCCAAAGGGATTGTTGAATGAAAACATACGGGGAGCCAGTTCTCCCATGCTGATGCCGTGGACTTCGCAGGCATAATTGGTGGAAAAAGACAGATTCTCTTGGGTATCCACCAGTTCCACCACCACCCAGCCTTCCGATAGTTTCAATGCACTTTCCACCGATTCTGCCAGGCGGGTATGCACGTCGTTTTGCATGACAAGGCGGTCTATGATGATGTCGATGTTGTGTTTTTTGTTTTTTTCCAGTTCCGGGGGATTGGACAGTTCACACACGACGCCGTCCACCCGCGCTCTGACATAACCGTCTGCCAAAGTATCGGCAAAGATTTTTTCATGCAATCCTTTTTTGCCCCGAACCACGGGGGACATGACTTGAAAACGCGTTTTTGCAGGCAGTTCCATGATCTTTTCAATGATATGGTCAACGGCTTGCGGTTTGATTTCCCTGCCGCAAACGGGACAGTGCGGGACGCCCACCCGGGCATATAACAATCGAAGATAGTCGTAAATTTCCGTCACGGTGCCCACGGTGGAACGCGGGTTCCGGGAAGTGGTTTTTTGATCGATGGAAATTGCCGGAGAAAGTCCATCGATGGAATCCAAATCCGGTTTGTCCAACTGCCCTAAAAACTGCCGCGCATAGGAAGACAACGATTCCACAAAACGGCGGTATCCTTCGGCATAGATGGTGTCGAAAGCTAGGGAGGACTTTCCCGAACCGGATAAGCCGGTCAATACCACAAATTGATCCCGGGGAATATCAACATCGATGTTTTTTAAATTGTTTACCCGGGCACCCCGGATGCTAATATGGGTTTTTGACATGTTTTTCCTCTATTTTTGTTCCAGTTTTTTGATTTTATCCCGTAACACGGCTGCATATTCAAAGTCCAGTAAGCCGGCAGCTTTTTTCATATCCGCCGTCAGTTGGGCGATGGTTTTTTCCCGCTCGTTCTTGTTCATACGCTTTTTGCTGTCGTCGGGTTTTTGGGAAATGGTTTCCTGTTCGGCGATGGGTTTGACAATGGTTTTGGGTACGATGCCGTGTGTTTGGTTGTATGCCGACTGGATTTCCCGCCGTCTGGCGGTTTCTTCTATGGCTTTTTTCATTGATTCGGTAATGGTATCCCCATATAACAGCACCTTACCCTGTGCATGGCGCGCCGCCCGTCCGATGATCTGAATCAAGCTGCGTTCGCTGCGGAGAAAGCCTTCTTTGTCCGCATCCAAAATGGCTACCAAAGATACTTCGGGCAGATCCAAACCTTCCCGCAATAGGTTAATACCCACCAGAACATCGTATTTTCCTTTTCTCAAATCCCGCAGCAGTTCGGTTCTTTCCAGGGTTTCCACCGCGTGGTGCATATAGCGCACCCGCATATCTCGTTGGGTCAGAAATTCCGTTAGGTCTTCTGCCATCTGTTTGGTCAAGGTGATGACCAAAGATCGCTCGTTTTTGTCTGCACGCAGGTTGATTTCACTGATGATATCGTCAATCTGTCCTTCTATGGGACGGACTTCCACCAAGGGATCCAAAAGACCGGTGGGACGAATCAACTGTTCCGCCACCCGGTCACTGCGCTCCAGCTCGTACTCACCGGGTGTGGCGCTGACATAAATCACCTGATTGACTTTGGAGGTGAATTCATCGAAATTCAAAGGGCGATTATCAAAAGCACTGGGGAGGCGGAACCCATAGTCCACCAGATTCTTTTTGCGGGCATAGTCCCCGCTGCTCATGCCTCGGACCTGGGGCAGGGTCACATGGGATTCGTCCACAATCAGCAGGTAATCTTTGGGGAAAAAGTCCAATAGACAAAAGGGCGTGCTTCCGGGGGCAAGTCCGGCAAAAATACGGGAGTAGTTTTCAATGCCCGAACAATAGCCGATTTCCCGTATCATTTCCATATCGTATTTGACCCGTTCCGAGAGGCGCTGCGCTTCAATCAATTTACCTTGGGAATTGAAAAATGCCACTTGCTTTTCCAGTTCCAGATGAATTTGCATAAGGGCTTCCTCTCGCTTTTCGGGAGAGGTTACATAGTGGCTGGCAGGGTATATGACCGCATGGTTTAATCCGGCTTTGACCACACCGGTCAGGGCGTAAATTTCTTGGATCGAGTCGATTTCATCGCCGAAAAATTCCACCCGAATCCCCGTGTCCGTATTGTTCGCCGGAAAAATATCCACCACATCTCCCCGTACTCGGAAATGGTTGCGGGTGAAGGATACATCATTTCGCTCGTATTGAATTTCCACCAAACGGCGAAGCAAGGTTTTGCGGGGCATTGCCATGCCGGGACGAAGGGAGATGACCATGTCCCGGTATTCCGCAGGGTTACCCAGATTATAAATACAGCTGACACTGGAAACCACCACCACATCTTTTCGCTCCATGACGGCGCAGGTGGCAGAGTGGCGTAATTTATCGATTTCCTCATTGATGGCCGCATCTTTTTCAATGTATAAATCTTTTCCCGGCACATATGCTTCAGGTTGATAATAATCATAATAGGATATGAAAAACTCCACAGCGTTGTGGGGAAAATAGGACCGCAGCTCGGTACATAATTGTGCCGCCAGGGTTTTATTATGGGCCAGTACAAGGGTGGGACGGTTGGTTTTTTCAATGACATTGGCTATGGTAAAGGTTTTACCCGAACCGGTGACGCCCAATAAGGTTTGTTCTTTCAAACCCCGGTTCACGCCGTCTGCCAATTTTTCAATGGCTTGGGGCTGATCTCCCGTGGGTATGAAGGGACGGGCCAATTCAAATTCTCTCACCTTGTACATCTCCCTTTCGGCTCTTTGACAGGATTTACATGTAGGATTTACAGTTTTCCCTTAATACTATATAATATCATATTTTTCTAAAAAAAGAAAGTGCTGCCGAGGCAAATTCCTTGCGGCAGTACATGATTATTTCAATGATCCCAATTTATGATTGATTGCTTGGTTTTATTCATGACAAACAAGGCTGTTGCGTACGGAACAGCCTGCCTGATGTACGTTTATGTTCCAACATACTGAGGGGGGAGTTTTGGTTTGAACCCAACGGATGCGGTAGTGATTTCTTTGTCTTTTACAACAACCCGAGAGAGGATGCGGCATGGCTACATTGAAAAGTTGTTACAAGAAAACGAAGGGCTATGGATGTTCCACAGCCCCCCTATATTTTTATTTATCATGTTTTTCAAAGAAAGCACGCAATTTTTTTTCGTATTGTTCATTGTTGTCAAAATAACTCATGCCGTGACCGGCGCCTTCCGCCAAGAGCAGCTCTTTTTTCGACGTGCAGGCATCGAAGTTTTCCAGGGTCATTTTCATGGGTACAAAGCGATCGGCAGTTCCGTGAATAAACAGGATGGGAATGTGGGTGTTTTGAACGGCATCCAGGGTGGAGTATTCGTTATATCTATACCCTGCTTTTAATTTGGACAGTGCGCTGGCGGCTTCAATGAGAAACTTACCCGGCAGTTTTCTTTTGGCATTCATGATACAGGAAACAATGGCTTCAGGAGACGTGAAGCCACAATCGGCAATGATGCCTTTCACCTCGGATGGCAATTCCAATGAACTTGCCATCATCACACTGGTGGCGCCCATAGAAACACCGGCAAGATATAGGGGCATGGAACCTTCTAAGCGTTTTGCCATATAGTCAGCCCAAGCTAAGACATCATATCGTTCCAGTACGCCCAAACCGATGTATTTACCTTCGCTTTCTCCGTGACAACGCTGATCGATCAGCAAGAGATTGTTGTGTTCGTTGTGCAGAAACTCGGCGATATATCCAAAATCATGGATCCAGTTGCCATGCCAGCCGTGAACAAGAATGAGGGTTCTTTTTGCATTTTCTGTCGGCAAATAATGTCCCGTTAACATCAGACCGTCATAACTTTGAATCTGAATTTTTTCCATCTTCTGCTCTTTGAGCCACTGGTTTTTTGCGGCAATTTCATTGATTTTGATCATATCCTCTTCGCCGATCCTTTTCAGATACCGCTTGGGAACATAGGGTAATTTTTTACACTGCGTCAGCAGATGTATATACTGTACGCTGCCGGCAGTGGATACCAGCGCCGTTGTTGTAATCAGACCAGATGCAATCAAAAAAGCCTTTTTTTTATTCATATTCTTCCGCCTCCATACCTGTATCTGTACGTTGCTTAGTATTCAAATTTCCCGTTGCCGATGAATTCCCGGATCAAAGAATCTTCAGAAATGGATTTTTCCGGAACGCTTTTTGCCTGCTCCAACACCTGTACCAAATCAGAAACGCTGTTCCCGATGGCACGGAGTTCGTCTAACAGGATGTTTTTATATACACCCAATTCATAGGAAATAAAGGTATCCACGTCGTAGGTTGAACGGGTTTTAAAGGGCATGATGTACCGTTCTGCCCCCAGTTCCACACTGGGAAATAAATCCAGAGTAACTTTTGCACTTCTGCCGCGGTGAGATTTGTCCCGAATCATTCTACGGACCAGTCTGATTTTAGATGGATGGAGGATCAAATCGTCACACACAATTCGGGTGCGAACACTGATATATATTTTTGCCGTTTCCTCGTCGGGAATGGTGATGACATCGGGATTCAAGACATGGATGCCTTCCAAAACAATCATTTCCCCCGGTTTTCGGGTGAAAACATTCCCCATAAGACGCCGGGAATGAACAAAATCGTACTTGGGTAATGTGACAGGTTCACACTTGACCATGCTTTCCAATTGCTCGTTCAAGAGCCCAATGTCCACCCGGTCGGGAGATTCAAAATCCAGATTTCCTTCTTTCGCCATTCTTTTTTCTTCTTGAGACAAGGGAATAAAGTAGTTGTCCATGGAAAGGGTATGGGTTTCGTACCCCCATTCATCCAGCAGGCATTCCAGCATCATGGCGGTGGTGGTTTTGCCCGATCCCGAAGGACCGGACAGCAATATGATCGGCCGTTCTTCCCGATGGGTACAAATATCTTTGGCAATGTTGTATACCTGTAGATTGTATGCATGGTCTGTAGCAGCTAGATATTCCTTGCAATCGGCTTGTACAGCTTGGTTGATATCAAATATGTTTACGTTCATCTTACTCCTATTTTTCCCACTTATTACATAATGTATTGATTTGGTTTGTAAATTTTGCTAAATCTTTATTCGATCCGCCGCGATGCTTCTCTATAATGGATATCAGTCGTTTTCCTGCCATGAGCAAGGCTTCAAATATACCTACATTTCGCTGCTGTTTATCAGTTTTTCTTTTGATTTTTTCTTGGTTGCCGACAAATAAACATGCGCCCGTGATCAAATCGTATTCGCTGCCGCTATAGGGTGCAGCTGTATGAAAATGCAGGGTTTCTCGGATGGCGTCTGCAAATTCATCGCACACCGTATCGTCTCCATGGTTGACATAGACGCAATCGGGCGTATTTTTCAAATTCCCCAGCCACGACAGAAGCAGGTTTTTATCCGCGTGTCCGCTGATGCCTTCCATGATTTCAATATGAGCGTTGACCTGAATTTCTTCCCCGAAAATCTTGACGGTTTTTGCGCCCTCCATACAATGGCGTCCCAGGGTTCCTTCTGCCTGATACCCCACAAATAAGATGCTGCTGTCCCGTCTCCAAAGATTGTGCTTCAAATGATGGCGTATGCGGCCGGCTTCACACATGCCGCTGGCCGAAATGATGACTTTGGGCCGGGGATCCGAGTTGATGGCTTTGGATTCTTCACTTGACACCGACAGGTTTAGCCCTTTGAACGTTAAGACATTCACACCGTTTCGAATCCATTGCAAGGTCTTCTCATCGTAATATTCCATCTTGTCGCCTTCATAAATCCGGGTGGATTCCACGGCAAGAGGACTGTCTACCCAAACGGGGAAGGCGGTATGGTTTTTCACCATGCCCCGGTCTTTGATTTCGTGGATCAAGTACAACAGCTCTTGGGTTCTGCCCACCGCAAATGCGGGTATGACCACATTGCCCCCCCGGTCAAAGGTCTGCTGGAGGATGGCGGATAATTGTCCGATGTAGTCTTTTCTCTCGCCGTGAAGCCGATTTCCGTAGGTGGATTCGATGATTATAATGTCTGCGTACTCGGGTTTGGAGGGGTCTCGGATCAGAGGGCGATCCACGTTTCCCACATCCCCGGAAAACAAGATTTTTTTAGTTATATTGTGTTCGGTAACAACGATTTCTATGCTTGCAGAACCCAAAAGATGTCCCGCGTCGAGAAATCGGATCTGAATACCCTCACATACATCATATGTATGATTGTAATCACAGGATGTAAAAAGTTCCATGGTTTTATGCACATCCTGTGCGGTATACAAGGGGGTATAGGCTGTTTGACCGGCTCGTTGTGCCTTCCGGTTCCGCCAGGCTGCTTCCGATTCCTGGATATGGGCTGAATCCAGGAGCATGATTTGACACAATTGGGCGGTAGCACCCGTGGCGTAAATGGAATGGGAAAATCCGTTGGCTACCAGCAGGGGGATTTTACCCGAATGGTCAATGTGGGCGTGGGTTAGCAAAATGCAGTCAATGTCCCCCGGCGCCACGGGAATATCGCGATTCTCATATATATCCGGGCCTTGTTCCATACCGCAGTCAATCAAAATGTTTTTTCCGCAGGCATGCAGTAAGGTACAAGAGCCTGTAACTTCATGGGCAGCCCCTAAAAACGTGATTTTCATCATAATCCCTTTCTCTGACGCAAGGTGGACAGTCTCAGTATGTACATGCCACGGCGGTTTTAACAATATTTTCATCAAAACCAGGATCCTTGCAGGTGTTTTTTGTCGATGGTTATCTATTTTGATTATAGCATGCTTTATTTCGGTTTTCAAGTTTTTTACTATGAATGAAGATCATGAAAAAACAACTCCCCGTTTTTCCCGGAGAGTTTTGCTTCTCATGATGATTCACTTTTGAAAAATCGATCTTTGCCTGCACCGCAAACAGGATATGCAAACTCATCGGGAAGGTCTTCCCACTAGGTGCCGGGAGCAACTCCGACATCGGGATGTCCGGTGGCTTCATCCAATTCATATCCACCCAAAGTACAAATGTCTGCTCCTTTATATCAATCAAAGGTTTCACACATCGTGACGGCGGTCTCCGGATAGACAAACGGTTGCTTTACAATATTTTTATCATATATGAGTACTATTCTTGTTGCATTTGCAACAAAAGTAAGATATATTATATAGTACAGAAAAGAGGTGTTGCTATGTATGGAGATATGATTCGGAAATGCACGTTGTTTTCGGGCTTGAACGAGCCGGATTTACAATATGCATTGCATTTTTTTGAATCTTCTCGAGGGTTCTATTCCAAAGGGGATACCATGAACCGGGTGGGGGATCCTCTCCCTTCTTTTGGTTTGCTTCTTGCTGGAAGTGCCCAGGTAAACATGGATGATATGGACGGGGGTCATATGATCATGGCCACGGTGGCCCCGGGGGATACCTTCGGGGAGTCGCTGAACTTTTTGGGCATGGATGCGCCGGTGTACATCACTGCCATGACGGATGTGGCGGTATTATGGATGAAAACGACCCGGATGAAGGATGGTAGTGCCCCGAAGGATTCCCGGGATATTCAGTTGAGCAACCGGTTTACTGCCATGCTGGCGGAACGAACCCTTGCGATGAACAACCGAATCCAAATTTTATCGAAAATCACCCTTCGTGCAAAGCTGGTCACATTGTTTTCTCAGTGTATGCAACAAACCAATAACGAGTACCTTTCCCTACCCTTTGACCGCCACAACATGGCCGTTTATCTGGGCGCCGACCGCAGTGCTTTGTCCAGAGAGTTGAGTAAAATGCGCCAGGAGGGAATCATCGATTTTCATAAAAATCAAGTTCATATTAAAAAACATGTTTTTTGAGATTTTCATTTAAATATGTTGCAACAGCAACGCATTTGTTGCTTGGTGTGGGGTATACTAAACGTAACATAAACGAAATGAGGTTGTGAGCATGAAAAAAATCGTATCCATATTTCTGATGTTGGCTGTTCTTATGTGGACATTTGCAATGGCAAGCTGTTCCGGTAGAAAAACCTCGGATGAAAGGGGCAGCGACAACACGGGAAATGATCAAAATGAACAAACGAATGATACCCACGAGGATGCCAAGGATACAACCACCATTCGTATCGGCGGTTTGAAAGGACCCACTTCCATCGGACTTGTGAAAGTCATGGAAGACAACGCCAACAAAACATCTGTCAATTCCTATGAATTTACGATCGCCGGTTCTGCCGATGAATTGACTCCCAAGCTGATGCAAGGGCAATTGGATATGGCTGCCGTTCCTGCCAACCTGGCATCCGTGTTGTACAACAATACCAACGGTGCGATCCAAATGATAGCCATCAACACCCTGGGTGTTCTCTACATCGTGGAAAAAGGGGAAACCATCAACGCGATGGCTGATTTGAAAGGAAAAACCATATATGCTACCGGTAAAGGGTCTACCCCCGAATACACCTTGCGTTATATTCTGGCGGAAAACGGCATTGATCCCGACAAAGATGTGACCATCGAATGGAAAAGTGAACCCACTGAAGTCGTGGCTCTTCTGGCTTTGGCCGACAGCGGTATTGCCATGATGCCCCAGCCCTATGTGACCATAGCCCAAAACACCATATCCACCCTTCGCATTGCCGTTGACCTCACGAAAGAATGGGAGAATTTAGACAACGGCAGCAGGCTTCTCACCGGCGTCATGGTGATAAGGGAAGCTTTTGCAAAAGAACATCCCTCGTTAGTTGCTTCTTTTCTCCAAGAGTATCAGGCATCCGCACAATACGTCAATGATAACGTAGAAGAAGCCGCTTTGCTGGTTGAAAAATTTGATATTGTCAAAGCCGCCATTGCAAAAAAAGCCATTCCCCATTGCAATATCACGTTGATCATGGGTGCGGAAATGAAAGCAATCATGCAGGGGTATTTGCAGGTTTTGTTGGATGAAAAACCCGCTGCCATCGGTGGAACACTTCCTTCGGATACTTTCTACTATGTTCAATAGATCCATGTTACAAAAAACGGCTGCCGTTTTGATTGCCCTGGGGGTGTGGCAGGCTGCCGCCATGCTCCTGGATCAAAAAATCCTGTTGGTTTCACCTGTGGCAGTGTTGATTCGATTGACCAACATATGGATCGAGGAAGGATTTTTTGCTTCCGTCTGGTTTAGTTTTTGCCGTATTGTTGCAGGATTTTTTCTGGCACTGGCTGCGGGACTTCTGCTGGGAATAGTGGCCGGGAAATTTCGAAAAGTGGAAATTTTTTTGTGGCCTTTTATATTAACCATCAAATCCGTTCCGGTTGCTTCCTTCATTGTCCTTGCTTTGATTTGGTTGTCCTCCGCCAAGCTGTCGGTTTTCATTTCTTTTCTGATGGTGCTTCCCATCATATACACCAATGTGCTCAACGGGATCAAAAACACCGATGTCCGCATGACCCAAATGGCGGATGTTTTTCAGGTCAAATGGAACCGCCGTTTGCTGTATATCTGGTTACCCCAAATCAAGCCTTTTCTTCTATCCGCCTGCAGCATTGGATTGGGGCTATCCTGGAAAGCCGGAATTGCCGCGGAAATCATCGGCATCCCTGACGGGTCCATCGGAGAGGCTTTGTATAATGCCAAGGTGTATTTCAACACGGTAGATCTATTTTCCTGGACAGTGATCATCGTAGTGATCAGCATTCTCTTTGAAAAACTGTTCATGATGCTGTTAAAACAGATGTTTGCCGGATGGGAGCGATTGTAATGGATATCGTTGTAAAAAATGTATGCAAATCCTTCGGGGATAAAAAAGTTCTTGAAAATTTCAACGCGTGTTTTTCTGCCGGCAGCCGTACCTGTATCATGGGTCCTTCCGGCTGCGGCAAAACCACCCTGGCGCATATCCTGCTTGGTATTGTAAAACCCGACAGTGGAAGCGTGGAGGGGATTTTGAGAAAAATGTCCGCTGTGTTTCAGGAAGACCGTTTGAGCGAGGATTTTTCTGTCCTATCCAATGTACGCATGGTGACGGAAAAATCAGTATCCAAAGCCGAGATAGAGGCTTGTTTTTCCGCCTTGGGATTGGAAAAAAGCATACATTTGCCCGTTAGAGAATTGTCCGGGGGGATGAAACGGCGGGTCGCTATTGCCAGAGCATTGTTGACCGATAGTGATTTGATTGTGATGGATGAGCCTTTCAAAGGATTGGATGATACCACTAAACAGCAAGTCATATCGTATATTCGGCAAAAAACAGCGGGTAAAACACTGCTTCTTATTTCCCATGATGAAGAGGATGCGCCGGCTTTCGAAGCAAATATTCTTCGGATGGAATCCATTTCCTAAAAAATTGAATTTGTTCTAATATGTAGGTTGTTTCAGACCATACATAGGGTAAGGGGCCCCCGCTTTTTTATGCGGGAGCCCCTGCTTCGTTATTCTTTTTGGAATTTCTTTTTTTGAAAAACTAAAAATTTGGAGATAAAATAGTTACTGATAATCACAAATACGGCTGCGATGAGTTTGGCAATATTTTCAGAGGAAAACACCCACCAATCTTGATAGTGAATGTTCAACAAGAAGCTACGCACGCCGCCCAAAATGAGGAGGGTTTCCACAACCAGAGTCACCAGGCGAGAGGAAGAGAAGACCAGAAATTGTTTGATGACCAGGCGAATTTCTTTGGTTGTATCCCGAAAAACGTATCGCTTGTTTATGGCGAAAGCAAACAGAACGGCGGCGATCCACTGAATGATTTGCGCGATTATGATCAACAAATTGCTGGCACTGCCATCTTCGTTATGCATGGTGGGTTTTCCCAGGGAAATGATGACGGCATAAATACCGAAGCCCACAATGGTAGTCAAAACACCAGAAAATAAATAATCCGCCATTTCTTTATGCTTATAGTAGAATTCTTTCATGTTGCCTTGCTTTCTTTTCTCAGTTGTTTTTTGATGCGCATGATATCTTTCAGCATTTTGAAGGTGTCTTTTATGATATTGACTTTGGATTCTCTGTGATTCACAATGTTTACGGGGTGTTCAATGATCTTGTATTTCTTTTGATCCATCCGGAGAATCACTTCAAAGTCAAAGGCAAAACCGTTGATCAAACACTGTGAAAAAACCTCTTTTCCTTCCGGAAAACGGAACGCTTTGCATCCGCACTGAGAGTCGGACACTTTGAGCCCGCCAAAGACTTTCAAAACCTTCAAATATGTTTTGGAAGCCAATTTGCGGATGAACGTATATCCTGCATACCCAGCGGGATGGATAGCACGGGAGCCAACCAGCATTTTGGCATCGGGATCTTTTTCCATGGCTTCAAAGACGTCCTTGATCACGGCGGTTCCAAACGCCAAATCGGCGTCGGTAAACATCACGATTTCTCCTTGGGCGTTGAGAATGGCATTGCGGACGGCTTTTCCCTTGCCCGCATTTTTTTCATACGATACGATTCGTACATGGGGCAATTCCAAGGATGCCACGATGTCCTTACTGTTATCCAGGCTGCCATCGTCAGAAAAAATGATTTCATAGTTGGTAAAATTGTTTTCCATATAGGAAGACAAGGTTTCTGCCGTTTGTGCAATGATGGAACTTTCATTGTACATGGGGATGCAAAGAGAATATTTCATAGCTCCTCCGAATTTTTCGTGTTTACAAGTTCCTTGCTTTGTATTGGCAATTGTATTGGCAATTGTTTTTTCTGTTTCAAGTATGCATATATAGTGGTGCAGATCAGCGCCAAAACGCCCAAAAGGCTGATGAGTTTTCCCAAAGCAAAGCCGGGGGAATGATAGGTGATGGTGATTGTATGGTCCCCTTTGTTGATGGCGCAGCCCAAAAAAGAGGTGTTGACGCATGTGATGGGGGTTTCTTTGCCGTCAATATAGATGCGAAATCCCTGATCATATGGGAAGGAGGTTGCCAAATAACCGTCTTCGGATACCGAAACGGTTCCAACCAGTGTGCTGTTTTTCTTATTCAATTCGGTGACGTTCACCCCTGCAAAGGGGATGTTTTCCGGGGAAATATCCAGGGTATATACATGGATATCGGAAAATGCATAATAGCCTTTGGTAAAGGCCACAGTCAATTCCGAAATGGGTTCTTTGGCTGAAATGGTGTATTCAAAGGTATTGTTGTGGTTGTGATACAGCCATTTTCTGGCGGTCAAACGGTTGTTGACCCCGTTAATGGCAATATTGATATCATAATTGGGGTTATAGTCGATGGTCAGGGTGATGAGTAAAAACTTTCCCTCCACCGGTTCGTCCAAGGGAATGGTATAACTCTGCGAACTGTCTTTTACCTGAAAGGCATAACGTTCTTTCAAGGCGCTGACAGTGATTTCCTGCAGCGTACCGGCGTGCTTTTCTTGGGTGGAAAGGTGGTTTTTTACCACAATGGAACTGAACAGGGTATTGAGGGTATAGGGATAGGATTGGGATAAAAAATCACGTTCATCCGTCCATTGTCCGGATGTATAGACAATGGGCAAAGACAGTTTGTTTTCAAAGACATAATAGCCGTTCTGTTCCCGGATGAGATCATAATACAGCCCTTCGTCTTTTTGCTGGCTGATGACATATTTCACGCCCATCAAAGAAGCAAACAGAGTATTGTCAGTGGAAACGTTCAAATAATCGTTTCGATGCTGAATATTGTTCCCCGAAATAAAATTATAGAAATGCAAATAGTAGGAATTGGCGGTGGAAGAGTATAGGGTGGTTCCGTACCAGTTATCCCCAAAGGTTTTATTGACATTGGGATGACGACGGATCAAACTCATGGAACGGTAAAAATCTACATCTTTTTCCTGTATGTCCTCTGCCAGTTCCATCACCATTTCGTTGCTCTTGTCAAGAGCTTGGAGGGTATCGGGATCGGCATATTGTTCTGCCAATTGGGAGGATATGGTTGTCATACAGAGAAGAACCAGGGTAGGGATTGCAACCAAACTTGCTTTTTTATAGAAACCATATACGGTCAGTGCCGCCAGCATGATACCGCAGTCTATATAAAAGAATAGGTTGGTGGTATAATTACGGACAAAAACACAGTACAGGATGCATACAAGCATGGCCAAGGTAGTATGGATCAGCTTGAATGTGCCGTCTTTGAGTTGTTTTAACATCATAGAAAGGCTAAGACAGTACAAAGGAATCAAAGGGATCAAAGCTTTTCCCCGAATGTACATGCCTCCGTTGAAAATTAAAACAGCGATGGGGGACAGTGTAACCACCAGTAAAAAGAGGGCAAAAACCCAATTCTGTTTTTTCTTGGTGAACAAGGGGGAAAACATCGCCAATACCAAAGAACAGGTCAGACCTGGGGTATAGGATCCATAGAGCAACGTGGATACTTCGGGCAACAAATAGTTTTTGAGTGTAAAACTTGCTCCGGCGGTGTCAGAACCTCTACCCCCTATAATCACCAGCGCCGTTGGAACCAAAAGAAGAGCGCTCATCATGATGCCGATGAAGATGGGAATGAGTCCTGTCAATATCTGACGGAAACGGAATTGACCGCTGCCGGTGATACGATACAAGTAATAGATATAAAGACCAACCATAGCACAGGGGCTGAACAGATAGCTGGTCAGGATAATCAAGCAAACACAGACAGAAAGAAGCAAACTATTCCCGTGATCCACCAGTTTGTCCACGCCTATCAATGCCAGCAGCAAAAAGGGCATATACCAGACAAACATGATGTGATGGTGGGAATGAAATAAAAGGGCGGGGGAAAAAATTAGAGCCAAAGAACTTGTTAGGGCGATGGTTTCTTCAAAGTGTTTGCGCAACCAACGGTATGCCAAAAAACCGGTGAGAAAATACAGCACAACACTGGCGATTTGCACATAGGTAGCCATTTTGATAAAGGGGAGAAGGTAGGAAAGTAAAATAACGGGACTCATGAGCCCGTAATAGGATAAATTGAAGATGTTTTGCCCCGCTCCCAACCCAAAGGCATAATCCGGCACCGGATTGCCCGTGTCATAAAACAGATTGCGCAGATAATCCGGGATTGCAATGTGCTGAGTCATCCAGTCGCCATTGGATCCAAAAAGCCATTGACCTGTGGTGGCGGCAACTAAGATGATTTGTACAAATAGGATAAGAAAAGGGAACCAAAGCTCCTTTCTCTTTATTTGGATGTTCATCGAAATCGCTACCTCTCTTTATTTAACAATCCAAACTTTTTGCATTCCATAGAAAGAAATCAACTAAGTATAGACGTATTTTTATAAGATGTCAAGTTGGGATTCAAAATCTTGCGTTCTGTCGCCGTTACAAGAAGCATATTCGCCCC
>ENA-UOOH01001949-UOOH01001949.1-fermentation-metagenome-genome-assembly--contig:-NODE-1949-length-18922-cov-7.905072_pt1 | contig 18922 bp, 15 predicted proteins | sample MGYA00245778_ERZ724025 | MGnify/ENA primary metagenome ERZ724025 (study PRJEB28704, sample SAMN03018313) | fermentation metagenome | biome: anthropogenic terrestrial biome; feature: soil; material... | reverse complement strand
GGAGAGACGCGAGCGGGGTCCCTGCCGGTATCGGCAGGGACCCCGCGTGAAGTACGGTGCGATTCAGCTCTTGCGGAGCAAACCAGATTGCCCGGCGCTTATCTGAGCAGCGACAGCATTGCTCCGGCGACGATCATGACTATGGCCCCGCCGAGCCTGGACGATATCTGAGCGAATGGCATGAGCACCATCCGCTTGCCGGCTGAGAGAACAGCGAGGTCGCCTGAGCCTCCCATGTTGGCCATGCAGAGCCCCGCCGCCATGGACGATTCCACGAAGTTGAACTTGAACAGTCGACCGAACAGCCCGGCGCCGAGCACTGCTCCAATGACAGTAGCCAGGCAAATCAGGACGAACACAGGGTTCGATATGCTGGCTACGAACTGCTCGATGTCAGTGTAGAAAAGGCCGACTCCCAGCATGATCGGGGGCATGGCCAAGGCAACATACTTGGGCAGATACGCCTTGGCAGTCTGGGCGAACTTCTCCGGGAACAGGTTCAGGATCTTCGCGGCGCATGCGAAGATGATCATCCACGCGTACGGGTGGATGTTCACAGGGACGACCTTGCGCGCGAGATTGCCCAGGATGATGAAGGCCCCTATCCACACCAAGATCATGCCGATGGACTCGGCGGTGAGGTTCACGGGTTCAGCAGCCGCGGCCGTCGGCGTGCTCTGAGCGCTCTGAACGGCGGGATTGGCCGATGTGACTAGCTGGCCGTTGCCGGTAAGCCCCGGTCGAAGTTCACCTAGCTTGTTCAGGACGGCCGCCAGGATGATCGATATGATGTTTCCGAGAACGACTGCGGCGACCAGCATGGATAGATACGCTTCTGCATCCTTGATGCCGGCTGAGGCGTAGATCTTGGATATTGGTATCGCGCCGGCCCCCATGCCTCCTCCCATGATCGGCTGCGAGATGTAGAGTATGGCATCCCAGAATCCATACCCGAGCAGCGCGCCGACCAATCCCCCGAAGAGGTAAGCGCAAACCACTCCCGCAAGCACCGTGGGAAGGAAACCGACTGCGGCCTTCGCGAGCACTTTCCTGTTCATCCCCATGATACTGCAGATAAGCAGGTTGCCGATGGTGAAGACGAGGAAGTCGTCTACGACATAGAAGTTCTTGATAGTCTCCATAGCAGTCTCAGGGATGAACTTCACCAGTATGGCGCCGGCGAACATCGTGAGGGTGACGCCGCCGCCAACCCAGTCCTTCCAGATCGGTATGGCGTCGCCGATCTTTGTCAATCCGTGACTTATGATCAGAAGCAGTGGTATTGCAAAGATCATGCCCTTTCCAACAAAACCGAACGCCATTCCGATGACGCATATGGCCAGCGCAATCAGGTAGTACTTCACTTGCATGCCCAGTATTCTAGTCTCATCTTGACACATGGCTGGTTGCCTCCCCTGGTTCATACATTGCCGTAACCTAGCTGCGACCTATAGCGGAATATCTACGTCCAGCAGAGGTGCGTGTTGCTGTGCACCGTATGAGTCGGTATCGCCGAAATCGCCGCTGACGATTCTCCGAGGAATGGTAGCCTTGAACGAGTAGGCCGGGTCGTATTCGAAGAACCTGACCTGACCGGGCTCAACGTTATAGAGGCCGGCTATGAGGTCTGCGTTGAGCGCTCCGGTGGCCTTGACCTTCTGATACGTCTTAGCATCTGAGAACATTACATCGAGCGTCACGTAGAAAGGACCGGCATTCTTGCTGCGGATGACCTTTGCGATATCCTTGAGTTTCATTGCGTTATGCCTCCTCAGCTTCGCTACACATCTTTGCTATATGTCAAGCACTTCGGCCCTGAACATCTCGTAGGGATTGTTGGGCTCAACTAGATGCTCCATGCTGAATCTATACACAGGCCCCATTGGAATGTCGGAAGGCGAGAACGCCACTGCCATGTTGCCGGCTATGCACTTTCGGCCTGGGAAATCATGATGCAAGGTGAATGTCCGGGAGAAGGCAAGTATCACTTGCGATAGCTCAGGCGTAGGCGCTACTACGTCAATGACTATTCCCAGTTCGTTGGGTGTTGTGTCTTTGTTCGGATCCCATTCGCCCATGATGGCGTTCTTTCCATATACATGGAAACCGAGACGATAGTCCGACTGCTTGACTTGGCCCTTGAATGCATCGTCGACGCGCATCTGTATCGTGTTCCTGACGTTCGCCAGATAATCGTCGATCTGATCTATCAGAATCGGGTCCCGCGTTCCCATGATCGATATGGTTCTGTAGCCCATCTTGGATGCGGCCTCAAGTTTGATGCGGTAGGTCGCATCGGGGATGAACTTGCTGCCCGACACCCGGACCGTTCTCTCGTCTACCTGCTCGTACTCGGCATGGCTCAGGTCGAGCATGCCGCCTGCTTCATACAGATGATACGGGCTGGCGTTTTCATACAAGGCGTGGGCGGCGGTGCTGACGGTGGTGTGGCGCTGAGCCGGGTTGAGAGGCTCGACTAGGAAGTGATCAGGGCGCATGGTGACCAGAATACAATCTCCGGCGTTTGCCGGCTCGGCGGACATGGCGCCGCACTCAAGAAGCTTGGCTGCATGCCACGCGAGACCTGGGTCGAAGCCCTCCCGGATGGGCATTGAAGCGAAGATCGATGTATCGCTGGACCGCCCGGTGATCACGATGTCGGCGCCTTGATCAAGTGCGGCTATGAACGGTTCCGCGCCCATCAGGCCTACGATGTGCTCAGCCGCGTCGATCTCCTCGTCAGTCAGCTCTGGGAGCGCGCCCATGGACTTGATCTTTCCATCTTTCAGCTTGCCGTGCACGTAAGACTTGTCCTGTTCAGAATGGATAACCGCCAGTTTCATGTGGAGATCGTTCTCGCGCACTATCTCCATCACGATGTCGAGGAACCATTGGAGGTTCGCGTCTCCTCCGGCGCCGCCCGCTGTTCCGATGATCAGTGGAATGCCGGCGCTGCGTGCAGCCTTGATGAGTAGCGAAGCATCTCGCTTGCACGCCTCGCGCGACACGAATGCCGTTCCAGAACCCAGGTAAAACGGCCCAGGATCTGTGGAGCCTGCATCAGACGCCAGCACGTCTGGCTTTCGTTCCATTCCCCGCCGGAGCGAGTCTTCAGAGAATCCGTATCCTACGATGCCTGTGGCAGAGAGGATCTTGATCTCCTGTTTCGACAACTCGAACACCTCCGTCATTATGGTAGAAGTCGCGATGAGTACAGGTGGGGTTTCCCTGCATGAATCAACCCCCACCAGCTCGAATCTAGCACATAGACGGCTAAGCTATCCGTGTTCATTAGTTTCGAAACCGCTGTAACTACTTTCGGAAACTTGGCGATGCCCTATTGGGTCGATAAGCTTATCATGGGGGGGTGTAGGCATCAGCCTACTCAATGCATCGGAGGCATGCCAGATTTGGGCAGCAGTGCTTATTCATGCTGAGGCGCGGCAGTTGCCGCCTCGGGGACACGAGTGAGACAATGGAGAAGGGCTGGTTTGGAGATGAAGATGGGACGATCCCTGCTCCTTCAGGACAGGGTATTTCTACTCGCCGTAGTAGTGATCGTTTTTGCCATAGCTACCGCCGGATCCATATCGACCTGGACAATGAAATCTGAGCTGGAAAACCGCTCAGCAGAGTGCGCTGTCTCAATAGCAAGGACATTTGCGCTGATGGAGCCGGTCCGCGAGAACCTGGGCAAGGCCGGCGGAGCGTCTGTAATCCAACCTATTGCTGAGTCTGTGAGCTTTGCCTCCGGCGCCCAGTTCGTTGTTGCCATCGACATGAACGGCATCCGATATTCGCACCCTCTTCCTGACCGCATCGGCAAGCACGTCGCGGGCGGAGATGAGGGTCCGGCCCTCGCAGGCGAAGAGTATGTCTCCCGCGCCAATGGAACCATGGGCCCGTCCATACGCGCGCTTGTGCCCATATATGATAAGTCCGACAGGCAAGTGGGGGCGGCCGTCGTAGGCTACTTGGTCAACGACATGAGTCGCGAGGTCCGCGCTACACTGAAGAAGATGTACGCTGCGCTCCTCGTGTCGTTGGCGGTGGGCATGATCGGTTCGATCGTGCTGGCGCGAAATGTGAAGAAGGCCATGTTCGGCATGGAGCCGTTCGAGATCGCTTCATTGCTGGAACAGCAAGACGCCATACTCTCATCGGTCAGGGAGGGCATCATAGCTGTGAATGCAGACGGCGACATTACCTTGGTCAACGACGAGGCGAGGCGGATACTGTCTATGGAAGAGGACATGACAGGAGCCTCTGTGGCAGAGGCGATCCCTACAACGAGGCTTCCCGAAGTGTTGGCTACGGGCCAACCTCAATATGACCGTGAGCAGATCCTTGGGCGCACGCTCATTGTCACCAATCGTGTCCCCGTCATTGTGAACGGCAAAGTAATCGGCGCAGTGGCCAGTTTCCGCGACAACGCTGAGGTCAAGAAACTTGCAGAGGAACTCACTGGTGTCAGGAAATATGTGGAAGCGCTCCGGGTCCAGTCTCACGAGTTCAAGAACACTCTCCACGCTGTGGCAGGGATGATACAGATGGAGCGATACGATGATGCCCTGGACTGCATCATGCAGGTGTCAGAGTCCCGCGACAAGCTGATCAACTTCGCGTCAAGCCGGATACGGGTAGTGCCTCTGGCCGCTCTTTTGATCTCTAAGGCCGGCGCTGCGCGCGAACAGGGAGTGGATTTCTGCATCGCGCCCGATAGTAGGCTTGACGAAGTTCCAGGATGCATAGATGTGCATGACGTTGTTACTGCAGTTGGGAACCTCCTGGACAATGCCATGGAGGCTGCTGCCTCCGATGCCGGATCGGGCGCGGGCAGGCGCCGAGTGTATGTTGCGCTCCGCCAGGCTGAGGACGGGACGCGCATCGAGGTAGCCAACACAGGGCCCGCCATCCCCGACGATGTGGCGCAGCGAATGTGGGTTCATGGTTTCACTACGAAGCCGGATGGTCACGGAATAGGGCTTGCGCTGGTGAAGGACAGGGTTGAGGCTGCAGGAGGCCGCATTTGGTACGAAAGGGAAACAGGCAGTGAGACGGGTTCACCTGTTGAGGGCCTCACGGTGTTCTGCATAGTTTTCCCGAAGGAGGACGGATATGGACGCACAGCCCGCGCTCAAAGTCTTGTTGGTCGAGGATGACCCCATGGTTCTGGAGATACATGACACCATTGTGTCCGGCGTTCCTGGGTTCACAGTCGTGGGCCATGCACGTGACGGGCGGACGGCTCTGGAGATGATCCCGAAGCTGAAACCCGACATTATCATCCTAGATGTGTACATGCCCGGTCGTGATGGGATGGACGTGTTCAAGGAAATCCGCAGTCTCGACACCCCAGTCGACGTCATAATGGTTACAGCTGCAGAGGATTCATCTACAGTAGTGACATCCAGGCGACTCGGCGCCTTCGACTATATCATCAAGCCTTTTCGATTCGAGCGTCTGCGAGCTTCGCTGGAAAGCTATCGCGATGCTCACTACAGCCGCAGCCGCGGACGCTTTTGCCAGGATGACATCGACCGCGCGTGGCATATGCGGAAGTCTCAGCCCGCCGAAGAAGCTGAGCTGCCCAAGGGCATACAAAGCCCCACGCTGGATACTCTCAGCGAATATCTCAGGCAGCGTGCCGCGGACGAGCTGTCCACTGAACAGATTGCGTCGGAGCTTGGAATCTCGCGAATGACGGTTTCTAGGTACTTGGAGTTCCTGGTTGACTCAGGTTCAGTCACCGCGCGGCTCGACTACTCCACCGGCGGAAGGCCTCGAAGCCTTTACCGGTGGACGGGCGTCTAGCGGCCATCGCGATCATCTGTCGCTCAGCCCGTACTTCTTGACCTTCCTATATATGGTCGCTCGGCTCATCCCGAGCTGCTCTGCAAGTACGTCTTTGGCCTTGGGGGTGTCCCCAAGGCGACGCAACCCTTCCTCTATCAGCTTTCGCTCCCAGTCGTCGATCGGGGCCAGCTCCGGCCGGACATCCGGGATGATTGCTCTTCCTGATGCTGCGCTTGATGCGGCCTGCTTGAACCTCACAGGAAGATGCTCGGGCCGGACGATCTCGTCCATGCACGTATGCAGCACATACTGAGCCGTGTTTTGGAGCTCTCGCACATTGCCCGGCCACTGGTAATGCTGAAGGATCTCGCCTGTCTTCTGCGATAACTGTGGCGCTACGCAGTTCATCGCGGCGCTGTACTTATGAAGGAAGTAGCTGAACAGGGGCAATATGTCGTCGCGCCGCTCCCTGAGCGGAGGTATCCACACTGGGATCACGTTCAGCCGGAAGTAGAGATCCTCGCGAAACTCCCCGTCCGCGACCATCTTCTCCAGATCCTTGTTGGTGGCGGATACTATGCGCACGTTGCTTTTCATGGTGTGGGTCCCTCCGACTCGTTGTATCTCGCCGGAGTCCAGGGCCCTCAGAAGCTTGGCTTGGAGCCTCAGAGAGCAGTCGCCCACCTCGTCCAGGAAAAGCGTGCCATCATCTGCGAGCTCGAATTTCCCGGGCTTGCCCCCGCGTCGCGCGCCGGTGAAAGCCCCGTCCTCATAGCCGAATAGCTCCGACTCGAGGAGTTCCTCGGGCACTGCGGCGCAGTTTACGGCCACAAACGGGCCCGAGCTGCGCGGGCTATGGTAGTGGATGGCTCGGGCGAAGAGCTCCTTCCCAGTTCCGCTTTCGCCGCGCAGAAGGACGAAGGAAGAGCTGATGGCCGTTCTCAGGGCCATCTGCTTCGCCTGGCGGATAGCCGGCGAATCTCCGAGGATATCCTCCATGGCGGGGTTAGGCTGGCCATTCGTTATCTGGTATGCGGTTTTCGTCACATCTTCTATGCTTCGGACAAGCGCGACCGCGCCGATGATCCGGCCATCGCTGACCAGGGGCGAAGCCGTGCTGAGCAGACGGATTACTCCCGATGGCCCGCGGAGCAATGCCTCTAGGTGCTTGTACTGCGTGCCGGTTGCAGCCATTTGAAGTATGGGCGCCGATGGGAAGAATAGCCTGACGTTCTTGCCCACTACCTCAGCATCACTCAGCTGGAGGGTTTCGATTGCGGCCTGGTTGCAGCAGACGATGGTCCCCGTCTCGTCGATGGCGATAATGCCCTCTCCCACTGACTCTACTATCCCTTGAAGTTGCTCGTGCGTCTTTGCGAGCTCATTAGCTGCTGCATCCGACTGCGCGGCCTTTTCCACTAGGCGGGCCATCTGATGCAGAAAATCCATGTACTCTTCGCCGTGCCGCTCCATTCTGAACCTCTGCTCATCGGTGAATCCCACAAGCGCGATGACTCCAAGAGGCGCATCGCCTCGATTCAGGGGGTAGCACATATGGCAAGTCTCGGAGCAACCTTCTTTTCTGGAGCACCCTTCACAGATGGGATCTCGGTCTCTGTCGGTGACGATGTAGGGGCGCCCCTTGTTGACTACTTCCGCGAACGAAGACGAGGCGGGCAGTTTCACTCCTACTAGATCTGCATATCTGCCTGTTCCAGCTACTCTGACAAGCTGATGGTCTACCACGGTTACGTCAAACTGAAGCACTGTGGAGACTGCGTTCGCAATCTGCTGCAGGAATTCGTGGAACGAGTTATCCGGATTCGGCTGCACATATGTCATCTCCTCGTGGCTCGGTTGTCTCGTCAATATCCCCGCAGTCTCACAATGATACTGCGACTTGTGTCGCATTATGAGATTATCGGCACCGCACTCCCCCCCCCGATGCTCTCCGGATACCAGGGCCTGCTGCGCATTGAGCGCTTTCGGCGTTGGATGGCACATGTTTTGCAAGGGTACCAGTTACGGGTGCGTCGACATACTGCGAGATTGGCAATCCTGGCTACATGATAGCGCAAATGCGTGCCGTTGTCCGGTCTTGCAGGCATGAAAGAAGGTGGTGCAGCACCCTCATATGCCGCACAGTGCTAGTTAATGCACGGCAATGGCCATGGTTCACAATTCTGAGAGTGCCATGCAGAAAGTGAGGAGGTTTCATCGTGAGAGCAATCGTCAAAAGAGCAGCTACAGTAGCATGTCTGTTCATCGCCTTGTGCGCAGTGTTTTCGCCGGCTTCGTACGCTGCGCGCCCAACGGTAATCAAGGTCGCTCATGACCTGTCGCCTGACCCGTACGATCCGACCCACGGGTTTGCAATGGTCTTCAAGAACTACGTTGAGAGCAGAACAGACGGCAAGTACGTTGTGGAGATCTATCCCTCAAGTGTTCTGGGCAAAGAGCGCGAGCGGCTCGAGCTCACTCGGGCAGGAGCAATCCACGTCAACCTGGCCTCAGTCGGTGGCCTGAGCCAGCTTTACCAGCCGGCCATTCTTCTTAACACTCCGTTCATGTACAAGAGCGACAAGATCGTCTCGGCTGTGCTCGACAGCGATTTCGTGCAGTGGATGTTCGCCGACATGCAGAAGAAGACGGGCCTTCGGTCCATCTGCGTGTACGAGATGGGCGGGCTTTCGTGCATAACAAACAACCTGCGACCTATCCGCAAGCCTGCCGACATGAAGGGCATCAAGTTCCGTGCGATGGACGACAGCCAGGTGGCCATGTTCAAGGCCCTGGGCGCTAACGCCGTTCCGATGGCGTGGAGCGAAACATACACCGGACTTCAGACCGGCGTCGTCCAAGGGCAGGTCAACCCCGTGTCTGCCATTATCAGCGTGAAGCTGTATGAAGTTCAGAAGCACATCACCCTCAGCCGCACCCTCCTGGGCAGCCACTGGGTGGTCGTGAATGACAGATGGTATGGCAGCCTGCCTAAAGACGTAAGGCAGGTAGTCGAAGAAGGATTCTACTACGCAAGGGAAGCCGCGGCTGGACTCACTCAGATCGTCCAGGCGCAGGGCCTCGAGACCCTGAAGAACAACGGTATGGAGATCACCGCGCTGACTGACGCCGAGTGGGCGCAGTTCGCCAAGCTCGGATGTCCGGCAGTGGTGCAGTGGGCCAAAACCAAGATGGATCCCGCCATCGTTGATCGGTTCGTGAGCACGGTAGAGAAGGTCGAGAAGCAAGTAGAAGGCAAGTAGGTCATCATATAGAGCGCCGCTTGCATGTTGCCCCATTGCGAACGACAACAGAGGAAGGCCTGATCTCGGTCAGGCCTTCCAAGGAGAGGCTGAAATGAGCGCTACTAGTGGCAAGAAAACCGGATCGAAGGCGAGCTCCTTTATGGTCATTGAGGACGTGCTTGTGAACCTATGCGCGCTGATGCTGGCTGCAATGGCGGCCATCACCCTCATAGCTGTGTTTTACAGGTACGTGCTTGGCAACGCGCTTTCCTGGACAGAGGAGCTCACACGCTATCTGATGATATTTGTCGGCCTGTTCGGAACGGCCGTAGCATTGAGACGAGATGAGCACGTTGGGTTTACGATGATCGTCGAGAAGCTTCCGCCGGTCGGGCGAAGGGTTGCCAACATCATAAGCTACGCAGGTGTCGGCATCTTCTGCTGGATCATGGCGTACGACGGCTACAAATGGGCATCGTGGACTGGGACCACAGCGGAGATCCTGCCGATTCCCATGTGGATTCCATGCTCAATGGTGCCGATAAGCGGCGCGGCGATGCTCGTCGTTGTTATTGCAAAAATCTGGCACGAGCTGCGAGGTGAGGAGAAGTGACTGCCACAATTGTCGTTGTAGCATTTGCCGTAATGCTCATTCTGGGCACGCCAATCGCCTTCGTGTTGGGCCTGGCGGGCGTTATCGCGCTGATCGGAAGCAGCGGCACTAGTCTCTTGATGTTAGTGCCTCAGCAGATCTTCTCGGGCATGAACTCATTTGTGCTGATGGCGATACCATTCTTCATCCTCGCGGGAGAGCTGATGAATGCATCGGGGATAACCAAGAAGATCGTGAACCTGTCCAACGCCCTTGTGGGGCGGATGAAGGGCGGCCTAGGGCACGTCAACATCGTGGCCAACGTGATCTTCGCCACTATGTCGGGAGCGGCGGTAGCCGCAGTGGCGGGGCTCGGGACCATTCTTATTCCATCCATGGAAGAATCGGGATACGACAAGTCGTATGCCTGCGCACTCACTGCATCGGCCTCGGTGATAGGGCCGACCATTCCGCCGAGCATCCCCATGGTCGTGTGCGCGTCCACGGCGGGCATTTCGGTTGCGGCCATGTTCGCCGGCGGCATATTCCCCGGGTTGCTTCTGGCAGTTCTGATGATGGTGCTCAACGGGATCATCTCCTCGCGTAGAGGCTATCAACTCCATGGCCAGACCTACAAAGGCACCATAGGCGATGTCATCAAGGACGGCATCATCGCATTGGGCATGCCCGCCATCATCTTCGTCGGAATTCTGGGCGGTGTGTTCACAGCTACAGAGGCCGCGGCAGTCGCCGTCGCCTATGCGGTCATAATCGGAAGGTTCGTCTTCAAGACGCTGAATGCCAAGGTACTTTGGCAAGTGTTCAAGAACGCGGTAAGCAAGACGGGAGTATCGTTGCTTCTGGTGTCGATGGGCGGGATCATAAGCTGGGTCATGGCATCTGAGCAAGTGCCTGCCAAGATGGCTAACATCATCCTGAGCGTCGGCGGCAGTCACATAGTGTTCCTCCTTCTCAGCATCATCCTTCTGCTCGCAATCGGATGCTTCATGGACCTGACTGCGTCTTTGATCATGCTTACGCCCATTCTGCTTCCCATCGCAGTGCAGCTCGGCATCGACCCTGTTCACTACGCATTGATCATGGTTGTAGCACTCAATATCGGGCTGATCACGCCTCCTGTGGGGGCCGTCTTGTTTGTGACGTGCGCGGTGGCGCGCGAGAAGTTCGAGAATATCGTGCGGGAGATCTGGCCGTTCTTCGCGTGTCACGTGATCGCCCTCGCCATAATCGCCTTCATTCCGGCACTGGCGCTTGCCATTCCCAGGGCCCTGGGCTTGTTGTAGAGAGAAGCCAGGCGTGAGTGGGCATACGACAAGGGGAGGAAAAGGGGAGATAGATATGAAGATTGACCGAGTCGATGTGATCCATACCGCAATTCCGCTGAAGAGCAGCTTCAGGACGAGCTTTGGAGCCATATCAGCGCAGCACTCTGTTGTGACAAAGGTCTACTCGGAGGGTCTAGTCGCGTACGGCGAAGCGTGTCCCTTCCTCGCTCCGATCTACAGCTATGAGTGCGTGGGATCTGTTCAGACAGTCCTGGGAAGCTTCATAATCCCATCAGTGCTTGGCAAGGAGATCGCCGGGCCGGAGGACTTCATGGACCGGGTCGGCTTCATTAAGGGAAACAACCATGCCAAGGCGGCGCTGGAGAGCGCGATCTGGGGGCTTCGGGCGAAAATCGAAGGGCGACCGCTTTGGCAGGTGCTTGGGGGAACCAATCCCAAGGTGGACGTGGGAGTAAGCATTGGCATGCAGCCGAGCATAGAGGCTTTGCTCAAGAAGATCGATGGTTACCTGCAGGAAGGATACCGCCGGATAAAGATAAAGATCGAGCCGAGTGAGGATATTGAGCTGATAAGGGCTGTTCGCAAGGAGTTTCCGGACATCGTGTTCATGGTGGACGCCAACTCTTCGTACAAGCTCACGGATATAGACTTCCTGAAGAGACTGGATGACTTCAACCTTCTCATGATAGAGCAGCCGCTCGGCGAGGACGACATTGTCGATCACGCCCAGCTCCAAAGCCAGGTCAAATCGTCGATATGCCTGGACGAGAGCATCCACACGGTGGACGATGCCCGCAAGGCCATTCGGATCGGGAGCTGCCGCATCATCAACATCAAGTATGGACGGGTGGGCGGCCTGCTGAACTCCGTCCGAATTCACGATCTATGCCGGGGAGCCGGCGTGGGCAACTGGATCGGCGGCATGATCGAAACAGGCATAGGGCAGGTAATAAAGACAGCTCTCGGAACGCTCGACAACTTTGTGTACGCGGCGGACATAGAGACTAGCGACAGATTCGTAGTTGAGGACGTCATAACGCCTGATCTTTCCCAGACAGACGGCTATCTGGACGCCAGCTTCGAGTATCAGGTGGACGAGGAGAAGCTGAACAAGTACACGGCCGAAGTGTCGATCTTCAAGGCCTGACAGTACGGTGGGGTGGATGGAATGCATTCAACTATAGTGGATGGACCCAAGCTTCGCGCGGAGCTGATCGAGGAATTCTGCAACTTGGCGCGAGTGGACAGCGAACCCTATGAAGAGGCAGACTTGGCCGAGGTGATCGAGCGGAGCCTGCTGGAGCTGGGGTTTGAGGTAGAACGCGACAACGCCGGGGAGAGAATCGGCGGCAACTCGGGGAATCTCATAGCCAAGCTGCCCGGCAATCGATGCTCCGACGCGAAATCGATACTGCTCTGCGCGCACCTCGACAGAGTGCCGCCTGGCAAAGGCGTCAAGCCGCGTCTGGATGGAGATCGCATCTACTCGTCCGGCGACACAGTGCTGGGCGCCGACGATGTAGCCGGCTTGGTGGCCATTCTGGCTGGAATGCGTATGGCCCGCAAGGCGCAATCCACCCTTCCTCCGCTTGAAGTCGCGATCACCGTGTGTGAGGAGAAGGGGCTCCAGGGATCGCGCCATCTGGACTACTCGAAACTCCAGTCCAAGATGGGCTTCGTATTCGACGCTGCCAGGCCCGTGGGCGTGGTCATAGCCGGCGCTCCGACCCACATCAAGTTCGATGTGGACATCATAGGTCGCGCAGCTCATGCAGGGATCAACCCCCAGGACGGGGTGAGCGCCGTTCGGACGGCGGGCGCCGCGCTGACCCGTGTTCCCTTTGGCTGGGTGGATGAGAACACCACTGCCAACATCGGGATGATCCGGGGCGGAGAGGCCATGAATATCGTGTGTGAGCGCGTTCACTTGGTCGGCGAGGTGCGAAGCCACGACGATGCGGTTGCTGAAAGGGTGCTGGGGCAGTTCAAGGAGTGCTTCGCAGAAGAGGCCGCAAACAGCGGGGCCCGGGCGGAGTTCGAGGCGTCCACGCTGTACAGGAGTTACCGGGTAGACGAGAAGTCGGACACGGTTCAGTTACTGGGGCGCGCGCTCCACGCTATTGGGCGCAGCATGACATTGGAGTTGTCCAATGGCGGAACGGATGCTAACCAGTTCAACGCGCACGGCATTGAAAGCGTGGGCCTTGGAATCGGATTCGAGCAGGCCCATTCGACTCGCGAGAGCATCGCCGTCGACGAGCTGGTTGCAGCGGCCAGCCTGGCGTGCTGCTTGATTTTGCGAGACTGAACCACATAAACACATGCAGAGAGGCTTGTAAGCGATATGCATATAGTCGTACTGATGAAACAAGTTCCAGGCACGTCCAATGTGAAGATGGATGAGAATACTGGGACCATGATCCGTACGGAGCATGAAAACGTGATGAACCCCCTCGACGAAAACGCGCTTGAGGCGGCGCTTGAGATCCGGCGCTTGAGGGACGATGTTTCGGTTGTGGGCGTCAGCATGGGTCCGCCGCCGGCCAAACGGGTTCTGGAAGAAGCAATCGCGATGGGCGCTGATTCCGGCGTGCTTCTGTCGGATCGGGGTTTCTCTGGATCAGATACACTTGCCACCGCGATACCACTGGCCCGGGCTGCACAGGTGATCTGCGGAGGCCGGATCGGGCCGGACGATCTTGTTCTGTGCGGCGAGAGGGCCACGGATGGGGAGACTGGGCAGGTAGGACCCATGGTGTCCAGCTTCCTCGGCGTTCCTGTAGCCACGTACGTTAGGTCGATTCATGTTGGAGACGGTTACGTCGACGTAGAGCGAGTTGTGGAAGACGGCTTCGAACGCCTTCGACTGTCGTTGCCTGCCGTTCTGACCATAGTCAAGGACATCAACCAGCCTGGGTTTCCCACTCTTGACGGCAAGATCGCGGCAAGAAGCGTCAAGATTCCAGTTCTGACTCTCAAAGACCTCGGTCTAAGTCCGGACCATACTGGGTTGCATGGGTCTCCAACTAGAGTCGTGCGAGTATTCAGGCCCAAGTTCTCCAGGGACACCGTCCTCTACACGCAGGATAACAGCGGGACCGCAACTGACAACCTGTTGAAGTTCCTGGATAGTCGAGGGTTGAGATAGCCCTGTGGAAGGTGAGATCAGTGGATTACGAAGGCGTTCTAGTCATCGGCGAACAGCGCGGTGGGCGGGTTCATTCTGTCACGTTTGAACTGCTCGCTCGCGGGCGCGCGCTCGCCGACAAGTTAGGTGTCAAGCTCTCGTGCGTCATCTTGGGACACGGCCTGCAGCAGTACGCACAGGAGATAGTGCAAAGAGGCGCAGATACTGCATATGTGATTGACGATCCTGCGCTCGAGTGGTTCCTGCCGCGAACGTACTGCAACGCTGTCGTCGAACTCATCGAAGAAGCCAAACCCGAAGTGGTGCTGGCTGCGGCCACGACCACTGGGCGGACCCTGATGCCGCTGGTGGCGGCGCGATTGATGACGGGGCTCACCGCTGACTGCACAGGTCTGGACATAGATGAGAAAGAGCGATTGCTGCTTCAGACTAGGCCCGCGATAGGCGGGAACGTGATGGCTACCATAAAGACCCCTGTGGCTCGGCCTCAGATGGCTACCGTGCGTCCGAAGTCGGCGCGGCCGCTTCCGGCTGATCCCGGGCGCCGAGGCGAGGTAGTCGTGAAAGCCTACAAGCGTGAGGCGGCATCGTCGGCGTCTGAGAAGATGCTGGAGTTTGTGGCCGATGCAACTCAGGAAGTCAGCGTTCAGGATGCGGAAGTCATCGTCGCAGGCGGCAAAGGGCTGAAGACGAGAGATGGGTTCAAGCTTGTCGAGGATCTCGCGCGTGAGCTTGGGGCAGCGGTCGGCGCCACCAGAGACGTGGTTGACCTGGGGTGGATAGGCTATTCACACCAGATCGGCCTGAGCGGCAAGACTGTGTCTCCCAAGCTATATGTCGCAATCGGGATATCCGGAACCATCCAGCACCTTGCAGGAATGCAGACGGCCGAGACGATCGTGGCCATAAACCGGGATAAGGACGCGCAGATCTTTAAAGTGGCCGACTTCGGAATAGTCGGAGATCTGTTCCAAGTGGTGCCGGAGATCATCGAAAAACTGCAGCGCGCCAAGGCGCACAAAGCGCTGTGATGCGAGGTGAGCGGTTATGACATCGTATTGCCCCGTGACAGACGGGATAATCGAGCGGCTGGGGCAGATAGTCGGGCCATCGGGAGTGCTCTGCGATCGTGAGAAGATGGCTCCATACGCCCACGACGAAGTGTCAGAGGAAGCCTACACTCGCATGCCTGATGTGGTTGTCAAACCGGAAAACGCAGAGCAGGTGTGCCAGATACTTCGTCTTGCCAACGAGGAACGCGTTCCAGTCACCCCGAGGGGAGCAGGCACTGGACTGTCTGCAGGATGCGTCCCTGTATACGGCGGGATTGTACTTTCGCTCGATCGGATGAATAGAATCCTCGAGATTGACCGGGAGAACCTCTTCATGGTGGTCGAGCCGGGAGTAACCACTGGCGAGATACAGAGACGGGCCAGGGAAGAGGGGTTGCTCTATGCCGGCGACCCTTGTAGCGCCGAGAGTTCCCACATCGGAGGGAACGTTGCCGAGAACGCCGGAGGCAACAAGGCGGTCAAATACGGCACAACATCGCGATACGTCTACGGCTTGGAAGTGGTGTTGCCCAGTGGCGAGATGACGACGCTGGGGGGCAAATGCGTAAAGGACGTTACCGGATACGATTTGGTCCACCTGATAGTAGGATCCGAAGGCACGCTCGGGGTTGTCACGAAGATATGGCTCAAGCTTGTGCCTATGCCCAGGTTCACGGTGGACCTACTTGCGCCGTTTGCCGACATGCAGACAGCCATTGAGGTTGTGCCGCGGATAATGGTCGATGGCGGTGTGGTCCCAACGTCCATAGAGTTCATGGATAGTCAATCGATCAAGGCAGCGGAGGATTACCTCAACGCCTCGCTGCCGCACAGCGATGCCGGAGCATACGTCATAGTTGAGCTCGAAGGAAATGGCGAGGCAGAGGTCGCGGCCGACTATGAGAGAATCGGCAAGCTGTGCCAAGAGCACGGGGCGCTCGAGGTGTACGTGGCCGACAATCTCTCGACTCAGGAGCGAATCTGGAAGGCCAGGAAGTGCATTGCCGAGGCCCTTCGAGTGGTCAGTCCTGTCTACTGCATGGAAGACATCACTGTGCCGATATCTGAGATACCGGCTATGTTGGACGAGATAGCGGAGACTGCGCGGAGGTTCAATGTGAGTATCCCCTGCTTTGGTCATGCAGGAGACGGCAATATCCACGCAACTTTGCTCAGAGGGCCTATGGATGATCGCACATGGTCAGAGACCCGCGATCACGTGCTGGAGGAAATGTACTCGGCGACCTACAAACACGGCGGGAACATGTCAGGAGAGCATGGGATCGGCGCAAAGCGGGCCAAGCATCTTGCGCGCCTCATGGATCCTGTCCAGATCGGGATGATCAAGGCTATCAAGACGGCCTTTGACCCGAGCCTAATACTCAATCCGGGAAAGATCGTCGAGTAGCTGTAGAAGGAGACGGCCATGTTATCTCTGAAGGAGTTTCTTAGGAGCGAAGTTCGCCCAGCCTATGGGTGCACTGAGCCCGGCGCCGTCGCCCTTGCAGTGGCAAGGGCGTGCGAAGAGCTCGGGCGAGACAATGTAGTGTCCGTAAGGGTTGAGGTAAGCGGCAGCATATACAAGAATGGGTTCGATGTCGGCATCCCCGGATGCGACGGCGCCCGAGGCAACCCAATGGCCGCTGCACTTGCCGTGCAGTGCGGCCACTCTCAGTACGGACTTGAGGTACTGAAGGCAGTTACCCGCGACGACGTAGAGGTCGCCCGGAAGTGGCTCGATGACGGCAGGGTGGAGATCGTCCACGACCCGGGCCGCTCGGGAGTGTACGTGAAAGCCCAGGCGCGCGGCGCGAAGCATGTCGCTACCTGTGTGATAGAGCATGAGCACTCTCGCATAACCCGGGTTGCAATGGATGGAATCGTGCTGGAGCAAGACGGCGCAAGCGAGCCTGGCGGTGAACGCGGTGCGGCGGGAGCGGGAGCAGGAGCATGCGCCGGCGTGGGGGGCAATGGCGTATCGGTGCCTGACATGGTGCGCGAGATGTCCTACATTGAGCTGTTGAGCCTGGTTGAGCAGATCGATGACGAAGATGTCGAGTTCATCATGGAAGGCGCTCGCATCAACCGACAGATGGCCGAGTATGGCCTAGACAATCAGAACTACTCAGGCCTCGGTTTCGGCATCGGGCTCAGTGGGCTGCTTGAGCAGGGGCGGATAGGCGACGATCTGGGGAATGCGATACGCCGCTACTGCTACTCGGCTTCAGACGCGCGCATGTCCGGCGCGCTTTTGCCCGTGATGAGCAGCGCGGGGAGCGGAAACCATGGGATAACTGCTATACTGCCGGTCCTGCTCGCAGGAGAGCAGCTTGGCAAGAGCCGGTCCGACATAGCTCGCGCCATAGCTGTGAGTCACCTGTCCACCAGCCTTGTCAAGAGCCGAGTGGGACGCCTCTCATCAGTATGCGGATGTGTGGTGGCAGCCGGCGCAGGAGCCGCTGCCGGCGTAGCGTGGCTGATGGGCGGCGGGCCGGAGCAGGCAGTTGCCGCCATGCAGATCGTACTTGCAGAGACCGCAGGAATGGTGTGCGATGGCGCCAAGGAGAGCTGTTCACTTAAAGTAGGGATCGGAGGCGCCGAGGCCTACACCGCCGCGCTTCTCGCGATGGAGGGCAAAGGAGTGTCGAGGCCGCAGGGAATCGTGGACAGCCGCATTGAGCAAACGGCGGAGAACATCGCCGAGCTCAACCGGGGCGGCATGCACGATGCGGATAGAGTGATCATCGAGATATGCGAGGCCCGGGCGAAGGCGAAGTAGCACGAGCCAGTGGGGCCCGTCGGGACCGTCGAGCCCGTCGATCCCATCGATCCCATTGAGCCCGCCCGTGGGGAGCGTGACGCGAAGCAAGTTCCTCCCACACACGAGCCGCAGCTACGAGCAGGGGGCCGCGGGCAGGGCCGAGAGGCGGGCATCAGTGCGGTGCGGCGCGCGGGAGGTCGGGGCAGAAAAGCGGGTGACTGCATGCCCAGGCGCATGGCAACAAATGGGATGCTCAATATCTGACGAAAGATCCGGGACATGTGCTCACATTCTGAAACGAGCGCTGCAAAAGGTGAGCACATGACCCGTTTAGCCCCGCTTCACTGCCAGTGTCAGCTAGTTTGCAGGCCTCGGCGGTGCCTCTGGGCGGCGAATTCCCAGCAATTGTTGCCGGACGACTACCGATTGGCTTGCCGAGCCAGTGGCAGTCCTAAAACTTGCCGGCATATGCTCAGCAATGAACACACTCATGCTCAGTAATGAATGTACCTATGGTCAATAATGAATGCACCTATGTTCACATTTGGCCGCTATCTGCAAAACTTTCGTCAGAATGTGACGATCCCAGGTTATGCCACCCGCGGATGGCTCAACGCCCGGGTCAGATTCCGGCTCATCGATGGCCAGTTCGCTGGGGCTAGGCGACATGGGCAGTAGCGATGCGCTGGTCAACGCCGACCGCAACGCGGAGCAAGTTCCTTCCACACACGAGCTGCAGCTACGAGCGGCGGGCCGCGGCGCCCCTCTTCGCGCCGGCGGCCCGCGCGCAGCGCAAGCCCCCACACTACGCGATTTCGGGCCCCGCGGCGAACATTATGTCAACCGCCTGAGTCATTTTGCCCAGGGTCCGCGCGAAGGCTGGGCAAAAAGACACAGGCTCGCGCCACCCGTTGACAACGGCATTGCGGAGCAAGTTCCTGCCACACACGAGCTGCAGCTACGAGCGTCGTGCCGCGGCGCCCCTCTTCGCGCCGGCGGCCCGCCCGGAGCGCAAGCCCCC
>ENA-UOOH01001947-UOOH01001947.1-fermentation-metagenome-genome-assembly--contig:-NODE-1947-length-18936-cov-5.914358_pt1 | contig 18936 bp, 19 predicted proteins | sample MGYA00245778_ERZ724025 | MGnify/ENA primary metagenome ERZ724025 (study PRJEB28704, sample SAMN03018313) | fermentation metagenome | biome: anthropogenic terrestrial biome; feature: soil; material... | reverse complement strand
CAGACAGACAGACAGACAGACAGACAGACAGACAGACAGACAGACAGACAGACAGCGGAGAATTGCGGTTCAATGGCTGACATTAGGTGAGGTTTGCAACTTAAAAGCAGGAAAAGCAATTTCCGCAAGTGATATATCGGATACCCAGAGTACTGCCTTTCCTTATCCATGCTTTGGCGGTAATGGATTGCGTGGATATGTGAGCAGTAGCAATCAGAACGAGGATTCCCCACTAATCGGGCGGCAAGGTGCCTTATGTGGAAATGTATGCTATGCGGTTGGTGAATACTACGCTACGGAACACGCAGTTGTTGTTACTAACGACAACAAATACATCACCCGGTTTTTATACTATTTGCTGGTTTCAATGAATTTGAATCAGTATAAAACAGCTGGAGCACAGCCGGGTCTTTCCGTTGCAAAGCTGGAAAAAATAATGGTTCCCATCCCCCCTCTCGCCGAACAAACCCGCATCGTCGCCATCCTGGACCGCTTTGACGCCCTGTGCAACCACCCGCAGCGCCCATGTCAGGGAGCAAAGCGGCAACACACGCCGCAAGAGCAAGAAAACCAGCAACAGCTTCGAGTTTACCAGCTTTTGGGCGGGCGCAAACAATAAAGCTATCGCCGACCTGGTGGATTTCACCAAGACCTTTTTGGCCAGGCACACCATCCTAAATATCCTGACCAAACATTGCGTATTCACTTCGGAGGATTGCTGCTCGTCATGCGCCCGTACCAAATCGCCGCTACGGAGCGCATATTGTCCCGCATTACCATCTCAACTAACTACAAACAAACAGGAACGACAGGCGCGGGCGGGTACATCTGGCATACCACCGGCAGCGGCAAGACCCTGACCTCTTTCAAAACGGCGCAGCTGGCTACCGCTCTGCCGTATGTGGATAAGGTGCTGTTCGTTGTCGATCGCAAAGACCTGGACTATCAGACGATGAAGGAATATGACCGCTTCGAAAAAGGAGCGGCCAACAGCAACACTTCGGCCAGGATCTTGCAAAGACAGCTGGAGGATGCTACCGCGCGGATCATCATTACCACCATTCAAAAGCTGGCTGTGTTTATCCGTAAAAACAGGACACACCCAATATACAAAAAGCATGTTGTGATTATCTTTGACGAGTGCCACCGCTCCCAGTTCGGCGATATGCATCTGGCCATTACCAAGTCCTTTAAGAATTATCACCTCTTCGGATTTACCGGCACGCCGATATTTGCCGCCAACGCGGGATTGGTCGGCAACCCGCTGCTCAGGACAACCGCCCAGGCCTTCGGCGATAAATTACATACTTACACCATTGTGGACGCCATTAACGACGGCAATGTGCTGCCGTTTCGGATTGACTTTATCAATACCATCAAGACGCCTGATCATATCAACGACAAACAGGTATACGGGATAGACAGCGAAAAGGCCCTGTCGGATCCTAAACGTATCAGCGACATTGTCGCCTATATTCTGGAGCACTTCGACCAGAAAACAAAACGAAGCAATTTCTACAAGGCTATTGCGCTCTTCTGGGATAAAGACGCGGGCGGGATCGTACTGCTGAAAACATACAGCGAATACTACAATGGCTATGATGAGCAAGGCGAGCATAAGCCGGGTTATATCGAGTTGATTGCCGACCTGACAGCGCAATACCCGCCGGGGCAGGAGTGGATGATGACTGGCGTAAATAAGCCGGAGGAAACGAGAAAACTCATGGACAACTCGTTACGTGACGGTACGCTGAAAACGACCGGCACCGACATCGACAAAATCATGCCGCCTGTATCGCGCTTTGGCGGTGGCCGAGCGGTCAAAAAGCAAGGCATTATAGATAAGCTGCGCAAATTCTTCGAGAAGTATTTCGGGCTGGTGTGAGTGTTCCCGGACGTTGAAAGTGGCAAAAATTATTTATGTTGGTTTATTGTAATTTATAATATCTTATAATATATTATAAGGGCGGGGATGCAATTGACCTCTTGGCCTGAAGCATGGCTAGAATCGCTCAAAAAAGCAGGAAGAACCAGGAACTACATTTTTTCAAATCATGCCTTTAAAAGGATGGGAGAGCGGGACATCAGTGATGATGATGTACAAAGGTGTTCATTAGAGGGGCAATATATTGAGCACCAGGGACACGGGCAAGATTTAAAAGTTTTGCTTCAGGGTGAATGTGATGACGGTTCAACTTTTTATATGGTTGTCGCCCTTGCATATCCACGCCCCGTAATAGTTACCGTTTGCAGGTTTAAAGAGGGAATTTGGGATGACCTGGGGTCAATGAAAAAAAGAAAAAAATAACATACCCCAGATTAGGAGGGTAATATTATGCAATGTTATATCTGCAACGGCAAAATGACAAAAGTACAAAAGGATGTAGAGACAACCTGGAAAGGGAAAACAGTGGTCTTTAAGGGGATAAATGTCTATGTCTGTGAATCATGTGGCGAGGAAGCTTATGAGCCGGATGATGTCAAAGCAATGCAATATTTTATAGAAGGCGCCATTAAGAAGAATGAATACCCTGAAATAATGAATGTCGAAGAAGTGGCGGATTTTTTTCGGGTCAGCAACCAAACCATCTATAACATGCTCAGGGCTGGAAAATTACCTGCCGTTAAAGTAGGACGGGAATGGAGGTTTCCCAGGGATAAGATAAAAGCAATGGTCTTTGAGCAAGGACAGGAGGAACAGCGTGTTGAACTCGTGGCCAGAGACAGCGGCGCCGGTTTAAGCAAAAAGGACGCGGATATAATCTCCAGGCATTTAAGTGATATGTGATGGATTGAGGTGCGAACAGTGGGGTGAAATTTATTCCCGGGCACCTACAGATAAAAAGTCACGATGAAGAAATGTACCGTTGCTGGGCGTCGGATATCCAGCGCTACCGGGGGGTTAAACTAATAGAAAACGAGGCCAATGATTTTGCCTCTGAATTGCTGCTTCCGGAAGCAGATATTCAATCGATTGTTAAAAAACGCCAAGTTCCACGTCCAGGTTTATTGACCCTGAAATACTCCCGGTCCGGCAGTCCGGATTGATCTCCCTGACCCGCTCCGCAGCCACCTCAGCTTTGGAACAGCCTTCGTCCCGGGGCCGGTATAAGATAGAGCGGGCCACTATAACCTTGCCCACTCCCAAAAGAGCCAAGTTTTTTAAGATCTCATTGCCCAGTGCCCCGGCGTCAACTACCATAACGGCGCCGGCGGCCAGTTTTTTTTGATCCCACCAGGGGATCAGGCGGAGGCGGCTGTACCGGTCCTCAGGGATTGGGTTTCCTGCTCTTGATATCTACACCGGCAGAGTTGGCTTCAGAAGGCGGCACTATGAGTTGACGGGTGACCTGGGCCAGGTTTGCAATGGCCTGCTAAAGGAATGAAGATAAATGATTGAATTGTTAGTGCCGCAACGGATCACCCTGGCTGCTTACCAGTACCCCCAGGACCGAAGCGCCGCCGCCAGGCTGCGCCTTTCCAGACAGATTGCGGCAGAGTGCCGGACCTATATTGTTGAATTTATGGAGCCCATGCTAAACGGACAGCTTATGGGCAACGCTATTGAAATTTCCTCCCGCCAACTGCCCCATTACTATCAGCTGGCTAAAAAGGCCGCAGAGATATTAAATATTCCCATTCCTAAAATATATATGCGCCAGGATCCCTACCTTAACGCCATGACCTACGGGAATGGCAGCCAAAGCTTGATTGTGCTCAGTCACTCCCTGCTGGACCAGCTCGATGACAGTATGCTTATGTTCATTCTAGGCCATGAAATGGGGCATATTGCAGCGGACCATGCGCACGGAGATATTTCACCCCAATTTTGGGACCTGGGTATGCATTGGTGACTACTGGGCCGCAGGTGAAACTTTGTTCGATGTTATTGTGCAAATAGGCAACATGATTCAGTATCGCAATTACAATATCAAAAGCCCCCTGAATGCCCGGGCGGCCAGGGGGGCGGCAGAAAACACGCACCGTTTTCCCATTAGTAATGTAGACTTGTACCAGCCCGATCCTGATGTTGAAATTTGCTCATCACCGGCAGACAATGATGATGTTGAAGTTGTGTTAATTAACAGTTCAAAGAACCGGCAGCAAAGTTTCTGGTAAGAATTAATTTTGTTAGCCGTTTTGTTAGTCCTTGGTGTTATATAATATAAAAACCAAGGCCAGTATTTGTAAGGGTGATCATTGTGAATGATAAAAAAATCAATATACCATTGGAAGATGAACTGCTGACGGGTATCGGCGGGGGTACAGGAGCAGGCCATGGTTGCGGCCTGCAGGAGGGACAGTTTCCCGGACCGGGAAACTGTTTTAACGAAAGCAGATCCATTGCGGGCCTGGTTTTTCAGCCGGCTTGTCCCTATTGCAGTATATGGACTTCTTTGCCTGAGGGCGCAGATCTTGCAGTTGCACATATATTTGAATGTACTTTGCATGGATATGTAAAACGGGTAAAGGAATAAAATTTCCTCTCCCCGATGAAGCAAGCCTTAAAGTGACATAGTCAGTTGAGTGTTCCCTAGTATGGATATGGAAAAAGGAGAAAGGGGCAAAACTCAAAAAAAATTAAATAAAAAGGGGAGAGGTGTAAATACATGTCAAAGAAAACAGGTTTGGAATTTACAGATGCCGGTTTGCAGGAGATAAAAAAACCAAATGCCGGTAAGTTGTCGGATGAGGAGCTTGACCAGGTCGGCGCCGGCAGAGGAGATACCTTATGCTGTCCGAAGTGTGGTAATTATGATATAGCCTGGAACAATAGTTTTGGTTTCTGGATATGTGAAAAATGCAGGAATGCATGGACATAAAACATAGATGAGTTTTTCTTTGTGATGAGCAAACCGAATTTCTTACGGGATAATATGATAACATGAAAAAATAAAAACTCTGCTATGCTTATTTCATGGCAGTTTTTATTTTTTCCCCTTTTTTATTTAATGACACATTATGAAGGAATTTTGTAGTAATTGTTGAATTTTTTCGAGACTACACTTATATACTAATTGACTTGTGACAATAATTTTACTTTTTGGTCAGGCTGGAAGAGGGAGGTAGGTAACGATTCATGCAAAACAGTATTTTCCGCAAAAGCTCATTAGAAAGGATATCCTCACCGGAGCAGCTTAATGAATATGTAAAAGTCACAAATCCAGGGGTTTGGGCGGTGCTGTTGGGGCTTTTTGCCCTGCTGATTGCGGTTGCTATCTGGGCTTTTGCCGGCAACATTCCGGAAACGGTGCAGCTTACCGGTGTGGCATTTGCTCAGGATGGGGAAGAAGAAGCGGTTTATTGCTTTGTGCCCATGAGTGTGTCGAAAAGACTGAGCGATGGGATGAAAGTGCAAGTATCACCGGACTATGCTTCTCGCGAGGAATATGGCTATATCTTCGGCACGGTGGAAAGCATTGGAGAAAAGCCTGTGACTGAAGAGGAAATTGTGCAAACCTTTGGCCATATCCAGTATGTGCAGGGACTTATCACGCAGGGAAACATGGTGGCGGTAAAGGTTGCCTTGCAAAGAGCAGAGGGAAGACTAAAGTGGTCAACCCATAAGGGGGAGAGCGTATCGGTGACCAGCGGTTCCTACTGCGAATTATTAATAGTGACCAAAGAAAGAAAGCCGTATGAGCTGATATTTTAAAGAAAATTTGACTTGTGCCAAGCCTTTGTAGTCGGCACGCCGGGATTTCTGGCATTGTGCTTTTTACAATGTGTAGAGTCTGGGGAAGCCTTAGTTGCACTTTTGTGAAAGTGAAGTAAAAGCGGGTGAGACAATGGCAAAGGTAGCAAAAGTGCCGGTGGTAATGCAAATGGAAGTGCTGGAATGTGGGGCGGCTTCCCTGTGCATGGTGCTGGCGTATTATGGCAAATGGTTGCCCCTGGAGCAGGTGCGGGCAGATTGCGGGGTATCACGGGACGGTTCAAGCGCGAAAAATGTTTTAAAAGCCGCTAGAGCGTACGGACTGGACGCAAGGGGTTACCGGATGGAACCGGCGGCCCTCAAGAATGCTGTCCTGCCGGCCATTATCCATTGGAATTTCAACCATTTTGTAGTGCTGAACGGTTTCAAGAAAGATAAAGCGGTCATAAACGACCCGGCCCGGGGCACTGTGGAAGTGTCATGGGAGGAGTTTGACCGGGCCTTTACCGGTATTGTCCTCCAGTTTGAGAAAACCGAAGCCTTCACGCCGGAAGGCAAACCTAAAAGTGTCCTGGGCTTTGCCAAAAAGCGGCTCAAAGGAACACTGGCGCCCTTTATCTTTGTGGTGCTTACCGGCATCCTCGCTGCCGTTCTTGGCATGGTGACCCCCCTGTTTTCCCGCATATTCATGGACAATATCCTTTCCGGTAAAAACCCGGAGTGGCTGATTCCTTTTATTGGCGCCTTAGGGCTCACTTTGCTTTTTCAGTTTGTGGTGGCGCTGCTGGAGGCGGTGTACTGGCTGAAAATTGAGGGACGGTTTGCCATTACGGCCAATGCGGAATATATGTGGCATGTCTTGAGACTTCCCGTGGAATTTTTTGCCCAGCGTTTTGCCGGTGATATTGTCTCCAGGCAGGGTGCAAATCAGCAAATTGCCGGGACCCTGATTCGCAAGCTGGCGCCCATTTTTATAAATATCTGTTTGCTTGTGTTTTATCTTGCTATCATGATCAATTACAGCATTCTCCTTACCGTAATTGGCGTGGCGGCGGCCCTCCTTAATGTGGCCGCCATGCGCGTAACTGCGCAAAAACAGGTCAATTTAAGCCGCATAGCCCAGGCCAGCGACGGCAAACTGGCGGGCGCTACCATGAGCGGCATTGAGATGATGGAAACAATCAAGGCCGCAGGAGCAGAAAACGGATTTTTTGAACGCTGGGCCGGATATTATGCCAAACAGCATAATGCCCAGGTGGCTATTTCCAAGTTTACCCAGTATTTCGGCGCCATTCCCGCACTTTTGCAGCAAATAGCCAATATCGCCATCCTGATGGCCGGGGTTTATCTGATCCTGGACGGTGTCTTTACCATCGGTATGCTCTTAGCATTTCAAGGCTTTCTCTCTTCGTTTTTATCGCCTGTCAATCAACTGATTGATGTGGGACAGAGCTTTATTACCATGCGCTCCTCTATGGAGCGGGTGGAAGACGTGCTGAATTATCGACCCGATGTGCTCGAGCAGGGACAATGGCCGGTGGATGATGAACCGCTGGAGAAGCTTTCCGGAGAACTTGAAATTAATAATATCACCTTTGGCTACAACAGGTTGTCGGCGCCGCTGATCAGGGATTTTTCCCTTTCCATCAAGCCGGGGTCGGCCGTGGCCATTGTAGGGGGCAGCGGGAGCGGCAAATCAACGCTGGCCAAGCTGATTACAGGACTATACAAACCTTGGGCCGGTGAAATATTGTTTGACGGAAAAAAATATGAGGAAATTGTCCCATATGTCTATAAAAGTTCTGTGGCTATGGTAGACCAGGAGATTACCCTGTTTGAAGATACGGTAGCAAACAATATCCGCATGTGGGATATGTCCATTGAGGATTTTGCCGTGATTTTGGCGTCCCGGGATGCCGATATTCACGACACGATTATCTCCCGGCCGGACGGCTACTCCCACATGATCAAAGAAGGAGGCAAAAACTTCTCCGGCGGACAAAGACAACGCCTGGAGATTGCCCGGGTCCTGGCCCAGGAACCCACTGTAATCATTCTTGATGAGGCCACCAGTGCCCTTGATGCCAAAACTGAGGAGCGGGTGATGAAAAACATCCGCAATACCGGGGCTACCTGCATCGTCATTGCCCACAGGCTTTCCACTGTGCGGGAATGTGATGAGATTGTAGTGCTGGACAAGGGGCTTGTGGTGGAACGGGGGACCCATGCGGAGCTATACGCCCGGGGTGGAGAATATGCCCGGCTTGTCAGCAGCGAATAATGGAGGCCGGTTCTATGAGCTTTAATATTTTTAACGACCAATTAAATACCAGGCGGGAAATCGACCGGCAGATGTTTGAGGGGGCTTTTGACGACCTGGCGTCCATTTTGGGTATGGATGTAAAGGCTAAAGATGTCAGGGAAGAGGAACTGGCCGCCCGGGGAGCCATTGAAGAAATACTAGTCACCCTCGGCGCCAAAATCCCTGAAGTGCCCGACAGTATCACCGATATGTATGCCCAGTTGGAATATATGCTGCGCCCGTCCGGGGTGATGCGCAGGCGGGTGGAGCTTACCGGCGCCTGGTGGAAAGATGCGGTTGGCGCTCTCTTGGGCAGTACGGTGGACGGGGATGTTATCGCCATCCTGCCGGCAAGACTCGCCGGGTACCAGTACCGGGAGCCAAAAACAGGCCAGGTGATAAAAGTTAATAAAGAGACGGCAAAAATGATCAATACCGATGCCTTTTACTTTTACCGTCCCTTGCCTGCCAAAAAGCTGAATCTTTTAGATTTAGGTAGGTTCATGCTCCAAAGCATATCCCGGGCCGATGTTGTTTTTATGCTGGGGGCAAGTCTTCTCGTTTCCCTGCTGGGCATGTTTTTGCCTTTTATGAACAAACAAATTTTTGACAGTGTTATCCCCTCCGGTACGAAAAGTGATGTTTTACCTGTGACGGCACTTTTAATCGGCGCCGCGGTTGGCTCTACTCTTTTTGGCATAACCAGAAGCATAATGCTTACCCGCTTTCGTGATAAAATCAATCTATCTGTGCAAAGCGCCTCGATGATGCGGGTGTTTTCCCTGCCTGCCGCATTTTTCAAGGACTATTCGGCTGGTGAGCTGAGCAGCAGAGTTATGAGCATCAATACCCTTTGCAATATGCTCTCCAATACGGTCATGACCACAGGACTTACCGCCCTGTTTTCCTTTGTATATATCTTTCAAATGGGACATTACGCACCTATGCTTGTGGTGCCCGGAATCCTTATTATATTGACTATGCTCATGTTTTCCATCATTACCACGTTTACGCAGCTAAAAATTTCCCGCCAACAAATGAAGCTTGCGGCCAGACTTTCCGGCCTGATTTTTGCATTATTCAGCGGTGTGCAAAAAATAAAACTTGCCGGCGCGGAAAAACGCGCTTTTGCTAAATGGACCAACATCTACAAAGAGGAAGGCCGGTTGGCCTATTCCCCGCCCTTGATTTTACGGATCAACCCGGCCATTGCGCTTTTTATTACTATGGGCGGCAGCCTGATCCTCTACTATATTGCCGGGGCGTCCCGGATTAGCCCTGCCGATTACATGGCATTTAATGTAGCTTATGGAGCGGTAAGCGGGGCAATTATGGCCCTGGGGGGTATTGCCATGACGGTTGCCGGGATCAAGCCCCTTTTGGAAATGGTCCAGCCGATCCTGGACACAATTCCGGAAAACAGCGAAAGCAAAAAAATTTTAACCAACCTTTCGGGTAATGTGGAAGTAAACCATCTGACATTTCGTTATGAAAAGGACGGGCCTGCTATCCTCGACGATGTCTGTTTCAAAATCCGCCCGGGCGAATACGTCGCTATTGTGGGGAAAACTGGCTGCGGCAAGTCAACGCTGATGCGGCTCCTGCTTGGTTTTGAAAAGCCGGAAACCGGCGCGGTATATTATGACGGGTACGATTTGGCAAGCCTGGACCTGCGTTCCGTGCGCCAGTGTATCGGTGTTGACCTGCAAAATGGCAAGCTGTTTTCCGGGGATATCTTCTCCAATATCATCATCACCGCTCCCTGGAAAACCCTTGACGATGCCTGGGAAGCGGCGCGGATCGCCGGTGTGGAAGAGGACATCAAGGCCATGCCTATGGGTATGCACACCATGCTCAGCGAGGGAGGCGGCGGTGTTTCCGGCGGACAGCGCCAGAGGCTGCTTATTGCCCGGGCTGTGGTATCTAAACCTAAAATCCTCTACTTTGACGAAGCCACATCGGCCCTGGACAATATTACCCAAAAGCAGGTGTCCGACAGCATTGCCGAGCTGAAATGCACCCGTTTGGTCATAGCCCACAGGCTTTCTACCATTCGCCACTGTGATCGGATCATGGTACTTGACGGCGGCAAGATCGTTGAAGAGGGGGACTACCATACCCTGATGGCCAGAGAAGGGCTTTTTTATGACCTGGTCAAAAGGCAAACAATTTGATGGCCGGGGGACACAGCTGCGAAGGCATGCGCAATCTCTGTGGACAGGCATGTCCCCAGTTAATAAATAACTTGAAATGGAGGGATAAGAATATGAAGATTACAAAAAATGCGCAGGGGAATACCACCACTCTGGTCCTGCAGGGCAGACTGGACACAGTAACCAGTACCCAGCTGGCAAACGAAATCAGCGCTGTATTTGCAGGGGAAGCGGTCAATCTTGTCTTTGATTTTATCGCGTTGGAATACATCAGCAGCGCGGGGCTGCGTGTGCTTTTGGCCACGCAGAAGAAGGTAAATGCTCTGGGAACGGAAATGAAAATCACCGGGGCAAATGAGTCGGTGAAGGAGATATTTGATATTACGGGGTTTTCCGGAATTATGAAGATAAATTGCTAACTATACCCGGGCGCGAGGGACATTAATTACTATCTAGATAAATAGACTGCGTATTTTCATCCATGCCACATTTAACCAAAGGTTTCCGCCGCAAACCGCAGCGGGACCAGGGTGCGGCCATTGATGATCCGGGGCGGACATCAAGATCGGCCTTCATATTGCTGCCCGTTCCCCGTCATCATCATGATAGTCATTCCTACAACCCTTTAGTTGACATTATAACATCACTCCGGGGCACATTATCCCGGATACATTATTTTTCAGGCTCCACCCAAACCCCGGGGATCCCGGGGTTTATTTGCCGACCCGGTGCCAATTGTTTTGACAATCTAAACTTCAGCAGGATATCAGTCGAAAAAGGTAGAAGTAAACAACTAACCTGGAACTCATATCGTTTATTGCTTCCTTTGCCCGGTGGTTCTCTACATCCGCAAATGTTTTTGGATTCACGGAATAGATGCTATTTGTCAAGCTATTAATATTGGCATAGTGTTTTATTGTTCCGATTGGGGAGCTGGCAGGAATAATATAAACTTCCACAATTTTGGTATTTGATTTATTTCCATTTCTATCAATGACCTTATATGTAAAAGTATCGATGCCATTTTGATTGTCAGCGGGGGTATATGTAAATTTGTTCCCAGCACTGACTACCGCTGCTCCCTTGGAACCCTGGCTTACTATTTCAAAAGTAAGATTCCAGTCGGATCCGTTTTCACTTGAACCGACAGCATCAGAACCGAATAGCTCTCCCGTCAGTGGTGTATTTTCATAAGTTGTCCAATTGTTTATATTAGAATCAACCCAATTGCGGTCATCCATATTTAGCAAGGTTCCGTTGTGATTTCCTTTTAAATCTGCAACCTTAGTCCCTGTCCCCTCGTTCGCATTATAACATAACACTAAATTGTCCACATCATCATTATAATTTGGGTGTGTTTTGTCAATCTCTCTATACATCCAATTTTTGATTGCATCCTGTGAAAGCGCTGTATCCCAAAGTTGAACTTCATCAATAACCCCGTTAAAAGACCCGCCCGCATCTTCGTCAGTTCCCCCAACAAAGATTGCGCCGCTAGAATTTTCTAGATACGAAAAATGACGCCCTATGCTAACCTCCGTGTCCACTTCCCCATTAATATAAGTTGTTAACAAGCTGCCCGACTTTCTCATCGCAACATGTGTCCACTGGTTTAGGGGAATCTTTTTTTTCCCCGCATTCCATCCCCATTCAATTGAATTGTAGTCCAATCCGGTCCTGATCCTCCTGTCTTCTTCAAATCTAAAGGCGATCCCCAGTTGATGAGACACAGCTTTTTGGCGATACAAAAATGAAAACGAATGAGGATCATTTTTGGGGAATATCCACATGGAAACCGTAAAGTCAGCATCCCCGGAAAATCTTGTATATTTATTGCTTGGCACGCTGATTCTGGGTTTATCTGTATTGTTTATCGAAAAGTCAAGGGCCTTTCCCGATCCCGCCACAGAAGCTGTGGTGGGATGCTTCGCCAACCAATTGGCATACAGTGACAAGTATTACCGCGCTAATAATCCTCACATTTTTCATATCTTCTATCTCTCCCCCAATTTACTTGTTGTATTTGCATTATATCGAATAAGGACTAACAAAACGACTAACAAAATGAGTCTAATTTTAAAGGTATGAAGAGATTTTAAGACATTGGGAAGAATGGTGAATCTGTTTTAGCCGCTATTTATTACTTTATATTGTCATGCGAACACGCGTAGGCTCAGTCTAGATAGTATTTCTGCTATAAACGAATCTAATGAGCTCATAAACTTTAAATAGGTGTAAAATAAAAAAAGCGGTTTTATACAAAAGGTCCAATTATGTTAGCCGTTTTGTTAGTCCTTAGGCTATATAATGTAAATATGACAGGAAACAAGGGGTTCTAATGGCGATGATTACTAAAACTTTATTTCCCAGGCGCTATATGCAGGGTTTTAGAGCGACTGGGCGCCTGGAAAATGAGTTGCTGAATTTCGGCAAAGTGGGTTTGTGTATTATGGCGCCCTCGGCTATGAAGATGCTGAGTGGCAGGATACGGCAACAAACAGCAGGTCTGCGCTTAATCTGCGAGAAGTTCAACCGGGAATGCTGTGATCGGGAAATAGAACGCCTTGCCAACCTGGGACAGGAATGTCAGGCGCAGTTTGTCGTTGCCGTTGGCGGGGGAAAAACCATTGACACGGGCAAGATAGTAGCGGATCGACTTGGGGTTTCTGTAGCCGTCGTCCCTACTATTGCCTCCACCGATGCCCCCTGCAGCGCCTGCGCGGTTGTGTACAGCGAGGAGGGCGTTGTAGTCCGGGTTGAATACCAGAAAAAAAATCCCGACCTGGTCCTGGTGGACTCTGAGATTATCGCCAATGCGCCGGAACGTTTTTTAATTGCGGGTATGGGGGATGCCCTGGCCACCTGGTTTGAGGCGGAATCATGCCGGAAAACAAAATCCATAAATGAGGCGGGAGAATCGGGCTCCCTGACCGCTTATGCCCTGGCCAGGCTCTGTTACGACACTCTTTTGGAATACGGCGTGGCCGCGCTGGTCTCATGTAAAGCTAATGCTGTCACCCCGGCCCTGGAGCATGTGATTGAAGCCAATATCCTGCTAAGCGGCCTTGGCTTTGAAAGCGGCGGGCTGGCTATGGCCCACTCTATTCATAACGGATTGACGGTACTTCCTGAGACACACAATTATTACCACGGCGAAAAAGTTGCCATCGGGGTTTTAGCTTCCCTGTTCCTGAGCGGCAAATCAAAAGCCTTAATTGATGAGGTCTATTCTTTCTGCGAAAGTGTCGGGTTGCCGACTACCCTGGCCGAGCTGGGCCTGGCTGGTGTTTCACCTGACGAACTGAAAAAAGTAGCTGCCCGCGCTTGTATTGAGGGCGAAAGCATCCACCACGAAGGGGGAGATATCACCCCGCAAATGGTTTTCCACGCGCTGCTAGCCGCGGATGGGGAGGGACGGCGGAGAAAAGGGATACCGGGATAATCTTTGGCAGATTGCACACCCCTCTTTGAAATCGTGGAAAGATTGATTAGGGGTGTGCATTTGTATCATTTTATATCAAGATAGCCAATACTATGTTGAGTAGGCCAGCTGAAAGAAAACAGCTGGTTTTTTGTTTTTAGGGGAAATAGAGTTCAAAAAGTGTAGCAGGATTTAGGAGGATATTGGGCGAAAGGTGTAAAAGCGTGTTTCAGGCGGGGCCGCGGCCAAATGTGCCTCCTGGAGGGGATTCATAGTGGAGTATAAACAACACCGTTGTCTTTCCACAGGTATTGCGGTAATTTTCCTGATTTCGATTGTGCTGGGTGGTGTCCGGGCAGCCTTTGCCCAGCTGGCGGACATCAAGGGCCACTGGGCGCAAAGGCAGATCACCGCATGGGCGGATAAAGGGCTTGCGGCGGGTTACCCGGATGGTACCTTCAAGCCGGATAACCAGATCACCCGCGCGGAATTCGTCACGTTGGTGAACCGCGCTTTTAACAAACAGGATGCCGGGGCAAGGATTGACTTCACGGATATCAACCCATCCCACTGGTTCTATGGCGAAGTGACGGCCGCCGTTGCCGCCGGGTACATGAGCGGCTACAACGACGGCGCCTTCAAACCGAATAGCCTGATCACCCGCCAAGAGGTCGCTTCCGTCATGTCCCGGCTCCTGCAGCTGGGAGAAGGGGCGGCCGGGGTTTCCTTTAGGGATGCCGGATCGATCGCCCCATGGGCGGCAGGCGCGGTCAATGCCGTTGTCGCTGCGGGGATTATGGGCGGCTACACCGACGGCACCTTCATGGCTAATAGCCCGATCACCCGGGCCGAAGCTGTGGTAACCGTGGACAGGGCGTTAAACCTGTCCGTACCGGAAACACCGGAGGCGGCCACGGTCATTTATAACCAGGCAGGAACATACGGGCCCGCTGTCGGAATAGAAGCCGTCAACGCCGGCGTAATCATCGAATCTGCCGGTGTTACCTTGCAGAACGTGACTATTGCCGGGGATCTTCTCCTGGCCAAAGGCATCGGTGAGGGAGACGTCACCCTGAACAATGTCACGGTTAAGGGAAAGACCACCATTAAAGGCGGCGGCACAAACAGTATCACCTTTAAAGACTGCGCCATGCCCGGCCTCACCGTGGAAAAGGACGGCGTGCGGGTTGTCGCCGCCGGAAAAACCACCGTTGACGTAGTCACGTTGTTGTCCGGTGCGACGCTTGTTCAGGTAACGGTAACCGGGGAGGGATTTAAAACGGTGACTGTGTCCGAGGTTGTTCCCGCCGGAGCCCGGGTCATTCTTGCGGGCGACTTCGAGGCGGTGATCGTTAAAGCAGAGGATACCCGGATCGAGATTGAAGAAGGCGCCGTCAAGGACCTGACCCTTGACGCCAGGGCCGCCGTTACCGGGAAAGGCGCTATCCAAACTGCGATCATTAACGCCAGTGGTTCAAGCATCGAGCAAATTCCCACCAGGATAGTGACAGCAAAGGATGTTACTGCAACTGTGGGCGGTAAAACTGTCGGTGGAACGCCCGCCGGGGATGGCAATGGCGATGGAGCGGCGTCTGAAATAGTTCTTCCGCCAAGAAAGACCACAGAACGGGCAAATCTGAACTATGCGGACATGCATCCCGGGTCTCTGGACCTATCCGCTATGGAACAGAAGCTGGCCGATCTGTCAGAACTCACGCAGACCGGCGGGGATCTTACGGCCATGGTGGCGTTGTTTAAGGAAATGGATGCGCTGTACAACGAAATTTACACCACCCGCTGCCTGCTGCAGCTGCGGTTTTTTATCAATTTTACAAAAGAGGACTATGCCGCTTTTGTCGTTGCGCAAACGACTGAAGCAAATGCCCTGGATATCATCTATCAGGCGGGACACATGATCCTTGGCACGGGATATCACGACGCGTTTGCCAAATGGATCGGTGACGGCGGCATTGTCTCTTCCATGGAACGTCACATCGCGGCCAATGATACGGTTACAGCACTACGCGCCCGGGAAACAGAACTGATTATGGAGATCAACGCCGCCAACCAGGGCGACGTTAGCGGCGTTTCCGTGGTTGTGGATGGTGTAAAATGGACGGTTGATTCGCTTAAATCAGCGATGGAAGCCGATCCAGGGTACCTAAAATACACGGAGGCAGAATACGCTTCCATTCACGACGCCTTGTATGAGCAGTTTTGCAGAAGCGTCTACGATACATTAATGGAGCTGGCACATGTCCGAAACAGCATCGCGGCGGAATACGGATACAATAACTCTTTTGACATGGTCTGGGCCAGCGAGTGGCAGCGCGATTATTCCTACACGGATTTTTTGACGGTGGCCGGCCAACTAAAGCGGTATCTGGCCCCATATTATGCGGATGTGACAGCGGTCACCAATTATCTGGCGGGCAAGCCATATACCGGCGATGTTGAGAATCTGCTGCCGGGGTTTTTGGCGATGAACCCTTCCGAAGTGATTGCCGAGCCGATGAGATACATGATCGGCCACGGCCTGGCAGTATATGGTGGCGAGCAATCCTATCCCGGCGGCGCGTTTAGTGAAATCATGCCTTCCTACAACGAGGTCGGGATATATGCCCGATACACAGGCACGTTGGATATCTTCACTTCGCTTTACCATGAGTTGGGTCATGCGGCAAACCAATACTGGTCTCAATATACCGGTCTGGATACCAATGATTTCCAGCTGGAGATCGCGGAGACCCAATCCCAGGCACTGCAATTACTGTACGCCGATTGGTTCGGCCGGTTGCCCGGCGGGAACACCCCGGTAGAAGAGGTCGTTGCGCTGGAGGTCTGCAGCCGGATCGGCGCGTATGTTATGGACACCGCTTACACCACCGAACTGGAGCACCTGATTTATAATAATCATGACCTCGATTATGATACTGCCTGCCGGCAAGCACAGGAGCTGTATACGGCCTACACTGGTTGTGAATTACCAGCCCCTAATGCCTGGGTTGTGGGGTTTGCCGGTTTGACAGCCGACCACGAAGGGTACCTGCTCGCCTACACGATATCAAATCTGTGCGCGTTTGAGCTATATAAGGAGTATCTGACTGATCCCGGGGCAGCGCTGGCCAAATTCGACAGGCTGCTGAAAGTCGACAACGGCAGTACGTACGGCAAGGTCGCCACAGAATTCGGGTTTAATCACATATATGAAGAATCATACTACAAGGAGCTTGCCGAACTGCTGGAGGAAATAATGGCAACAGCGGCGCCCGGTGTTTCCAGCAAATGATGCAATGATCGACAAACAGCCCAGAGCTTAGCCGAAGACAAATCACATAAAATAAGGACTTCCGTGGCCATGAGTATGGCTTCGGAAGTCCTTATTTTTATTTGGGGCCATAACTACCTTGTCCGGCGATAAAATTTTTCATTTTAGGCCCGTTTTGTTAGCCGTTTTGTTAGTCCTGATGCTTTATAGTGTAGATATAATAGGCCAATGGTACAGGAGAACCGTCCCCTTGTACCGTTGTAATTAAGGAGGAGGCGGTATTATGGCCATTGAAGACAGACTTAATGAGGTCAGGTGTCTGGTTCAGAACGGTATTGAGGAGCGGGGGGTTGTTCGCATATTACAGATCATCGGCGCGCCCGATTTTCCCTTAGAAATTCTCACCGGTATGAGGCTTTACAGCGAATATCTCCCTATGGCCCAGGAACTGGGCTTTACTAATGAACAGCGCTATCTTCACTTTTTATGGGATGTCCTCGACAGGTATCCACTCGGGGTAGTCGCCAACTTTGCCATACCTTTCCGAAGCATAATAGCTAACAAACTATTTAAGAAATGCGGCAAGAATTTTATTGCTGAAGAACAAGTCCGCTTCAACTATGGACAGAACATTGAGGTCGGTGATGATGTATTTTTTAATAGGGGAGTGTATCTGGACAGCAAAGGCGGAATAAAGATTGGTAATTATGTTGCCCTGACTGAAGGGGTCCAGGTATTCACCCACGGACATTCCGAAGACACACATAGCAAAAGGGATTACAACGGGGTGAGGATCTGCGACTTTGCCAAAGTAATGGTCAATGCCTTGCTGCTTCCCGGAGTGATTATAGGTGAAGAAGCGCTGGTGGCAGGCTGTTCGGTGGTTAACAAGGATGTTCCTGCGGGAATGATGGTGGCCGGCAGTCCTGCCCGGGTGGTCAGAGAGAGGCGTTCCAGGGGGAAAAAAGGCCTGGAACTTGATCACATCTGGCTGCATGAAGCTGCGTTTCAGATCAACTCATGAATCCAAACATGGGAGGTTTTCACGAAGTCCAGGGCCTGCTCATATATTTCACGGTATCTGCAATCATTATAACAACAGGTAATAATTGCGGTACCGGGAGGTACAGTAAAGATAAAAATTAAGGAGGTTGATATTATGTCAAAAGAACAAGCTATGAGGTTTATGCTGCTTACAGAAGCAGACGAGGACTTGAAGCGGGAGTACCGGGGCATTGTGAATAGGTACGAGGTGAAAAACTTAACAGAACAGGAACAGGAGAAAATTATCCTGGAAGAAGTGATACCTCTGGCCAGCAGCAAGGGTTTTGATTTGAGTACGGAGGATTTTAAGGAATTGCTGCAGCCTGTTAAAAAGCAATTAATCGATGCAGAGCTTGATCAAGCAGTTGGGGGCAGGGGGCAGTTTTTTGATCCTGTAGGTGGATATACATTTTTTTGTGAATTAACGCCTGATGACGAGACTTTCTGGAGGATTTATAAGGGTAGCGGCGGTGTCTATTGTCCCAGTCACGAATATTGTTTTCCGGGGATGCCGTATGGTCGTAAATCCTGTATTACCTGTAAGCACTTCCAAAAAAAATGATAATAACTAATTAGTTGCTTGAAACAAATGAGCATGGGGGTATATTTATGAATGTAATGCAAAACAAGATCCACAGGCTATTACCGATGATACTTTGCCTCATAATGGCGCTGGCCATAGTAACAGGTATGGGTAATTTTGCTTTAGCCGGCGAAATACCGGGAGAAAAAACTTTTGACAATACCAAAAACACAGCCCGCGCTGCGATTGAAGAAGCAATTACCGCGGGGACGGCGAATAGCGCTACCGTGGCCATAATGGACGGGGGCGAATTGATCTACGCGGCAGGATTCGGCATGGCCGACCGGGAGAAAAACATTGCGGTAAATAAGGACACGGTATTTAATATCGGCTCTGTAAGCAAGGTGTTTGCGGCTACCTCGATCATGCTGCTGGCGGACGAGGGCAAGGTTGCTTTGGACAATCCGGTGACCGGCTATCTTCCCGAATTTACTATGGCGGATGAGCGGTACAAAGATATTACGGTAAGAATGCTGCTCAACCATTCATCCGGTTTGCCCGGGTCTACC